>Ga0208162_1001428_pt1 | contig 12469 bp, 22 predicted proteins | sample CB_VirMetaG_4_FD_184539 | JGI IMG/M metagenome (GOLD analysis project Ga0208162, IMG submission 184539) | Freshwater to marine saline gradient viral communities from Chesapeake Bay - CB_1508_1M Viral MetaG (SPAdes) (version 4) | ecosystem: Environmental > Aquatic > Marine > Coastal | place: USA... | reverse complement strand
AGATGTTGACCGTGAAAGTTTTGAACGAGAAGATTGGCAGTTCCTGCTAGAAATGCTTGACAACAACCCACAAACATGGTATACTTGTAGAGTAAGAGATAAACTATTAGAGGCTCGTTTTGGCTAAACGTGTAAAGATAAATGATCACTATTGAATTTGATATGGATGAGACACTCATCACTATTATGGACAACACGGGAGAGCTCGAAGATGTTGGTGCTCTCCTTTATGAAGACTATTGTCATATAAGACAATGGAATGAAAAAACACAAAGATATGATGTCATTACAATGAAACCAGAAATGTATCTAAAACTTATGAAAGCATTTAACCTTGAAGAAGGTGCTTATGATATCGTAACTGTGGAGAGAAATTAAAATGCAAACAGAACCATTATATCCATATTACTTTGCACATGGCTATTTGCCTAGTAATACTATTACACAAAGTATGGTAGATAATATAAAGGCTCTTCCCAAGGCACCTAACACCTTTAATTCAAAAAGTCAAAGTAACTATGTACTTAACCACATTGATTGGTTACAACCACTTAAAGCTGAAATACAAAATTTGATTAATGATGCTTATTATAATGACTGGGGAGTGCCAAGAGAAAGGTTAACACCCGTTATTACTCAAAGTTGGTTTACTTATTCTCAACCAAGGGAAAAAATGCATAATCATGCACATCCCAATAGTTTATTAAGTGGTGTTGTTTATATTGAAGCCGATCCAAATGTAGACGAAATTTATATTGAACGACCCATGAAGTACCATCGTCTGATGCATTATCCAGTTAAACAAAATCAATGGACTTCAAATCAATATGTTCATAACGTTGGTCAAGGCGCTGCAATACTTTTTGATTCTCAATTAAATCATTATTTCAATGAGGTTAGTGAAACACAACCTCAACGTATAAGCCTTGCATTTAATACATTTCTTGAGGGCACATTTGGTGATGATGAACTACTTACTGGTCTACATTTAAAAGTAGGTAGACCGGGTTGACATTTGACTTCATATACCCTATATTAATACTATAGGAGGATATATTATGAGTAATCAACGTAGTGGTAAATGGAAGCCGGCTTCTCTAGATAACGGTACAAGTGATATGCGTATACGGAATTTCTTTCGTACATGTGTAAGGGCTTTAGAAGATGAACCTGACGCTCAATTTTACTTTGAGCAGATAGTAGATCATATCAATCAGGGTGGTAGTATTATGACGGACGATCTTACAACCGTCCGCCGTATCTTAGGAGCCTAGTCTTTTTTCTCTCCGCTCTTGCCTTTTGAGTAGGCCTGAGCACCAAAGAATGCTGCAACCAAACCAGCAATAGCCACAAAGTAAGTAGGTGCGATATCACCTACGATCTGAGCGGCGCCCTCTATTCCTAATACAGAGGTGATCATAATAAGGACCGGATACAAGAGCATGCCCCATAGTGCAAACCATGCCATTGCTCTTATCTGGTCCTCTTTTTTATCTTCATTCTCTTGCATCTTTTTACGATGCTCAAACTCCGCTATTTCTTTAGCACGAGCCATTTCTTCATCAGTAATGATTCCATCTCCGTCAGCATCTAAATGAGCATAGATGGAATCAGCCTGCATCATTTTTGCTTCTTGTTTTTTATCCGCCATCGTTTTCATCTCCACTCCGAATGCGTTTTTCTCAGCCATCAGTATAGACTTCCTCTAAATAATCATCACTACCAGCAGGATTCATTATTACATTACCAAACTCTGCTGCAGCCCATGTCATTACTAAGATAGCCAATAGGCCTATAAAAACCCATTTCATTTTCATGTCATCCACGATCATTTTAATCCCAATCATTTCATTGCCAAGAACCCTAAACTGCAATTCCATTTTACCTTCTGGGGTATCTTCATCTCTAATTGTATTTGGTATTTTGTCCTCAGCCATAATTATTTCCTTTTTTCTGTGTATTTATGCAAATTAAACGTTGACATTTGGTTCAAGAGGCCTTATATATAAACTATGAATAGCAGAGCAGTAAACATAATAAGTGGGACTATAACCATGGGAATGATGGCAAGTGCGATCGCTTTGGCATTGATTTATCCTCAGGTAGATCCTGAGCAGCATAAATGTCTGTCATTAAATGTTTATCATGAGGCAAGAGGTGAAAGAGTAGAAGGTCAAATAGCAGTAGCTCAGGTTACTCTTAATCGTAAGGCAGATAATCGTTGGCCTGATACTATATGTGGAGTTGTTTATCAGGATAAACAATTTAGTTGGACACATACAATTAAAGATCATACTCCAAAAGAGGAAGCAGCTTGGAAGCAGGCTCAGATCATAGCCCGTGATGTTATGATCGGCAATGTTGAAGATCCAACAGCAGGCGCTACACATTATCATGCAAGTTGGGTCAATCCTTCTTGGGCTAAAGAATTAAAACTGGCTAAGGTTATAGGTGTACACCTATTTTATGAATAATGTATATTACTCCATGTGTGAGTATATGTGTATTGGAAAATGACATATGCAAAGGTTGTAATAGAACAAAAGAAGAAATTACTAATTGGACTAAGTATAGTGACGAACAACGGATGACCGTTATGAAGCGTCTTGGTTATGGAAAACGGAATGCTAGAGACAGACGGCGAAGACTATCACGTAATAACTAATGCAGTAGAAATTGCTTCTGCTACACCTGGACTTTATATGGAAATAGGAACTCGTCTAGGTGGTTCAACTAAAGTTATCATTGATGCAATGATTACGACCAACACTCCAAATAATCATCTTGTGTGTATTGATCCTTATGGTGATTTGCCATATGAAGAAGAAGATAATCTTTGGATTAATTATGATTATGACAATCATATGAAAGCAACTGCTCAGCGTGATTTATACAATTACGTTTTTGATAAACCTATTAATCTTCATTTCTTTATATTAGATGATCAGGAATATTTTTATAGGTATCATGATGGCATACCAGTATACTCTAATGGTGAAAAATACCTTATGGAAAAGTATGCTTTTGTATACTTTGATGGACCTCATTCTACTCATTCAGTAATGGCAGAGATTCAATTCTTTATGACTAACAATCGTATTAGTACCGGCACTGTATTTGTATTTGATGATGTTAAAAAGTATAACCATGATTACATTGATGATTACCTGAATAGAAATTATTTTGAAAAAATAGAAGAAACAGATTTTAAAATATCTTATAGAAAGCTATGATTTTATTTTTTGCATTTGGACCTATACTTTGTTATTTTTTATTATTATTTTATGCGGGTTTGTTTGGTTCAATTTTTGGTATAGAATGGATACGATCTAAAGATCATTTGTTATTTGAATATTTGTTGATTCTGTTTTGGTATTATCAACTGGGGCTTTTTGGTACTATTATAATTAAATTAAAAAACTACTTGAGGAATTCTGGTCTTTAAATTATAATTATATGGTAAACGTTATAAAGGTTATATGGACTCCGGGGCGGTACCGGACGCCTCCACCATAAGCACATTTAGATAAGTGTGTTTTTATGGGGGCGAAATAGGTTTCGACATGTAGTCAAGTTTACAAATCACAAATGCAAACGATAACTTTGCACCATCTGGATTTGCTCTAGCAGCATAATCACAGGGGGTTGGCCACTTACCTAGCAACAGAAAAGTGGCACTAAATGAAGATAAGCCGGCATAGCTCAGTTGGTAGAGCAACTGACTTGTAATCAGTAGGTCCCGAGTTCAAATCTTGGTGGCGGCACCATATACAGGAGAGTTGGCAGAGTCTGGCTTAATGCAACGGTCTTGAAAACCGTAGAACATGAAAGTGTTCCGTGGGTTCGAATCCTACACTCTCCGCCAGTTTTATTATATTAACATTTTAAAGGGTAAAAGAAAATGAAATTCGCAGCAATCGCAGCAGCAACAGCATTAACACTTGCAGCATGTGCAGGTACAGAAGCAGAAGCAGTAGAGCTAGGTGGCGGTCTATCAGTAGGCGCAGAACTAGACAACAAATATAACGTGGACGACGAAAAGTTCACAATGACTCTATCTCCAGAAGTTGGTTATTCAGCTTGGGGTGCAGACTTCACAGCAAGCACTGATCTTAATCTATACAACGGTGATGAGTTTGGCTTGAACGAAGACAAAGCACCTACAGTAGATTTTGATGTAGAGTACGGTATTGGTCTATGGGGTCTAACCTCAACTGCATATGCAGGCACAGGCTGGAACTTTGAGACAGAAAAACAGTCAGCTGTTGAACTTGGTCTAAAGTTTAAGTTCTAAACTATACTAAATATTAGTATCGGGTTGTCACGTAATAGACACGCAGGGAGCCACGGTTAGCTCCCTTTTTTATTTTGAAAGGAGTTCGTATGGAACTACTAGGATACTATACCGCAGGGTTCTTTCTCTGCTTAATAGGTGAACCTCAAGAATATAAAAATTGTGTTGTTTACCGTAGCCCAAACTCATTTCCAACTGAAGAGATTTGCCATGCATCTTTGGTTAAACAAGGTGAACTACTGTGGTATACGTTTGATAAAGAATCATTTGAAATTGTTGATATACGTTGCATCGAATGGATGCCAAGAAGAAAAGGTGTTTAGGTTATTATAAATAAACATTAATGTAATATAAGAAGGAATTCAGGTATGAAGAAGCTCCTAGCAATTGGTGCTTTCTTCGTTATGACATCAACCGCATATGCTCAAGTAGCAAATGATGCAGATGGTAATTTTGATAGTACGAGTTATGTTGAAACAAATAACGATAGTACAACTACAACTACGAGCACTGTAACTACTACTAATTCAAATACAAATAATACGACTATTAATAGTACTAATTCAAATACGAATACAAATACTAACAATAGCACTGTAAATAGCACTACGAATTCAACAAACACTAATACTAATACTAGTAATGTAACAACTACTGGTACTAATACGAATACCAATACAAATAATTCTACTATCAATAATACCACAAATAGTACAGTCAATAGTACTTCGAATAATACATCATCTGTGACTACAACAGGTACAAATACTAATACTAACACAAACACTAACACGTCGACAATTAACAGTACCAATACAAATTCGAATACCAATAATAACGTAAACACAAATACGTCGACATCTACTAATTCGAATACAAACACGAACACTAGTACGTCTACAAACACATCAAATGTAACTACAGATAATACTAGTGTTAATACCAATACAAATTCCAATACTAATAATACTACTGTAACGAGTACTGGAACGAATACAAATAATAATACTAATGTTAACACCAACAATAGTACAATGAACAGTACGTCTAGCAATACTAATGTTAATGCTAATGTAAATCAGAATACATCCACATCAGACGTAACTCAAAAGATTGAATCTCCTCCTCCATCAGCTATAGCACCAACAATTATGACGGGTGGTAATGACAACTGTACTGTCACTTGGTCAAGTTCTGTACAGACTCAGATCCTTGGTATGAGTGGTGGTGGACACGTAAGAGATGTTAACTGTGAAAGATTAAAGAACGCAAAAGCTCTTTACAATATGGGTATGAAAGTTGCATCTGTTGCTCTAATGTGCCAAGATGCAAATGTTTTCAAAGCTATGGAAATGGCAGGAACACCTTGTCCATTTGCAGGTACAATTGGTCAAGAAGCTTCCACACTGTGGGAAGAGAATCCAGAAGAAAAACCTGTTCCATTAACAAACGAAACAACACCTCATGCTCAAGCGAACTCTATCATTGGCATTGGCTTCTTGTTGGCTATCCTCGCTGCCCTCTAGTGCACAGGATCTAACGCAACAAGATATTAATATGGGAATACTGTATGGTGCTCCCTCCAATCCTGATGACCTATTAGAATATACTGACCGCACATACAGTGATCAGATTATAAACAATGATGTTACAGCATATACAAATGGTACTGGTAGGGATTGGCAAGCAACAACTGGTTGTTTGAATGCTAGTACATCAAATGGTGGTGATGGATCTTGGGCTGGTACTTCTGGTGGTAGCTGTGCTAACATTGGTACTAATGGTGATGGTGCTATACGATTTGGATATAACACTACAGTAGTTTCTCAAACTCAAGATGTAATTGACGATGCTCTAAAGGTTGCAGGTGTTCATGTTGTTGGGTACTTATGGCAATGGAAAGTTAAAAACTACAATGCTAATGATACCAGCGCAAATCAAGTCAATAAGCAAGATCCATTATATGTAAGAGTCATTGTCAAAGATAATGATGGAAATGTCCTTGATGAAAGAGAATGGGACTATTCATATTCAATAAGCAATTGGCAACAGAAATCTGGTATGCAGTGGTATGATCCTTTTTTAATGGGTGATAAAGTTGATACACTTACGTTAGAAGTAGAAGGTAAAGATGCTGGCTACTGGGCTGGATGGTGGGGTCCAGAGTTTAGAGAAGCTGGTATCTATTCAATCTTTGTTTATAAAGATCCATTAGATTGTAGCGATCCTTTGAATGATGCTACTTGTCCTGGATATGCTACAGCACTACAAGAACAACAAGAGGCAATGTTGGCCGAACAACTGGCATTAGCGGAGATGACAAATGACTCAGGAACAATTGAAGAAGTTAATGAAACTCCACGTACTGAGGAAATTGTTGAAGAACCTCAGCCAGAACCAGAACCAATAGTGGAGGTAATAGAAGATGTCATTGAAGAAGTATTGGAAGACCCCATGGAAGTTGTTGGGGATGTCGAAAGAGAAATATCAAATGACACTCCTGTGGGGGCTGGGAACAGTAGCCGGGTACGCGTCAATCCATTGGATGTGGCTAGAGGAGCTGTTGCTGACGCTGCTGCCGTAGCTGGAAGTGCTGTGAGTGGAGCATTAAGCTCTGCGTCCCAATCTAACGAAGATACATCATCATTTGTTATGAATCAGGCTTCTCAATCTGCATCACAGTCTGCTTCAATGGATCAACAACTAACAGATGATGTTCAATCTGCTGCTGCAGAAAGAAACCAAGAAAATCTATTAGAGTTAGATCAAACAGTAGCATCAGTAGAAGCCAACGTAGCAGCCGCTCTGCAAAGCGTAGAAGAAGCTAATCAGACTTCTATTCAAGCAACTGATAACCTAATAGAACAAACATTATCAACTAATATTGTAAATCTTGAGATGCAACAAGAACAAATAGATGCAACTTCAGATGAAAAGTTTTTAGAGATGCAGCTAGCTTCACTTGACATACCAGAAAACGTTTTACAGTTAGAAGTGATTGTCGATGATTATTCTGCTGATGTTGTTAATGAAACACTGAATAATATTATTAGCACACTTACTAATCCATCATTTGAATTGCAAGTAGAAGAACAAGAAGAAGAACTAAGTGAACCACTATCTGCAGGTGAGGAAGCTGATTTAGTTTCTAAGGCATTTGCTGGTAGTGATGATGAGGATGCTAGATCAGCATTGCTTGGTTACAATCCATTGTTTAGTCAATATGAACAACCACAAATGGCAGATGCTGATTTCTATAAACCCAAGGACATATATCCTGAACAAGAAAATTATGATAACCCCAACGCTAGATTTTTTAATGGTGCCAGTGACGAAAAACATAGAGCGATGGTAAGGCAACAATACGAGAGGAACTAAAATGGCAGAGTTTGAATTTGCTGGTACAACATTTAGAGGCGGCAAAATGTTTGCAGTACTTACTGCACTGTCGACTCTAGGAGGAGGAGCTTGGGCTGGTTTCGAGTTCTATAAAGACTATATGGATATGAAAGAGATTATCCAGAACATAGACATTGATGCTATTGCAGCAGAGAATGCTTTGGTAGTACAAAAGCTAGATGAATCAATGTTGAGAATTGATGAGGCAACAACATACACCAGAGACATCAAAAATGATCTAAAAGACGATCTTCTAAAGATGGAAGGTACACTTGATCGTTTAGATGCTAAGGTTGATGAGGCTGTTGACAATACAAAGGCATCAATAGAAACTTTTGAGATCAAGACTGAGAACACAATTGATAAGTTCGAAGGGAAGACAAAAGCTCAGCTAGATGAAGCTGAAGCTGATCTAAAAGAAGCACAAGATGAACTAGAAGAGATGTCAAACAATCTAAAGCTAGAGCTTGAAAAGATTAGAGACACAATGGGCGAAATCAGATCTGAAACATCTGCAACTCTAAGAGATGTTGAAATGACTATGAGAGAATCAGAAAAAGATACACGTGATGTGATGAAAGAGACCAGAGCTGATCTAGAGTTCAAGATGGATGAACTCGAAACTGAAATGAAAGAAACTATTGAAGAGGCACTCGACAACCCACTCAATGACTGATAAATAGTCATGAAGGAGTGAAGGTATGATTGATCCAATTAGTGCGGTTGGGATGGCTACCGCTGCTTTTAATGGAATTAAAAGTGCTATAGCCACAGGAAAAGAAATATCGGAAATGGGGTCTACTCTTAATCAATGGGCCTCATCAATAGCAGACTTAGACTTTGCTCATAAACAAGCAGAGAATCCACCATTCTTTAAAAAAATGTTTGGTGCAAGCGATATACAACAAAACGCGTTAGAGGTTTGGGCACAGAAACAAAAAGCCCAGGAAATGCGTAATGAGTTAAGAAGTTACATAAGTCTATACTACGGGCCTTCCGCTTGGGACGAGATAGTTCGTATTGAAGCTCAGATGCGTAAAGATCGCAAGCAAGCTATATACGAGGCTGAGGAGAGAAAACAATTGATATTGGAATGGATTGTAGGGATAATAGCTGCAGGTATAGCCATTACTATAATAGGATTTGTAATTTGGTATATTGGTGGTACTCAAGGCAAATGGTAATACATGAAGCTTATACAATGTCAGAAAACGGGCAAGTATGTTTTATATGATGAAAGAGGTAAAATAGTGATAATTACCTCACACAAAAATATTGCACTAAATCTAATGAAATAAATTTTAGGTTAGCGCTAACGTTAGCGCTACCATATGGTATATAACACATCCTTCCACATAAGCTAAGGAGTGTTATATGTGTTCCCCATTCGTCCGCAAAGAAGCCAATCGATTAAATTGGATCATCAAAGGAAAACTTATCGATAAATCTTGGTCCGATGAAGATGTAGAAAAAACCTATCATTCATATACGAAACGATTATGGGGTAACAACGAAAACTATCTCCATGAAGGTGGTTTCGAACAGGCATGGAAGGTCAGAGAAGCAGAAATGCTACAAGAAGACGTTAAACATGTAGCTGTTCTTGGCGGTCACTACGACTAAAAAAAATCAAAAAAATTCATTTTCCGGGTTGACATCAGATCAACAATGCCCTATATTATTAATATAAGGTAATGAAGGAGATATATCATGACTTACAATTGGATGGTTACGGCTACTAATGCAAAAGGCGATTTCTTTGAGGAGTATTTCGTAGAAGCTAAAGAAGCTGATATTCGTCATAAGCAACTTTATAATGAAGTTGATGATCGTGGTCTTTGGAAGTGGGGATCTATTCGTACGACTAATATGGATACAATGCGAGCTGATCTTATCACGGGTATCTTGGGTCAGTCTCGTGAAGGACAAGTTCCTAATTGTGTAGCATAGGAGACTATTTACCGGATGCGTCCGTGTGGAGGACCCGGCCGGCTAAAAGCACCATTGTTAGTTTCAATCAATCTAGAGCGGCAACGTCAAAGGGAACTAAGTCCGTGCGGAGCGATTGGAGATACTAGGGGCGCATTCGGTAAATAGTCTTGAGGAGGAAACATGAGAACTGTACACTATGTAGGAATGGATTATGATACTTACCAACGTGCTCGTCGCGTTTGGGGAGGTCCAGCATATTATCACAAGTGGATGGACGATCGTGTTTGGACTGAGGTTGGTGATAGCGATGTTGTTGTCGTCGGCGATCCTACTCATCGTCAATATGTTTGGGATGCTTCTGCAGTTAGTAAGGAGTATACAGATTGACACCTCAAGAAATACATGTCTTTAATCCAACTTTTACACCCTACGAAGCTTTAGAGTTAGGTATCTTCGATGGTAAGTATTACCTCGATACTAATCCTGACTTTGAAAGAAAACCTATTATTGAAAAGAAAAATTTCTTTTGTGATAATGCATCACAATCATTAGAGATATGGCAACAGAAAGGTTGGATAACACCTGAAGATCCTATGGGTTGGTTTCAATGGTACACCCGTTGGTATCATGGCCGCAGAATAGAAAAGCTTGACAATCACCAAATTAAACGTTGGAGATCTTTTGTTGCAAGACATGGAGCTCTTGTAAAGAAGTATGGTAATGGTGATTTGAAAAAGAGAGCTAAGACTCGTCAAGCTTTATTGCATTGGTGTGCAGATCCTATTCCTGATATTCAAGTTGAAAATAAATTTGATTTTTTATTAGAAAACGGGTTGACATCAGTTCAAGAATGAACTATATTAATATTATGATAATGAAGGAGATATAAAATGGCACATGAAGTAGAAACAATGGCATATGCGGGTGAAGTTCCATGGCACGGTCTTGGAGTAAAAGTATCTAATGATCTTACTCCAGAACAAATTATGGTAAAGGCTGGATGTGATTGGGAAGTCACCAAAGAGCCTATTATGACAGAATCTGGTATTGCTATTCCGGGTAAGAATGCATTGGTGCGTTCATCAGATCAAAAGGTATTTGATATCATTGGAGATGATTGGAAACCAGTACAGAACCGTGAAGCATTCGAATTCTTTTCAGAATTTGTATATGCTGGTGAGATGGAGATGCATACAGCGGGTTCATTAAAAGGTGGTAAGAATGTTTGGTGTCTGGCTAAAGTTAATGAATCTTTTTCTATCAACGGCGATGATCAGATTGATTCATATCTGTTGTTCTCTAATCCACATGAGTATGGTAAAGCCATTGATGTTCGCTTTACACCTATTCGTGTTGTATGTCAAAATACTCTTACATTCTCTTTACAGGCTGCATCTAAGAATTTTGTAAAGCTTAATCACCGTACAGTATTTGATCCTGATATGGTTAAGGAATCTCTAGGTATTGCATCTGAGAAGTTTGCAAAGTATAAAGAGATGGCTGAGTTCTTGTCTTCTCGTAAGTTCTCTACAGAAGCTCTTATTCAATACTACAATGAGGTGTTTCCCTTTACACATAAAGAGCAGACACCTGTTGAGGTTGCGGATGATCTTTCCAAGAATGCTAAAGCAGCTATGGAAGTTCTCTATACACAACCTGGTGCTCAGTATGCCGAAGGTAGCTGGTGGCAGGCTCTTAATTCTGTAACCTATCTTACAGATCATGTTATGGGTCGCCAAGCGGATACTCGTATACAGTCTTCATGGTTTGGTATTAATCAAAACCGTAAACTTAAAGCTGTTAACAAGGCAGTAGAGTATGCCCGAGCCGCGTGAGGAAAGGTACCATGAGTACATTCTACGGAAAACAAAAGAATGGTCCAAAAGGGAGAGTGATACCGTCCGAGGTGATTCGGACGGAGAATCACTGGCTTATTGGTACGACATGGACAAAGAATGGATCGACCGGAAATAAATATAGTATTACAATGTTCAATAAGGGTTTTGCTTGTAGTTGTCCAGCATGGAAGAAATGCAAGCATATAACTGCTGTCGAAGAACAATTGGCTTATGAAGGAGACTATAGCACATGATACCTATTAATTCAAAAAAGGAACCTACTCTATTAGGTAAAATGGAAAACATCGAAGATCTATTTAAGGTTAGTAAAATGGTTGATAATATGAACCAGGATCTTATTGATTCGGGATTTGATCAATATCAATACATAACGGTCCAACGAGGTAAGAAACTTTACATAGAACGTAAAGAAGGCCCATAGGGGCCTTTTTTATTCATATAAATATAGTAAAAGTTTACAAATGGTGTTTCTATGAAAAGATTTGCATTACATGAAGAATTATTGTCAGAGGCTTCTAATTATGAATTAGGCGCAGCATATGAGACTGCTACAGCTTTGCATCTTCATAATAGTACTCATTCTGAAAGAAATACTTCTCCCGAACATTTAGAACGTATTAAAAAGATGAAACAGCTTCATGATGAAGCAATGTCTAAATTTTCTCCAGAGAAGCAAAAGGAAATTCTTCAGCGTGGAAAAGATTCTGCTAATGCCTATCTTAAATCTTTAAAGACTAATCATGGCATTAATCCCGAAGACGTACATGAAGTTCATCATACATATGCAGGTATTGATTCTCTTGTAGGAAAGAAAGTATCTCAACATATGAATCCACATGATGTTGCTATCAAAACAAAGAATGGTAAGCTTCATGGAGCATCTCTAAAATTCTCACCTGGTACTCTTTCTAACAATCCAACAAAAGCATTTGACAAAATGTCTGGTGAACTTGGTATTAAGACCGACACACATGGTGTTTGGGAT
>Ga0208162_1001426_pt1 | contig 12476 bp, 22 predicted proteins | sample CB_VirMetaG_4_FD_184539 | JGI IMG/M metagenome (GOLD analysis project Ga0208162, IMG submission 184539) | Freshwater to marine saline gradient viral communities from Chesapeake Bay - CB_1508_1M Viral MetaG (SPAdes) (version 4) | ecosystem: Environmental > Aquatic > Marine > Coastal | place: USA... | reverse complement strand
TCATCGACGCGATTCTGGCACTGACAGCCATATACGTTTTAAGCCTCGGAGCGAAGGAGCGGAAATGCTGAAAGAAGACTGGCGACCGGACCCGATTCAACGGGCCGAATCAATCATGGCAGACATCGAACAACTGATTGATGAACACGGCGAAATGACGGCAGATGAAGTCGGGTACGCGATGGGCGAAGGCGTCAAGCTGTGCCTGCTGTCTGCCCGCATGAGTGACAATCTCGAAGTGGACGACGAAAACCATAGAAAGGCGGTGATCCGATGGGCGGAGTGATTGGATTTGGATTCGGCGTGGCAGTCGGCGTAATTGTCACGTATCTCGTGACGGGACTGGTGGCACTCGCTCAGGTCGTCGCAGTGCAAATCGAGCGGAGGGATGAGCAATGGTAGCAGCGTTTGCGGGGTACGCTTATTCGCCAGACGAATCGGAACGGCGGGAAGCAATTCAGGATCGGTATCAGGAAATCGAACACCTGAATGCGGCGATCGCGTGGCACTGGGCACCGACCGATGGCCGAACGAATTTCACCGCTCGAATCATCGGGGAGGCTGCTCTGGATCTGTCAGAATCTGACATCCTGATTCTGGCGGACGGCGGGAATCTATGTTTCGGCGGGCTGTGTCAGCAGGAATCGCCGGGAGTGTTTTCGGGGTACTATTCAATCGATTGAGGGCGATATGAATACATATCAGAGGCGGAAAGCGGACGGTGTGTGTGTAAATTGCGGGGACATGCCACCACGGCGGGGGCGGTGCAAATGCGAACCATGCCTAGAACTGAGGCGGCAGGAAAACCGAATTCAGCGAAAGCTGTTTCGCGAAGCAAACATCTGCATTCATTGCCATCAGGCGAAACCGATGCCAGAACGTGCAAACGGGCTGTCACGTTGTAGTGAATGCCATGTGAAAGCCAGAGCTAATCTGTGGAATTGGCGTATGAAACAAAAAAGAAAGGACTCGGGATGTTAGTGTTATCACGGAAGAAACTGGAACAGATCGCAATCGGAGATGACATTGTGATCACGATCACGGAAACGCGGCAGCATAGCGTCCGAATCGGAATTGAGGCTCCGCGTCATCTGAAGATTCTGAGGCGTGAACTGGATTCATCGGCCCCTGCCTCCGGTGCGGAGGTTGCTGCAACGAGGCAGCATCGTGGCGGTAACGTGCCGTCAAGTCGGTGAGGTCGCGGGTGCCCGTGGTTTCCGTAGTCGCTGCGGGTGCCCGCTTTTTATTCTCTGGAGGTTGATATAGTGAATGAATCAGAAATAGTGGCGAAGATGCAGGAAACATTCGCACTTGAGTTAGCAAAGCTCCCGCAAGCTGAACGCGAGGCACTGCTGAGTGTGCGGTCGGTTGTGTGGGTTGGGTTTCAGTTCGGCTATACTTGTGGTTTGCGTGACGGAATGGCTGAAGCTGTAGCGGTGCATCGCAGGCTGAATGAGGAATGGGGAGATAACGACGATGAGTGAACGAAAAACAGACACGATCAGCATCGGCAACGGAATTCAGTATGCAAAAGTAGCGTCACGGCTCGCAGCATTCCATGAGGATAATCCGAGCGGATGCAGCATTGACACATCATGCCAATTCACTGAAGGTTGGGTCATCTTCACGGCGACCGTCAGCACGAAGAAGGGCACTTTCACCGGACATTCAATGGACAAGGTGAGCGGACGGCAGAAGCAATTCGAGAAGCAGGAAACGATCGCAGTCGGGCGGGCACTCGCCTTTGCTGGTTATCTGTCGTCAGGTGACATTGCGTGTGCGGAAGAAATGGTCGATGTTGTTTCGCAGATCGAACTGGACACGTTGAAAACGCGGTACTGGAAATTGAACGAGGATGTGCTGAAGGGTAAGAGCAAGGCAGATATCGGATGGTCATTCAACGATGAATGCCGGACGGTGTTGGGTGAAGAAGCGGACTACCATGACCGGCACAACTGGACACGTGAATCATTCAATTTGATGATGACGAAACTGGGCGTTGATTCCGGGGTTCCTTTTGAGGCTGTACGATGACTGACGATCGATTCCGAAAAAGGCACCTGGACTGCACAGGACTGGATGCCAAACAGGTCGAGGACTTGGCAACACACCTCTGCTCATTGCAGCGGGATATTCATTTTTGGCTCGGTGATCTGGCAAGGCATGCTAAGAATCACCGCATGACGGAACAGGTATGGCCTGAATGGGTATCACCTGGACTGATTGCCAGATGTGAAGGTGTGGCGAAAGCCTATCCGTCCGAATCAGATCGAGAATCCGAAGCGACCTACACGCAGTACATGCAGAATGCGTCAAAGCCTGATCGTCTGGATCGGCTGAATCGGATCACGGAAGCAGGTTTGACCAGCGACGAATCGCGGCAGCAATCGACTGAGAAAGGGCGATGGTTGCTGGCATTCGATGTGAATTACTACGTCCATCGATTCTTTCACAGCGGGGCCGGCGTGGAAGCTGGCAGCGGTGTTGCGAATTGGATTGATCGTCTGGTGGAGAGATTCAAGGCCAAGGGATTGACGGACGCTGTATGTTGTTTCGATGCTCCTGACAACCACCGAAAGGCGTTGACTGCGGACTGGGAAAAACCGTACAAGCCACGACCACCGAAAGACGAAACACTCAGTCAGCAATTGACCGTCGTGCGTGAGTTGTTGCAGGCGAAGGGGTATCTGTGCGTGTCTGTGCCGCACATGGAAGCGGACGACGTGATGGCATCCTATGCGGAGCAGTTCAGCGGGAATGTCACGCTGGTAACACAGGACAAGGACGCTCGGCAGTGTCTCTCAGGAACCGTGAACATGCTGCTTGATGTCGAGTGGGTGGAGGATGAGACAACAGGCGAAGTGACACCGCATGAGAAGTGGGTGACGGCGAAACAGCATACGGAAGAAGGCTGCACGTATAACTCGACGCACATCACGGGGATCACGCCCGATCAGTGGCCTGAGTTTCAGGCGATTGCTGGTGATTCGGTGGACGGGATTGCAGGCGTACCGGGAATCGGTGCGAAAGGTGCGATGGAATTGATTCAGCAATTCGGGACGGTTGCTGCGGTTGTTCAGGCAGCGGACACAGACGAATGCGGATTGACGGAAAAGAAGCGTCAGTCACTGATTGCGTTTATGGATCAGGCGGACGTGACGATGCAGCTCGTAAAGATGCGGACTGATTTGGACGTTCCGTGGAATACGAAGATTGTATAAACAGGTTCAAACATACTCTTGAAAGGACAATGACGAATATGGAAAGAAAAGCAGCGGAACAACGACGGGCAGCGGAACGACGGCGGAAGGCGGCACAACGGCGGAAGGTGGCCGAGCAGTCGTCGGCACACCGGCAGCCATCGTTATCCGAACGCCGCTGGACCGAGCAGATAACGGAACGACGGCAGACAGCCCCCTCGGCCCCTCCACAACGGCGAGTTCCTGACCCGCCGACCGTCGTTCCGATTAGGGACGTGCGTGTCCAGGAGTACGCTGGACTCAGAACCATTGCGTTCATTTACCGGGTGGCATCGTGGGTATTCATGCTGGTGGTCGGCGTCCCGCTTGGTGTGGCTGCAGTGGTGTGCTACATGGATGACAGTTTACGGGCATCGGCCTTTTTCCTGGCCTCCTTCTGCGTTGCCACAGTGGCGGCCTTTGTGATCCGTGGGCTTGGGGAATTCTTTCTGGCCATGCGTGACATTGCCCGCAACACGGAGCGGAGCTATAAGCTAGCACAGGCGTAAGCAATGGCAAAACGACGGAAACGAACAAACGCAAACGTACCAGCGAAAGGTCGCCTGAAAGACTTCGCGGATCGTCTTTGGTCACTCGCTGTCAGGGACGACTGGAATTACCAGTGTGCGGTCTGCGGGAAAGGAAAAACCGATGCACATCACCTGATTCCACGGCAGCACGAATCGACGCGGTATGAACTGCGAAACGGGATCGCGTTGTGTTCGTATCATCACCAATTCGATGCAGACATCAGCCCACATCAAAGTGCCGCAGGCTGGATGCGGTGGCTCGAATTCAACCTGCCGATGCGTCACGAATGGCTCACAGATCAGATTGCGAGCAGGGAGTATCGGACATTCGGAGGCACAACGAATGCGGCATACTACATCGAGCATATTCTGCGGTTACGGGAATACGTGGACGATGAGACATTCGAGACGGTGTGCGGGAAGAAATTCACAAGGTACCTGTTGAACACTTGACACGCGGAGTTGTACCGCAATAATCCTGTCACTCTGAGTCAGAGCCAGAGTGACAATAGGAATCGCCGGGAAACCGGATTCAGCCCGCCATCGCAGCTCTGACCTGTGGTGTGCGGGTTTTTTCATGGGCTGCACAGATGACGCGAACATATGACGAATTCATTCAGTCGAAACGACTCGCCAGCAAGAGCTACGGATTTGATGTTGATCCGGCATCTACGAATCCGAATGCGTTTGAGTGGCAGCAGAGAGTAATTGCGTGGGCACTAAAACGCGGGCGTGCTGCGTTGTTCCTCGACACCGGACTCGGAAAGACTTTGTGTCAGTTGGCATGGGCCGAGAGAGTCTGCACGGAGACAGGCGGGAGTGTGATGCTAATATGTCCGCTCGGTGTCAGGCATCAAACGAAACGCGAAGCAGCAAAATTCGGCATACAGGTGGATGTTGTGGTTGCTGATGATCAATCAGAATCACCGAAGCACGGCATATCGATTGTCAACTATCAGAAGATTGATAAATTCGACACATCAACATTTGCCGGAGTTGTGCTCGATGAATCGTCGATTCTGAAAGGATTGACTGGAAAGATTCGGAAGCAGCTTACTGATGAATGGTCGGATGCGAAATACCGATTGGCATGCACTGCGACACCGTCTCCAAATGATACGATGGAATTGGGGGCACATGCAGAATTCCTTGGCGTGTGCTCACAGCAAGAGATGCAGTCAAAATACTTTGTAAACGATTCTGGCAACACTCAAAAATGGAGGCTTAAAGGACACTCGATCGATGCCTTCTGGGATTGGGTGTGCGATTGGGCATGTTGTGTTTCGATGCCGTCAGATATTGGCGGTGATGACTCTGGATATGAATTGCCAGAATTGATTGAGCACACAGAAACGGTTCATGTCCCAGGCAAAGTGGCTGACGGGTTTTTGTTCGACTGCTCAGGCATTAGTGCGACAAACATCCATCAGGAGAAGCGGTACACGTCGCCATTTCGGGCTGACAGGACCGCAGAGATAGTTAATTCAAATGATGATCAGTGGATCGTGTGGTGTGACTCAAACTACGAATCTGATGATCTTGTGCATCGGATTCCTGATGCGGTCGAGATTCGTGGGAGCATGTCAGATCAGCAGAAGGAAAGCAGGCTTGATCAATTCTCCGATGGGTCAGCACGAGTCATCATCACGAAGCCGTCAATCAGCGGCATGGGAATGAACTGGCAGCACTGTAATCAGATGGTGTTCCATTCGATTAGCTATAGCTTCGAGCAGAAATATCAGGCAGTGCGTCGATGCTACCGATTCGGCCAGACGCGGCCAGTGCATTGCTATTCAGTGACGACTGACACGGAGCATGCAATTGCAAAGGCAGTGTCTCTGAAGGCAGGAATGCACGACGAAATGAAAGAACGCATGCGAGTTGCGATGAGCCGCAGCGACTTCAGTGCGAAACAGGACCGCGGCAGAACAACCTACAGACCAATAGAAAAGATGGAGGTTCCGAAATGGCTGAAGTAATCAATCAGCAAAATGGCGAGATGTGGCAACTTTACAATGGGGACTGCTGCGAGATGATCAGAGAATTGCCGGATGAATCAATCGGCTATTCATTGTTTTCCCCGCCGTTTGTGTCGCTGTTCGTTTATTCAGATTCCGAACGTGACATGGGGAATTGCGAAAGCTCTGATGAATTCTTCGAGCATTTCAGATTCCTGATACGGGAGCTGTATCGAGTGCTCAAGCCGGGGAGACTGTGCAGCGTGCATTGCATGAACATGCCAAGCTCAAAGTCGCACGATGGTTTTATTGGAATCAAGGACTTTCGAGGCGATATTATACGTGCGTTTCAGTCAGCGGAGTTTATCTACCATTCTGAGGTCTGCATCTGGAAAGATCCAGTTGTGGCCATGCAACGCACGAAAGCTCTCGGGCTGCTGCATAAGCAGGTGTGCAAAGATTCATCAATGAGCCGTCAAGGTATCCCGGACTACATTTGCACATTCCGGAAGCCAGACAAGAATGCGGAACCGATAGAAGGACCGTTTGAATTCTTCGCTGGTGACGGATTCTCTCACACTGGAAATTACAGCATTGATGTATGGCAGCGATACGCTAGTCCTGTTTGGATGGATATCCGGCAGTCAAATACGCTGAATGCTGCCGAGGGCCGGTCAGAGAAAGATGAACGGCATGTGTGCCCGTTGCAGCTTGATGTGATTCACAGGTGCTGCCAGCTATGGAGCAATGAAGGCGACGTTGTATTGTCGCCGTTTGCTGGAATTGGATCTGAAGGAGTCGGTGCAATTAAGATTGGCCGCAAGTTCATCGGATTCGAATTGAAAGAGGAGTATTTTAAGGTGGCAGCGAAAAACCTGCGAATAGCAGAGCAGGAACAATTAGCACCAACACTGTTTGAATAAGGAATTGAATCGATGAAAGTACAGGTTGAGATGGACGCATTCGAGCCATTGCGGGCGATCCAGTCCGAAATCCATGATTGTGCAGTAGCAAAAGGATGGTACGACGGCAGCTCCGATCGGAATCCGGCAGAGCTGATCGCGTTGATGCACTCCGAATTGTCAGAGGCACTGGAAGCATTCCGCACAGGGAATCCGCCTGACAAGCACTGCCCGGAATTCGGAAATGCGGAAGTTGAATTCGCGGATTGCATCATCCGAATTCTGGATGCCGCAGAGCATATGGGGCTGGATGTGGTCGGTGCGATGAAAGCGAAAATGGCAGCAAACTGGGACCGTGAACCACGACACGGCGGAAAGGTATACTGATGAAAGAGCGGACATTATCAATTGACGAGATCACTACCGATGCAGGGACACAAGCCCGAATCGGGTTGAGTGATGACACCGTGACGGAATACGCTGATGCGATCGCGGAAGCAAACGGCAGCGGCTGGCCACTAGGGCCGATCGACGTATTCCACGATGGCAGCAGGTACTATCTGGCTGACGGGTTCCATCGGACGATGGCAGCGATTCAGATCAATCGGGCGTCGATTCCCTGCCGAATTCACAAGGGCACCAGAACGGACGCTCTGATCTTCGGGATGACCGCGAATGACCGGCATGGGTTGCGGATGTCCAGAGCGGACAAGCGTCGATGTGTGGAGTGGTTGCTGGACAATCAGTCGACGTGGACACAGCAGAAGATCGCGGAAACCGCTGGCGTGAGTCTGCGGACAGTGGCGTACATCGTGGCGGAGCGGAAACCGCAGCCCGCAGAAAACGCTGGCAATGAACGAGCAAATGTGCAAATTGCACATTCACCAGACGATTCGGTGTTCACTGAAACTACTGAACAAAATGTGCAAATTGCACATTCCGAAGACGATCAGGATTCCGATTCTGTTCCGGTTTCCGGGGGCACTCAGCCTGCCTCTGGACGCGGTGAATCGATGCCGTCAATGACTGCGGGAGATCCGCAGCAGCCGGACGAATCGGAATCCGTCGAATCTCCGCCTGATTTCAGTACGGACTGGAAAACCGAGCGGAATCGAGCGAAAAAGACAGCCGAGGCATTGATGCGGTCAATCGGTGATTTGCAGGAAATTCGCAGCGAATCATGGATGAGGCGAAGTCTGGACGGTGTGCGGGCGATCATCGCGAATCTGATGGGGATGACATGACACCGAAACCGACAGATCCTGAGCCAGTATGGTCACGATGGCTCGCTGAGCGGATGGGTGGCATCGCGGAATTCCGTCTCGAATGCGGCAGCCGCGTTGACATCCAGACCGAGACGCTGTCGATAGAGGTGGATTGGGTGAAGAAGTGGCCGGAATCGATCGGTCAGGCGGTCTACTATGCGAATGAAACTGGCTCGATGCCAGCGGTCCTGCTACTGCTCAGGGGCAAGGACACCGAAGCGAAGTATCTGGAACGGGCAAAGAAGGCTTGCACGCGATTGGGCGTGGCACTTTTTACGTGGGTGACTCGATAGAAACGAAAGGACAATCATGGATTTGATCTGCCAGCAGTGCAGCAGGGTTGAAACGGAACCGTACGACGTAGGTGATTTATGTACGTGCGGTGGTGAGTTTGCGATGCTCCAGTCGAGACCGCAGTCTTTGCTGGATGAACGCGGAATCCGCGTGGCGTATCATCACGACGGGCGTGACGAATGGGTGGTCAGATTGCACAGCAAGACAGGCATTGTGAGCCTGTGCGGGTGTCCGGGTGAGATCGAGGCCAAAACCGTGTCTGCATGTATTGCAGCAGCGATTGCCACTGGAGATGTGACGTTCAGTATTCGGTCGGGTGGCGGTGAGCCAGAGCAGGTGGAATGCAATAATCTAGTCGAGTTCGACGCGATGAGCGAGGCCGTCACCAAAGCGGCAACGCTGCTGATGGATGTGACAAATTGACAAACTGGCAGAGGCTGGAACGAGAACGAATGCGTGCTGCGGATGCGTTATTCGCAGAGGGTCAGAAGGTAAATACGGAGAAGGTGCAAATGCAGATGTGGCTATGGTTTGACAGATTCGACGATTCGATGGTCAGCATCGGATGCGAATTCGAGCGGTACGGAAAAACCAGAAAGCTGTGCTGGGGGCAGATTCACATCGACGGTGTGTCGGATGTATTCGGCACAAAAGTCGCGGAGGAACTGTCTGGAATTCGTGTCACTGGGCAGGATTGCATCGTGGTCACGGTTGATGGTGCTCACATTGATGTCGATTTGGGGTGAGCGATGAAAGTTGAATTGCCGAATTTGTATCCGCATCAGGAGATTCACCGCGATCGGGTACGAGCTGCACTGAGGCAACATAGATCCGTGATTCTGCAAGCAGAACCGGGAGTCGGGAAAACCACGATCGCAAAGTGGATTCTCGCGGCCTATCGGAATCAGGAGCGAAACGAAAGCCAGTCAGGGCATGCACTCTTTTCTGTATTCGGTCGCGGACTGGTCGATAATGCTTCGAATTCGTTTCAGCAGGCACCGAAGCTGCCGCATGCGGTCCTGATGTCCGGTAAAGATTGCAATCCACATCAGGAGATTCAGGTGGCGTCAATCGATACGCTGCTCAGTTGGTTCTGCGAAGAAGGCGAATATCAATGGGAGATGACATTTGACCTGATATTCTTCGATGAGGCACACGCACATCACAGCAAGTTTCACCGATTCCTGAAATCACATCTGGCGAAACGTCAGGCACTGGGGCTTTCGCCACCGTTCGTGATCGGGCTGACAGCGACACCAGAAGCGAAGGGATTGGCGGACGTATACCGTGTGATTGTGCCAGGCGAATCTCCAGAGTGGCTGATTGAGAATGGATACCTGAAGTCATATCGGTACTTTTCCTGCACGCAGGGGCGTCTGGATGTCCTGAAAAAACGCGGGAAGGAATTCACGAAAGATTCGGTCAGCGAAGCAATGGAAGGGCTGGCAGGCGACCTGGTACGGGACTGGAAACGGTACGCGGAAGGCAGGGCAACAATCGGATTCTTTCCGCGTCGGACGCATGCTCAGGAGGCTCGGGAGATTCTGAGATCAGCAGGAATTCGAGCGGAATACGTGGACGGACTGACGAAGGACGACGAACGCCAGACGCTTTATAATCGCCTGAATTCGGGCAGTATCGATTATCTGTGCAATGTCGGTGTTGTCGAACGAGGCACGGACATACCGCGTGTCAGTTGCGTCCAGATGTGTACTGCGGTCGGGACGCGGGCACGGTGGCGGCAGATGATCGCTCGGGCATCGCGGAAACATCCTGACGTGATGGATGCCATCGTGCTGGATCATGGCGGGAATCTGACGAATGATCGCGAACTGGGATTCTTCGAGGATGCGGTACCGTGGACGCTGGAAATTGAGAAGAAAAACGCGGGGGATTCCAATGTCAGAACACAGATCGAATGCCCGAATTGTTCTGCGGTGTACCGTGGCGGACGGTGCAATTCCTGCGGATATGAACCGACACCGAAAGAGCGGAAATCACAGGGGTTGGAATTCGTCGGCGGTGAGTTATTCGAGATCACGAAACGGAATCAGCCAGCGAAAAAGAAAAAGCAGACCTGCGAGCAGATTATGATTCAGGCACTGTACCGGGCAGGCAGGTCAGGGCGAACCTGGCGTCAGGCGGTTGGGATTGCTCGGAGCATGGCCGAAAAACAGGGTACGAAAATGCGAGTACCACGATTCATTGAGGTCAGTGGCCAGCGGATTCGGATGATTGAATATGGACATCCGGACAGCGGTCAGCGTGTGCGGCATCTATTTGGAGGCAAATTCTCATGAGCGATGAAAAGACACTGGGCGAACAATTACACGATCGAATGAACGATCCCAACAAACCCGATCAGTGGACGCTGGCGTGGTGGTCAAGACAATTCGACGAATTGAAGCAGACGCTTCGCGGTGCGTTGCACACGATGAATCAGGCAGTTGCAGGGAATCGTGATTGCTGGGACGAACTCAAAAAGCAGCGATTGAAGCTGCAATATACGCGGGAAGAATTAGAGCGGACCAATTCGAGAGTCGGTGAATTGCAGGCCGAATTAACTGAGGCGACTGAGCGTTTAGGTCGCATCGCGGAGTGGGTGAACGAGCAAAGAGGTACCAAATGAGATAGGAATTTAGAGAAATGACAGATGTTGTCGTTTTTTGACTAAAACGCTCAGCGGTGTGTAGACTTCGTCCGATACTATGTGTACACTTCGGCATGTCAGCAACACAAACCACACTGAAAGGCGAAACGATGAAAACAATGGCAGTTCTGACTGGTGACACATTCGTTGTCAGGGGCGTCCTGAAGAGTAACGGCTGGAAATGGGACGGCGACCGCAACGCATGGACAATGATCGATGAATGGGAGGATGCGGGTCATGTAATTTATCGCATCCGTGGCTATGGCGGTATTCGTAACCGCGGCGAGTTTGCGGCTGAACTGGTCGAGGTGGAAGCGTGAGCACCGAACGCAAAAACATTACGCAGCCTGCCGACTGGTGGGCTGCGTTTGAGTCACAAGCCAAAGCAAACGGGCAAACTCTGTCCGAGTGGGCTGGTAACTGCATGCGGGACAACCTGCCGAAAAACGTGGCAGCGGGATTGTCCGAGCGACCAGCAGCGAATAGGCCGAAGAAACGGAAAGACTAAATTAAGCAAAGAGGCACCAAATGAGAGAAAACAGTGGAGTATTGGAGCGGAACAAAAAACGCGAAAACGATCGGCAGCCCGAATTCAAAGGGCACTGCTCGGTTGATGGAAAGGAATTCTGGATTTCCGCATGGGTGAAGGAATCGCAGTACGGGAAATTCTTCAGCATGGCATTCGAGCCGAAGGACCGTCAGCAGAGTGCAGGCGAGGAATCTCAGGTTGATTCAAGCGAGGTGCCGTTTTAGCGTTGACAGTGCGGAATCCGTTCGTATGATTTCGGACGTGGAAGCACCCGCAAGCAAAACACCTCCGCCTCAGCGGATTGCCGATCGAATCACGGGTGCTTCCAGATTCGGTCGGTTTTTTTGTGCCCATGAATAAGTATCACGAAATCGTTGACGGTAAATGCAAGCACTGCGAGGTGTTCCGATTCCGGTACACCGTCGTGGATGGCATTTGCTCAATGTCGATTCGGCCCAAGCAAAAGAAGCCGAGCAAGAAAGTGATTCAGCGGGCGGAACTGATTCAAAACGCATTAGATAGTCAGGCGAAAGCTGCGGGCAGAAAGCCCGGATCATCTATGGTTGGTTGGAATAAATAGCGTCCAGTTTCGCAGCCTGAGCTGACAGGTCGGTCCTTCAAATGGGACATCAGCATGGCAGCCTAGCCAGCTCTCAGCGGGGCGACAGGCACATTCGCTGGTACCATAGCGTGGAAGAATATCGGGCGGAATTCCCGACGCACAGACCAGCAACGCACTCCAATAGTGGTGAATACGCTCTTTGCCGGTTCCGGTGTATTCGCATAACACTACATCCGAGGAATAGCCAGCGGCTCAGACAGCAATGTCGATGGATGGTGCAAAGCATGTCGCAAGCAGGTCAAGACTCCATACTCGGTGCCTTGCACTTGAACTGATTCCCTGTTGCAGGGAATCGGTACGTACAGCCAGCCTGGTGTTTGCACTAGAATAACAGGTGTTTGGTTGTTAAAAAACTGATTCACACAACACATTGCACAGGGGAAAAGTATGTCACTGGAACAACTGCCACGACGGGTTGAAACTGCACTGCTGGAACGAGTCGAGCCTGATCAACCTTCGTTGGATGTGGTGGGCAGCATTTGGGCAC
>Ga0208162_1001425_pt1 | contig 12483 bp, 16 predicted proteins | sample CB_VirMetaG_4_FD_184539 | JGI IMG/M metagenome (GOLD analysis project Ga0208162, IMG submission 184539) | Freshwater to marine saline gradient viral communities from Chesapeake Bay - CB_1508_1M Viral MetaG (SPAdes) (version 4) | ecosystem: Environmental > Aquatic > Marine > Coastal | place: USA... | reverse complement strand
TCTCCGATCTCACTAGGTAAACGCACCGCACAATTAACTACAGCACTTGCGCACTCTTGCGCTTTCTTTTCTCCAACACCGCTTTCATCATTATCAAGTGCTAATATAAATCTAGCACCTGTGAGCGCACGTAATTTAGAGGCTGCATCCAACAAGAAGTTGGCACTAAATACGCACGCTACAGGAATCTGGGTAGCTTCATAAACTGTTGCAGCTGTAGAGTAACCCTCTACTAATATTAATTTTTCTATCTTTGGTAATTCGGTAAGCGTTGTACCAATTAAAAATACATTACCTTTGATTTCTGACGCTGAAGCAAATCTTTTCTCCCCTTTTTTATCAATGTATTGTAGAGAACGAAGTTGACCTGTAGTAGAATATACAGGAACAATTAATCTTCCATTTAATTGCTTCAACCCATAACTTTTAACTTTTTTATTCGTGAGATATTCATGGTCAATGGCTTCGTGGCAAATTTTAAATCGTTCTTGTACCTCAACTGCAACTTCATCTTGTTTTTGTTGCCTTACCTTACGAGACTTAGCACTAGCCTCTTCCATTTGTTTTTGTAATTCTTGACGATCTACAATGCTAAGTTGGTTAGTGTCTATGCTTGACCACTTCCCTTCAAAGCCTGTTTTCCAATTACCATAAGTGCAGAACATGTGTCCGCCAACCTGGTTGATTGCATAATAACCAGACTTTTGACCGCCTGTATCTGGTTTACCGCCTATTGCTTTTACTGGTACTCGTATAATCTCGCCAGTAATTTCTAAGAAGTCTACAAGCAATCCCTGTGCTTGCATCTCGTTTATTAAATCGTTTGTACTCTTACCTGTGCTAAAGCCTAAGTCGTTATAGAGTATGTCCTTTTTCAGGTACTTTGTTAAATCCATTTGCAGCTCTCTCATCATCTAACTGCGCTTGCACATTCGCCCAGTTTAGATATTCCCTAACAATAGTAGTAAAGATTCTTTTTCTGTTAGCCCTCTCCCATTTATGTAAAGGCTTCTGATCTTCTTTGTTTGCTAGTTCTAAATATATATCTTTGGTTTGTGCTATGGAATATTCTATCCCCTCGTCATTTAGTTGTGCTTTGTTTGGTAGTCTTTCTCCCTTACCAATCTTTTTTAAATGAGCCATACAGCACGCTCCAAGCCAGTAATCTCCATCTTTGTAGAGAAGTGGCCCAGCTGGTGCTTTACAATATGCGCACAAGCTAGGCCTATTTTTACCATCAAAATGGAACATCGTCATCACTTGCATCTGTTGATTCTACAGAAGCAAGGTCAGCTTGCGATGGACCAGTTTGTATATTGTCATTGACAGGTTCTGGCTTTACATTTGTTGCCTGCCAAGTTCTACCCCAATCCTCATTAATCTTTAGATAACCATTTTCATCTTTGATTAATTCAGCTGATACACTCTTACCCATAAAGGCAGTTGATGTATCTTTTGGTGGTTCTTTCAATCCCATCGCTTGCGCCATAAGTAGCATTGATTTAACACCACTATCAACATACTTAGGATTATCGTGACCAACAGTAAAGGTATGATTTAGTCTTATGCCTGCGCCATCTATTTCAAAATACATTTTGCACCCACGCCAACCGTTTCTACCTTCTATTAGTTCTTCTTCTTCGCCTTGCCAATGCAGAACGTGCCTACCTGGCTCAACAACTGACTTGCCTTCGTTTGAGGCATCTACATTAAAATTTGTTAAATCCATTTCTTACTCCTTTTTTATTTGATCCAACATTTATATTCTGAACAATCCTCTTCTTTCTCCCCACAATAATTACAATATCCATCTTCATATTGTGGTTTGTCATCACAGTAATGTTCGTTAGGTTCACCATCTCTCATTTCAACATCTGCTCCCTGATGGCTGACCAATCAAAAGGCATCTCTGCATCTAAGCCAAATCTATTCTTAGCTTGAAAGCCTGGTGTCTCTTGGGTAAAGATAGTTCTATCGCCTTGCTTTAGTTTAGTAGTCATACCACCACCTTTACCTTTTACTTGAATAGTACCAATCTTGTAATTAGCAAAGAATACAGCATCACTATGTTCTATAACTAAGTCAGCTGCTTTTCTATGTAATTTGATTTGGTGTCTATCATGCGGTTCGCTTGACGGATCTTCATATCTTTTTACTTCGTTATGTGCAATCTGCAAGATAGTAAAACCTTTTGCTCGCAAATCATTTAATAAAGATAGATATTCTTTCCATACTTCTAAAGTAACAGCATAACCTTTACCGTAAGCTGGTGAGCTTATATCTGGCCAACCATTCTTAGCGCAAACGTGTTCGTGCATTAATGTTTCTAACCAATCTAAACTATCTATACAAACAGTTTTGTATTCTGATTTTTCATTTATTAATGCTTTTAAGTTATCTTCAAATTCACTATAGGTTTTTGCTACAGGAAAGTGAGCGCACTCAATCTTACCAATACCATCCTCTGCTTGCACAATAATAGTTTTATTCATTGTTGCAGCAAAAGACGTTTTCCCGATGCCACCAGGTCCGTACAACACCATTATTGGCGGTTTCAACCGAGCCTTCTGTCTTATATTAGCTAACGACATTACTGCACCTCTATCTTTGGCTCATCTTCTGCTGGCTCTAATATGTTTTTCATACGGGCCTCATAAGCTGATAACAGAGTGTTTAAATCATCAATGTCATTATTAGCTTTAATAATAAATTCATCTCTGATTTGTTTCTTCTCCTGCCAACGCGCCATTAATTGTTTTGCTTCATCTGGCATTTCACTTATCTTGTGTTCCTTGCCATCGTCTGCAAACTTAATTGTTGGTTCTTCAACAGTTTCAGTTTTATTTTCTTTAACCATTTTGTTCTCCCTTTTGGTTTTGTTTATAAGTATCACATACCTCTTTAGCATTACACCAACGGCAACCGTCTTTACTATAGTTGTATGTCGGTATTTCTTCGTAGCAAGCTTCAGCAGCTGGCTTCAAAGTTTCATAAGCCCATTCAACTAAATTAATAGCTGATATGGAGTATGATCGGATATGACCATCTTTATGCCAACCTCTTGGTTGTACGATAGTCATTTGCACCGTACAGTCATCGCCGTATCTTGACAATGCTCCTAGTGCATAAATTCGCATTTGTGGGTTGTCAGCTTCTACTGCCCACTTACCAGTTTTGAGATCTATTATTTCTATGGTGTCTTTACCAATTAGGATAGCATCTGCTGTCCCCCATAAATCTTCGTGTATTTCTGGCATATTAACTTTTTCTTCAATTAATGGTCTTGCTACATCAAGCTCCATCATTCTTTTGTCTATGTAATCTACATACACTTTTGCACAGTCAATCATCTCTTGGTCAACTGTCAAATCAAAATCTTCTACATGGTGGGTGGTATCAAGATAATATTCTTCTAAGGTAAGATTATTTAATCTACCTTTAAGTAGTGTCTCTACCATTTCGTGGATTAATGTTCCTGTCGCTGCTGGTATACCTACTTTATATTCTACTTCCATACTTGCAAGTAGTTGTGGCATACCTGGACACGCCATCCATATCTTTGCTGCTGATGGACTTAACTTAGCGTGTGCCATGGACAGAAATATAAGAGTCTTGTTCCATTCTTTTCACATCATCAAGATCGTATTTAATCTTACCACCAATCTTAAAGTAGTTAGGACCTTGCCCTCTGTACCTTCTATTGTCGATTGTTTTCTTGCTGACACCCCATCTCTCTGCTAGTTCGTCAACTTCAATGGTATTAGATATGTCAAAATTCTTTTCTAATATTTCCATAAATTTCCCTTTTATTAATATTTTTGTTTATACTAACACAATATTACTAATTATGTTAATATTATTAAAAAAAAGTGGAGAAATTTATGAAGAATACAACTATATATGCGCATACAAATATAGGGAAAGAAGAGGACTGGGACCAAGAAATAGATGCTCTTGCAACCAACAACCAAGTAGCTGGCACACATTATAAGAGTGCAAAGATACAACCTATTGATTATATATATGCTAACAACTTGTCTTATAACCTAGGTAGTTGTTTGAAGTATATAACCAGAAGTAAAGGAGAGAAACAAGATAGGGTGACTGACTTGTTAAAAGCCAAACACTTTATTGATCTTGAATTACAGATGGTTTACGGAACAGATGCAAAAGGTAATAATATAGGAGATTATTCTGTAGAAGTTTCTCTATAACCATGAGGTAACTATGAACTTATATGAGTTTGATGATCGAATCTTAAAAGAAAGAAACGGAAGAAAACCAATATATGTAAACAAACATCTTGCTAAAAAGTTTAAGGATTTTTGTAAGAGTGAGCAGAAAGAGCCACATAAGGTAGCTGAATACTTGTTATCTTTAGGTATTAATTCTGTAAAACATTATGAAGAACCTAAAGTGTCTGTTGACATCGAAGCTCTTTAAATAGGTTTTTGACATTTGTTAGCGAATCAGTCGCTTGCATCTCTTCGTCTTTAATAGTTTTCTGTTTACTGCCGTCTGGAAAAGTAAACATAACCTTTTGCGGATTTAATGCAACCAAAGCATACACGTCTATTGCATCTTTATCGTATTCTCTTTTCTTGGTAAACGAACCACGTCTGAAGTCATACTCCCATGACACTCTATGGTTTCTTATTTTAGATTGTGTTTTAACTTGGCATTTATATAGCGTGTGGTCTACGTCAAAGATGATGTCTGCTTCTGCGCTATGCGGAACTACCATTACAGTATCAGCGTATAAAGAAAGTAGCGAGGCTACTAAGTACTCTCCAGATCGGCCAATTCTTTCCGATTGGCGTGGCATGATGTTATTGGGTCGTTGGCTCTTGTTGTACTTGTTCTGACACTAAAGGCACGGCTGGTTGTACTGCAAGCGCGCTAGGTGGTACAGGTGAGTCAGGTAATTTAGGTATTTTATTTAAAAACTTTTTCATAAACTCTTCTTTTTTGCCTGAAACATTTTTGCTTGCACTTCTAAATAAACTCTTATCAAACGGATTAGATAAGAATTGATTTAATAATCTTAATAAACCAAATCCAGCAAAAGCACCGACACCTCCGCCAGCACTTATACCTGTTGTACCAATCAATGCTGTAGGGCCTAATGATTGTGCAGATCTTAACAAACCAGACCTAAGTATAAATGTATTAACATCAGGTAATGCTTCTGGAAATTGTTTTAATATATTTAAAAACTCGTATAAATCTTCAGCCTTTGTAAACTGATAATCTTTTAATAATTCTTGTGTTGCCGCATATCTCTTACTTTTTAAATTATCAAAACCAAGTTCGTTGTATAACTTGCCAAAATTTCTTTTTTCACTTTTTAAATATTTGTTAAATAAATCATCAAGGTAATTAGCAGCCAATTCATTAACCTTTCTAGTTCCTATAATATTTTTTAACTCTTTTACTGATTCTGGTGATTTAGCATCACTAAATGTTTTAAAGTACAAATCTTCTATTCTTTGTGATGGTGGTCTACCAACACCAGGTCTTAAAGCTCCCCTACCTAACGCTTTTTGGAACTCTTTACCAGTTTTACCTTCAACTACAGCCATATATTCTTTAAATAATCTGTCTCCAGCAGCCATTAATCTTCCTGCTTGGTCTTTGGGGTCACGCAATTGTTTTTTCATGGTATCTTGTAGAGCTGTAATCGATCTATAAGCATAGTTGTTAGGAACAGAACCCTTTGCTGGGTCATATTTTTTTGCTAAATTTGTTAGCTTTGTATCTAATGCTTCGACATCATTGTATGAAAGTTTTGGTTGTACTTGTGTTACACCTCTTCTGCCCATAACAAAGTCTGACCTATACAGTCTAATTTCATTAAACAAATCTAAAACATCTTTGGGAGCATCTGTAAATCTGCTTTTTGGATAAACAGTATTTACTGTTCTTACTAAATTAGTTGTATCAAAAAAATTACCTTTCTTTTTATTTAATTCTTTTGCTTTTCTATAAACAGATGTATAGGAGTTTCTCCAATCTTTAAATGATTGCATACCAAGTTCTTTAATCATTTTTGATCTTTCTACTTCTGTTAAAGGGGTTTTTTTAGCTGTAGGTGATATTCTTTTGCTTAATGCTTTATCAACTTGTTCAAAAGTTTTAGCTAACTGTTTTTGACCAGGCGCACCTGCTAAAGGCATACGACTTGTTAAATTATATATACCTCTTACAAAAGGAGATGTGCTTGCTTGACCAAGAGAAAGATCAATACCCTCGTCAGCTAATTTAACAGCTTGTTCTGCTGCTTCATCAGTAATACCCATCTGTCTTTCAAGAAAAGACAATGTACTATCTGGGTCACTTGATTTTTTTACAGCCGCTTCTTTTGCTGCTTTTGCTTTATCGACAATTTTAGTTACTGCTGGTTTTAATGCTTTACCAGCAACAGGAACTGCAACTGTTAAACCAGTATCAATAGCACCTGTTATTGCAGCATCTTTAATTCTTTCACTTGCGCTTGGTGCTGGCATATCAGGAGCTAACAAATCTCCTAGAAAATCTGCTGCTAATGAACCGCTACCAGATCCCACTCCTGCACCTGCGCCTGCGCCTGCAATAATACCAGCTGGTCCTGCTGGCGCACCTGCTATACCACCAACAATAGCACCACCAACTCCACCAACAACTTCTAAAAATCCTTCTGCCCAAGATGGCAACCTGCCTGGATAATCTTTAGGGTCTATGAGGCCAAGCTCTATACCTATATTTCTTGTTTTAGCATAGTAAGTTTTTGCATCTATTTTTCCATCTTGCAATAACTTATAACCATCAGATTTTATTTCGTTAAAAACCTGTTGTTTATTTTCTGCTTGTTTTAATTGTTCGTAAGTTACAGCCATTATTTATAAACTACTGTCCTTGTTTAAGAATAAACTAGAATATTTACCCTCGGAAACAAACTGCTCTGGTTTTAGAGTTTCTTCTTTTTTGCCTTTTAATGACAATATAGCTGCATCTAATTTTTTAGACAATAAAATGCTTTTATTTAATTCATCTCTGTAAGCATTTTTTGTTGCATCATTTAATATGCTAGAGTTTAAACCTTCTTTTAAACCATTTATTCTAGCGTCAACTTGGTCCTTTATGTTTTCGTATTTTTCTCTTGCGTCAGCGTGTGATGTCGCTGCGCTCATAGGCAAATTACCTTTTATGTTTTCATAAATTAACATATTTGGTTTACCAGTAAAATCAGCTGCCAAATTAGCTAAAATTTCTGTGTTTAAACTGTTTCTTGCTCTTACCGCTGCGCCAGTTTTAGGATCAATGTCAAAACCAGCAATTCTGGTTGCTTTACTAATACCCTCTTGTAAGGCATCAACAGGTCCAAAAGCTTGATCTAAATCTGCAAAAGTATCTAAAACACCTGTTTCTTTTGCTGTTTTTTCAATATTTTGCTCTACGCTTTCAATAATTTGTGTACCAGACATATCTTTTTGTCTTAGTTCCATGACATCTTTTGGTGTAACCCCTGCTAAAATTAAATTTATTTCTTGGTCTGTAAAGCCAGCTCCTTTTAATCTTTGTATTTGTTGTTGTGAACCTATAGCACTTTCTTCTAATTCTTGTTGTCTTAAATAACCTTGTTGCAAACCTCTTTCACCAAATAACTCATACATTTTTGCAAGCTCAGGATTTGTTTGTGCAAATTCAGATAATTTTTGTTGTCTTTGTTTTTCTTGTTCTTGTCGTTGCTGTGCTTGCAACATAGCCTGTCTTTGCATAGTACCAGCAATAGGATCTCTTCTTCCAAACACATCTGATAATGCACTTAAAGCCAATCCTACTTGTTGCTGTCTAGCAGATGGAACACCAGTTGGTTGCTGTGTTGTAGGCATTTGTAAATTTTGTGTTGGTATACCTCTTGACATTATCCTACGCCTCCAAATAGACCGCCTTGGCCAAAAGCACCACCTAATGCCAATGAACCAAACAATCCAGCTGCGCCACCCAATACATCTCCAAGTCCTGTGCTTTGTTTACCAGTTTGTGTTGTTGTAATTAATGGTGTACCCATACCAGCTTGTAATAAACTAACTTGTTGTGGTCCGTAACCAAGCGCTCTTTGGAACTCGCCTCTTTGAGCATCTATAGCTCTTTGTTGTAATGCTTGTTGTTGTGCGCCTATACCGCCTAATAAACCTAATTGTTGTAGTTGCTGTCCTTGTAAACCACCTAATAAACCTGCCCTCTGCGCACGCGCCTGCATTTCTAATTGTGGTTGTGTTAATGCAGCTCTACCAGCAATATCTAAACCAGCTAACTGTCTTTGTTGCTGTAGCTGTGCTTGTTGCATACGTCTTTGCTGTCCTAGCTCTGCACCAAAGATACCTGCTTGTTGACCAAGCTGTGCTTGTTGTAAAGCTCTTTGTTGTTCTTGACCAGCACCAAATATGCCTAACTCTTGTTGTCTTGCTATATCACGCTCTGCCGCCGCTTGCGCCTGCTCAAAGCCTCTTTGCCTTCCTTCAATAGCAGTTCTTTGCATTGCCTCTGCGTAAGGTCTTTGTGATTCTGCTTCTAATAATGCAGATCGTGAACCACCAAAAGCACCTGCTCTGATTGCTCTTTCTTGCGCACCGCCACGCGCTATATCAGCTTGTCGCTGTATATCTTGCATAGCTAAATCTATAACTTGTTGTTGATAAGGTGATTGATATGCACCTATGTCTTGACTTAATAAACCTCTAAACTGTGGAGTAGATACAGGACCTATCTGTGCTGCACCTGGAGCTTGTGTTGCTTCTATCGTTGGCGCTTGAAAACCAGTAACAGGTTGTATGGTAGGTCTAAACTGATCTTGCGCCATACCTTGTAAGGCTTGTGTTGGGTCATAACCCATACCTGTTTCAAACATACCTCTTGTAGCTTGAAACTGTCGCAGTTGGTCTGGTGAGAAACCAGCGACCATTGGGCCTGTATAGGGTAAGAATGGTTGTTGTGCTACGCCTCTAGCTGCACCAAACAGTTCTTTAAACTGTTGCTCTTGGAACGCTGGTAAACTTGCTTCTTGTACTGTTGTGGTTTTTCCTTTACTCATAAGTCTTTTCTAATTAAATGTTCTGTCTCAAATCCTAGATGTTTTATCTTTCTAATCCATCCTTTTCTACCGCCACCGTATAATCTTTTAATACCTGCGGCTTTTGCAAATGCTTCTATTGATGGTAGCATTTCTTCTAATTCTTCGTAATCACCACCACAAAATAATAGATTCATTGCTTTAACTTGTGGATATATTACAAATTCTGTTATGTATGCAGACTTTTTGCCTGGCCATAAATGGAATATACCATGTCTTATTTTATCTTCTATATCGTCAATTGTATAGGAATCTTGATACTTTACAGCTTTTGCTATATAAGGCTTACACCTTTCCCATTCAATTTCCCAAGGATCTTTTTTCGCTTGGTTTATATCAACTACTTTATTAGTCGCCTTTTGCATATTCGATAATACTTAATACTAAATGTATGTTTGCATGGTTTACTTGTGCTTTTAATATTTCGCCTTGTTGTAAAACAATACCTGCGTTTGTTTGCAATTCTTCAGTAGCGTGTGCTGATATATTTTTTTGTTTATATATAAAAAACTCATTTGAGCTTGTATCTGTAATGGACACATCTAAATTTGTTTGCTGATTACCATGATCACAAGCTAAAAAACTTTTTATGATAACAAAATCAAAATCGCCTCCGCTTGGTGCTGTATATATAGTTTGTTGTGTAGTAGCTGCAAAAGCATACTTAACATTAATTGCTCTTTGTATATACTGCCTTTGTGAGGATAGATCCATTATCTTCTACCTCTAGTTCTTACATTTAATCTTATATTACCAACTTGAAAATCTTGTGTTGTGCTACCTGTTACAGTCATTTGTACTTGTCTTGCTGTAAACCTAGCATCGGTATATCCATCATTTTCAAAGGTGAAACTACCAAAGTCTGTTTCGCTACCTAATGGGGTAAACTTACCTTTAAAACTTATCGTTACACCTGGTAATGTGTTTGCTTCTTCGTCTGGAATAATTTGATTACATTGCACATAGTTATCACCGTTACCTAATTCTATTGGACCGCTTGTACAAAATGGTGCATCACTATTTAGGTTTGGTGAATTAGATAAAGTTGTTGATTCGTGTTCGTATATAAAACCGTTTGAATCACCAGCAATAGGAAAGTCAAACGCACCTTGGTCAATCCAACAACCTCTATCCATTGTTCCTATAGACCAGGTGTTTTCTAAGTAATTCCAAATAACATATTTGTTAGGTTTGTATATACCATCTCCGCTTGGAAAACCCCACCATATTTCGTTAAAGTTAGAGTTATGTCCACCCCAACAAGCTTTTCTTCCTGGTACGTTTAATTGGTCGTATACATAATCATGCACATCGCATTTAATTTCTCTTACAACACCATCGTAAACAAAGAAAGAGTTTTCACCCATCCACGCAAGAAAGTTTCCTGTTTGCACGACTGATCTTCTACTAACAGCTTTACAGTTAGAACCTGCTGCTGCGATACCATAAACAAACGGAGAGCCTACATAGCTCATTCTATCTATACCAGTATCACTAAAAATTATTACATCGTTTTGGTATTTAACTGCTAATAATGCACGACCACCTGTAGGTATTTGCACATCACCTGCTGTATTAGTAGCTTTAGATGTCCAAGTGTTTCTATCTTCTCTATCACTCCAAGATACCTTTCTAGGGTCTCCACCAGAACCGATAGCAACTAAATGTCTTTCATTAGTCACTAGAACAGCCTGACATCCTGTAGGAGCGTTTGTTACGACTGTACCTATGGTATCAGCTGTTCCGCCTGAAACTGGCCTCCATTTGTAGATTTTACCGTCACCAGAAAAACAAAAGACTAAATCCTCTCCCCAGTTATCAAAGGAGAAATGACCTGTATCAAGAGGTAGTCCAGATTGACTTCTAGCATCGCCATAATCTTCTACGTTATAGTGGTATGCACCATAACCGAGAGGATCATTAGAGGCATCGTTTACAAAACCAGCTGGTGTTATATCAGTCCAGGTATTATCGTATAAGACATATACCTTTTGTCTTGTACCTACAGCTAATATAGATGCACCTAGATTGTCCTTATAGGCATACATACCTATAGGCTCACCGTCTAGCGCTGTAGTTTTTAGTTTAGACCAACCACCAATAGGTTTAAGAAATCCGTTTTCAAAACGCACAAGATTGCCGTCAACCCAACGACCTTTGTTAGCATAGTCAGTACCGTTTTTGACTATGCCAGCTGGCGGAGTTACAGGCAATAGTGCCATTGTTTAACCTATAATTTTAGTAACGGATGTTGGTGTAATCTTTTCAGCTATCTGAGCATCTAGTCCAGATTTAAGACTTGTTACTTCATCAGCACCCATAGCTGTTTCTACCCAACCTTGAACGTCTGAAGCAGATAAGTCTGCAAAGGCTGTAAAGCTTGATAGATCTGAAGTATCTACAGATTGTGTGCCATAAACAGAAGCTGTGTGGTTGTTACCATCAGCATCTTGGTTAGCATCATCTTCTGCGGTTAGTCTCCAATGCACGTTGTAAACAACGTCACTTTGGCTGTTATGTGTAGGGTAAGTATCAACTGTTGAAACATCCCAAGTATATGATATTGCCATATTATTCTCCTTTATTAAATTGCTGCAATAATAAATGCTAGTAGTTCGCTATAACGTACCCCTAGTCTTGTTTGTTCTACTCCATCATCATCAGTCCAAGTGTTGCTACAGAACATAGCATAGTCACCTGCATCTAATCCTTCAGCAGTAAAAGCATCCTGTAAATCTTGAGCTATGATTCCAAAATGGATTCTAGCTTCATCACCTTTTTCTTCAACAGCAGATTGCCATCTAAACTTTCTTAATAATTCTTTAGCTGCAACAGCTACTCTTGTTTCTGCATCTGATAATTCTGCTATATCTTGTTTTTCGTTTCTGTCTGAAGTTTGGATTGTTCCGTTGGTTGCGTAGATATCATCAAATCTTGAGCCTGATGAACCTAAATCTATAGCATTATCTCTACCTGCATTTGTAGAAGTGTTATGAGGGGTAATTGCATCAGAACCATCTATAAATCTTAAACCAGTATCTCCTGTTCCAAGAGCCATATCTCCATCTTTAGAAGCAATACCTCCAACTACATTACCATCTTTTGCAAATCCAAGTATATTTCCATCAGCAGTAGACCTGTTTATATGCATTACATAGTTAGTATCACCTGAACCTAAAGAACGTGAAAAGAAACTACCATCGTCTCCTCTAAGGCTTGTACCAGCAGTTGTATTACTTACGCCTGGAATGGTTGTACTTGTTACACCCACCAACAAGTTGCCTGAACTATCAATACGCATTCTTTCTGAGCCACCAGTAAATAATCTAAAATCTCCATTAGGAATTACCATAGCTGGAGTGTTTTCATTG
>Ga0208162_1001423_pt1 | contig 12486 bp, 15 predicted proteins | sample CB_VirMetaG_4_FD_184539 | JGI IMG/M metagenome (GOLD analysis project Ga0208162, IMG submission 184539) | Freshwater to marine saline gradient viral communities from Chesapeake Bay - CB_1508_1M Viral MetaG (SPAdes) (version 4) | ecosystem: Environmental > Aquatic > Marine > Coastal | place: USA... | reverse complement strand
GCTATAAAGCTGATTATCCGGTATCTGCTCACCGTACCAAGTATGAGTTCCAAAGTTGCGTAGACCAGGCTGCGGGCCAAAAGCAGTCTGTACGTTTGCATTAGCCGTACTGTATAAACCTTGAGCTCTAAACCCGACGTAGCTATCAAGCAAGCCCGAAGCATGGGGTTGCGTGTTCTCGTAATTAGTCCAGTAACCAGAAACCGCAGGAGGGACTGCTCGCCACTCCGTAGTGAAATAACCGCTTATGTTTGGAGGTCCAACAGGGATACGTCCAAAGTCAGCACCCTCATCGATAACCCCATACCAGGTTTGGCTAATACCAGAAGGGGTTACATATCCACTTGAAATTGTTAAATAAGTATCGGTGAGATTTAAGTTATTACCCGTACGCTGAGGTCCAGATTGAATCGGATGATATAGGTTGTTGTCGTATCTCCAGTTAGTCTGCGGCGTATACACCATAGTGCCACTCCAGATGATTTAATTGTACTTCGTCTAAACTATTAAAAGCTACGTAAGGGCGAATGCAGCCTCACTTCGAAAAAGCCCTTACTGTTTTCTTTGAAGATCCAGAAGCGTCCATAGCCTGTTTCTCAGGTTCAATTACTGAAAGCCTTACACACCCACGAGGCTTGCGCAAAGTAATTCCGTACTTACTAAAAGCTTCGATCGTGGGCTTCATGCTCGCAACTTTTGTAAGTCCCGCAATCGAAGAAAGATTCAAACTTACAAAAAACGAGGCCATTGCGACCTCGTTCATTATCGGCTACGCCGGAATTCGTATGTTGGCAACGGCAGAACGGTTAGCCGAAAAAGAAATAGAGAGACGCGTAGGTTCTAAAAACGATGAAATCAGTTAATAACAACTGATTCATTAAAACCATCAGTTTGAGTCGGTTCTGACTGCGGTGCTTCCGCAGAAGTCTCCACGGAGGCTTTTGTTTCTTCCTTAGTGGTTTCAGAAGAAACTTTACGAGGGCGGTCGCCTAGAGTGCGCATGATCTCAAGTCAAGTAATTGCAGGATAGCAAGAAAAAAGCCCTCGAAAACGAGGGCGCATCCTCTTGCTGAAGTAACTTATCAGGCAGGATCCATGAACAGAAGCTTGCTACGCATAGCTTCAGGACCCATTTGCTGCAGAACACGCCAGGCGTTCTCCGGGCTGCGGTTCATGACGTCGCTGAACTGCTCCCACTGCTGCTGAGGCTGTACACCAGTGTTGGAGCCGCCTGCGTTAGCAGGGGGTGCAGGCATGTCATAGCGAGGCTGATAAGCCTGCTGCTGGCCTTGATAAGCCTGAGTATCACCGTCAATATCCACGGGGACCACTTCGGTGAAATAACGGTCGGTATAGTTGGCCAGATGGTCAGGATCCGTCAGGATCGTCTGCATCGCATCGTGGCGAGCAGAAAGGACATCCATCTTTTGAGCTTGATCCATGAGGAGATCCTCAAGGGAGCAAGCGTATTGATTCAGAATGCCAGGCGCCTCGATGCCGAAGTGATTAACGACCTCGGCGGTTACGGGGCTTACGCTCGTTCGCGGGGCCGTAGAAGTTTGCGAGGAAGCTTGGGTCTGTGAGGCGTTGGTAGGCAAGGTCTGCGCTACCTGCTGTTCCTGGTAAGCCCAAGGTTGGGCCTGTAAATTCTGACTGCTCAGTTGAGTAGCCGGTTGTTGAGTTGCCTGGTAAGGCGACTGTTGAACCGGGCTGAGGGACTGAGAGTTCACCTGGGAGAGCACCCGTTCCAAGGTACCCATCGCCGCTTCCCACGGATTGCTGGGGGAAGACTGAGACGTTAACTGGTTGTACTGGCTGTTGGTAGAAAGGTCCGTAGCCGGTGTTGCCTGCGACGGCGGTTGGGCTGTAGGTACCGAAGCTACCGCCGGGGTAGAGGTTTGCGCCACCCACTGCGGGTAGGCGGTTGAGCCCTGGTCCGAGGATACCGCCGGGGCTGCCGCCGGGGAGACCGGGCTCGGGGTCGAAGCTTGGATCTGCTGGCTCATAGCTACCCGAGTAAGTTAGTTCTTCCGCGAGGTGGTCGAATGTCCTGTAAAGGAGCGGAGTGATATTCAGTCTAGGATCAGCCGCAAGAGGCTGATTAGGCGCAAGAGGATGCGGAGACTGCAACATCTGGCTTAATAATACCAGAAATTGTTGCATTGCTGATTGTGTTTGTTGAACCATGCGGAAGGGGAAACCCTTCAACATCTCAGCTCGTTCAGAGTCAGTTTTCTCAGGGAATAAGAATCTAAGAGCCTCGATGCTGTCCACACCGAGTTCCTGCAAGTTGCGAACAACGATAGATTTTTGGTTTATATCGTAAGCAGTGTCTTCATAGACGTCGCCCTGGTATCTATAAGTAACAGTGCGATCACCATCTTCAGGAAGACCGATAACACCAGGAGGAACTTTATTCTCCTGTAAAGCTAACTGAATAGCCTGAGTAACCTTCGCTTCATATTTGGACAAAGCAATCTGGTATTTCTGAAGACTTTCTTCAGTTTCTTCTGCGGGAGGTTTTGGTTCTTTTAACCCAGCTGCGGCTATGAACGACTCCCTGAAGATGACCTCTTGGTGATAGATCATCATCTCTAGGAGACGATTAAAGCCATAAGTAAGGAAACTTTTATTCTTACGAAGAGCCGTGGCCTGCGCCCGACCCATCAGGCCTTTAATTTCAGTTGCGGTAGCGCCGGCTGAAATTGAGATCTCGTCGACGCCGCCTAAAGCAGTACGAATCTCTTCACGGAGAAGAAGGGTGTACCGGTTCATGTCCCCGTTAACGGGGTCGGGCGTCATGTAGCCCACACGGTCGGACGGTTCAACGTTCGCAATAATTCTTGGAACGCGAAGACCCGAGCCCATACCGGCTCCAAACGGCTCGCTTACACGAGTCGAAGGACTATCGACACCAGCAAAACCAGATTGGCTGCTGATTGTCGGCCTGAAAGTGCTCTGTGAATCATTTGCTTCGACCAGGTCACTACGTGGACGTGAGCTGATCAGCGTGGGGTTGCCAAAAAACTCAATATTTTTAGCGATATTGCGAGTCAGTTGATCGTGTAGAACGATCTGCTCCATGAAAGGATCAAACTCGCCCTCTCCTTCAGTACCACTTGCGTTTGGTTTGTTTAAAACCTCAACAGCGGGAATAAAACCAAGCGTATTAGGCCGCTTCTTTGCGGGTGTTAGAACAGCACCAGGCTCTAAATCGAAACTAAGCTCTGTATCAGTTTCAACCTCACTAATCTCATCGGCCGTTATGGTCAAACGCACGTAGCGCTTGTTCTGACCATAGCTGTTGCTGGGTAATCCTAGGTTAGCGTTCTTAACTTTATAGCTATAGACAATAATTACTTCTTCTACGTTACCGTTGACGTCGTGATAAACACGATATTGGTTTTTGTTGAAGAAATAAATTTGATACTTCAGTTTGGGATCGGGCCTGAAATAGAAAAGCCCGCAGCCGTCGATTAAAAAATTACGAATAATCGCAGGAAAACGAATATCTAACTTGTTTAAAGAAATAACGTCTTCTAAAAACCGCGTACGGCTTTTGTAGGTATCTTGATCGCAATAAAAAGCCAGACCCTTCTTGATCATCAGAAGGGTCATTTGCTGCAAATGGCTCAAAACAACCATGGTCGACGCCTGGTTGCTCCGATCCTGAGTGCGCGATGCCTCTAAGATCCCGTTGAATATTTTCCTAGTTTCAGTCGAGCTAGACATCTACACGCACAAGTAAGGGGACCCTAGCCGAGGATCATTTACGGAAGATGCTTTCCTTAGCTTTCTTAGCTTTGGCTTTAGCACGCTTCATGGTTTCAGTAGAGCCGCTGACCTCCTCACCACTTGGAGCTTTTTTGGCTTCACGATCAGCGGCAAACTTCTTCAGAAGCTCAGCTGGCATACCTTTAGCCATCGGGAAGAAGATACTTTTTGACTCTTTCCAGTTTAACCGCTTCCTTGGGTAAATCCTCGATTGGGTACGTGGTAATTAAATGATCCTGCCGTCCTAGCATGTCTGTATTGCCTTCGTTTGGTTCAAACTCTTCGCAGAGTTTCTGGACTTCTGGCCGATCCCAGATATACGCCTCAGCAATCGACTTCAGTTTTGTCAGCCGCCTATCCGAATCGCCCATCCACGAGAAGTGCCAGCCAGCGTCTCGATCCCCTACGTAGAAATTATTTTGTGTCGAACGCATCGAAGACAGCGTTCCGTAGTCTTTCAACTGACCGACCGTGCTCACAACGCCGCAACGCCAATCAAACAGCTCACCATCAGGTGAAACGAGCTGGCGATCTGCTCGCCCATAGTGCATAGACATAGACAGACGGACAACCTTATCTTTATGCTCCTTAACCGCTTCGATTACTTCGGGTAGCTTCTGTGGGTTTGTAATCTCATCACAGTCGGAACAAATGAAAATATCGTCGTCATCCATCAGGTGCAAACCCACTCCGAGAGCGTCTCGCTGACCGCGTTCGCGAATCCACGGATCTGCTGCCTCCTCCATAGAAGGAAGCTCAACGTGCATTACTTGAATTTTATCCTCAGGCAGCCCTAATTCCCGGATGGTTTCTAAGCAAGAAAACGGCTTCAGTTCACCCGTGGCGTGAGTTCTGTTTGCGTCTGTAATTAAAAAACCATCGACGTAGTCTTCTAGAGTCCGAATACGGAGCTCAAGAAGTTCACGCTCATTAAAGTATGTGAAACAGTCTAAGAGCACAGTGAGACTTGTTAGGTCTCACTATATTAACTCAATCTCGCTCTTGCAGGTACTTCGAAACTTTTTGTCGCGCTCTCATAAGAGCATTTCCGTTTGATTGATCAAGAATCGTTCCGTCATCAGGCGCAACTCCGGTGTACTGTTCATTAGGTGCAGCAGGTGCCTGAGGCGCAGGAGAATATCGATAATCAGTCTCCTCATCATCCACGCCTTCGGCAAACGCATTAGTTGAGGGCTGATTAGCGCGACGCTGCTCATCAGCAGCTCGCATATTCATTTGGTACGCTTTAGCGAAACCAAAAGCAGCCTGTGCGTAAGGATCCATTAGTAGAGTACAAAAACGCCGTTAACAGAACCGCTAATAAGAGCAGTACAAGCAAGAGGGATAAGAGTGTTTCCCTCTAAGTTAACTGCCGTAGACTGCTGCCCAGGAGCATCAGAAAGTTCTACAGTCAAATAATCTTTACTGCTCGTTGACTTCGCTTCAATATAAATAGCGCGACAAGTAGCAAAATTCTTGTGACCCTGAGCCGGAGCCCAACCAAAGCCACTTGCATAAGGCAGCATCGAGGTCTGCCCATATACAGAGCCGAAAGCGCGAATATCCATATAAAGAGACTGTTTCGTATATCTTAACTCGGCGTCGCCTGCTTTTCCAAATAGCTAATCAAGCGATCGAGATACCATCTCGCTTTCTTTAAATCCTCCGTACCGTTCTTAAATTTCTCACGAGAGACGTATTTCAAGACATTCATCTTGCAACCTCCGCAGAATTCTTCCGGAGTAAGGCAAGATTCCATGTATTCAATAGTCTCAATAGAGCCTTGCGTGTAGTGACTTGGGTGATTAACCGTGTCGTTCATGTTTTGCAGTGCTTGTAGACCTAACTTAGACAAGCTCTTGAGCTTGCGTTGACTAGCAGGAAGCATAGCCGAACATATCTGAAATATCTAAAACCGACCCTAGCTTCTCTTCTAGCTCCTTACTGTACTTAGTGTCACAGTGTTCTACTAAGCCACAGGTTGCGATCTGTAATTTTTTATCTACCTGTACTAAAGGCACGACTCGGCGATGCTCCTGACCTGCCTTGAGATTTTCAAACGCAAGCCCCAAAGAACTTCTGTCAGCCAACGGCCAGCAACGAAACTGGGTAAGGTCAAAACTTTTTATAGGGTTTGAACTTTGAGAATTTATGTATTTTTCAGCCATCTCTTGATCCAAGATCATCATGCCCATATAAGGATTCCCTAAAGATGCAAAACCAACAAAATCGTCTAAAGGAGTTAAACGCAAATCAACCTTATAAGGTCTATCTCCCCAGACTTTCTTAGTTAATCCGTTTAACTCCCATACCCTGTGGTTATCGAATGGAACTTTTTTACTCTTGTACGACTCATAGCGACAGAACCCAGGCTCAAGGTTTAAGGCTTTTAGCTTATCTTTATATAGATACCAGTAGAGAAAGTTATCACGAGTAAATACCATATCATTCTCTGTATATACATAAAAATCATAGTATTTGTTATTAACAGCTTCACGCAACAAACCTTTATGAGCCCAAGTTAAAGCGTAGCCTTCATAGCACTCTGAGGCTACTATAATACTTAGAGAATTAAAAGTAACATTAGGTTCAAGCAACTCTGTAAGTACTTCTTTATCACACTCATGATTTGAGTCTATGTATATGAATACATCTTTCTCCCCCGGAATCTCTTCGTAGCCACGAAGGGTTTTCAACAGCTCATCGAACTTAGAAAGAGGATCGTGAGCCGTGATGAGGATAAGGAATTTAAACTCTTGCATTAGTACTCCATCTCAAAGTTTCCGCGACGCTGTAAAAAGCACACTAGATGTGTGTATGCGTCAAGTAAATCGTCGTGAGACGTTGCACCGATATTAATTAGCTGGTCAAACAAAGCATCAAACTTTCGATAACGGTTAAAAACGACCTTTTTATTTTCAAGCAAACCCAGTGTCCCCCTGAATCTCGCGATCTTATCGCCACGGAAGCCTTTAACTTCGTGGATGTGAAGGTTACCTAAGCCCCATTCGTTAAGCATGACTCGTCTAAGGTCTGCAGCGAGCGAAGCTTGGTAAGCGACAGACTCAACAACCAGAGAACATGTCGAGTAAGTCGGGAAGTACTTCCCGTCATTATCTTCTTGCAGAATTCCCCACTCCACGAGCATTTTGCAGAGAAGATCGATCTTCTCTAAATTGCCTATAGAGCGCACCTGATGCGCGTCAATGATGTAGTACTTATCCTTTAGCCGACCGCCAAGTACAAAAGCCGTGTAATCCGAAGTTTCGTTTTTACTGGCTGAGAGGTCGATCCCAACAGCCAAGCTATCGAACTCAGTAACAACGTCACCTTTAACGAGTAAATCTGGCGATAAAACCAGATCCGATGTCATAACCGGTTGCTGCTGGTACTGGAAAGCAAAAGCAACAGGGTCTAGTTCTTTTTGACCTAATAAATAGTCAACGGACCACTGCTCAGGCCAGTAGCTTACAGGCTCCCCGTCGTCGTCATAAGTAAGGGCCTCCTGCTGAACTTGCTTCCAACCTTTATCTGGGACAAACATAGTTTTATGAATGTCTAGCGGATGGAAGCGGGTACCCAAGCAGATAGCGCGACCACCTTCAAAAATAATCGGAGCAATCACAGAACTCCAGTTGTTATTCATCTCCTCCCTAATAGTAGGGTTCTTAATATCAGTACTGGATTTGATAGGGTCATCTACGATAACAAGGTGAGCACGTTTTGACGTGATAGAGCCTCGAAGTCCCGCTGCGCGAAGAGTGAATTCCTCATCACCCACACGGCTAATATCTGCGTAGTCAAAATCAATACTCCAACCAATATCCGACTGCATCCCCGAGCGCAGCTGGACTTTCGGAAAGATTTTTCTGTATGTAGACGAATCGATAATCTGTTTGATAATGCGACTCTTAGGTATGGCCGTGGCGATGTTGTAAGAACAATAAATAATTTGAAGCGGCAGACCAGCTGTTGTATGCCTCCCGATAATCCAAGCCGTGAACATGTTGAGCACCGTGCTTTTGGCGCTACCCCTAGGAGCCAAAATATCTAGGTTAGGTCCAGCAATATCTAGTAAGTATCTATTACTCTCACCTGTTATTAAATGCTTGTGCCACTCCAGCATATGTGTAGCTGGGGCTTTATCCATAATCGTACAGAACGTATGGAAATCATCTGCTGCTCTTAAAAAGATATTATCTATTGCCGAACTCTCAGAATCTACAGCCTTAGCAGCACGCAGTTTTAACGCACGACGATACGCAAAAGTCTCTCTACTCGGCATCTTGTTTTAAAAAGTGTCTGTATACTGTTAGCAAGATTCTACTGCCAAATGGCGAAAATTCTTTGGTACGGCGACATTCTCTCTAATACTGGTTTCGCTAGAGTTACGCACAGCATCTTAGAACACCTAGCGCATACACACGAAATCGTAGTCTTCGGTATTAACTATGCGGGTGATCCACACGATCTACCCTACAAGATTTACCCTGCAGGAACCCAGAACCCTGGAGATCGCTTTGGTATCGGTCGCCTGCCACGCGTGGTTGAGGAGGAGAAACCTGACTTCATTATCTGTCTGAACGATATTTGGATCGTTAATCAAGTCTGGGAGAGGGTTCACCTGCTCAAGGATTCTCTGAAGTTCAAATTCATAGCGTACTTCCCGGTCGATTCAGCGTATTACGTGAACTCCATGCTCGCGTATATCAAGGACTGGGACTTTGCGATCACTTTCTCGGTCGAGCAAGCTCACCGGTTGATGGCTCAGGGAGTACAACCCAAGCTGCTTGGTGTTGTGCCTCATGGTCTTGATCAAGGGAAATTCTTCCCCATGGATCAAAACGAGGCTCGTCGAATGCTTCGATTGCCAGAAGACAAGTTCATCGTTCTTAACGCCAATCGAAACCAACCTCGTAAACAGATCGATCTAACCATCAAGGCTTTTGCGGAATTTGCTGTCGATAAACCGGACACACTTCTCTATCTGCACATGAGCGAGAAGGATCTGGGTTGGGACGTACGAGCAATATTCGATACTGAAATGAAACGCAGAGGTCTACAGGCTGATGGTCGTCTTGTAATGACTTCCGCTAACATCGACTACACGAACGCACCGCCAGATGATTTACTGAATAAAATCTATAACGCTTGTGATGTCGGCATAAATACAGCCAATGGAGAAGGTTGGGGTCTCGTATCCTTCGAGCACGCCTCATGCAAGAAACCACTTGTTCTGCCGAACCACACGTCGTTCGGTGATATTTGGAAAAACAGCGCTCTTCTGGCCAACGTCGCTGCTTGGATTTACGACAAAGATTTAGGTGTTGAACGCGGTATCGTCGATGTAAGTGACGCCGCACTCAAGCTCACAGAGCTTTATGAGGACAAAACTTATTACGAACATGTAGCAGAGGCGTGCTACAAGATCACACAAAACCCTGCATATCGCTGGGATCGAATTGCTGAAGCATTCAACAAAGCTATGGAGGAGCTGAGCAAGTGACACAGTTTCATCGTTATCGCACTTACAACAACCGCGTTATCCAGCGTGCATTTACTCCAGCTAAAGCTGGGTTCCCTTCAGTGTTTGATCAAGCTCAGGATATCGGCGGAACATTTACACGTATAAGCTCAGGGCTCCCTGAAAACAGCTTCGCCAATTTCAGCCCCTGTGTGATTCAGCACCGTGGAGCAACGTTGATCGCGTGGCGCTCACAGCCAGAACATTTTGTGTTCAGGCACGATATGAAATACTTCTACTACAACAACACACCGACAGATATCTGGATTGGGCAGCTGCTTACTGATGACACAATCATTGCCCCTCGGAAGCTGATCAATAAGCCTCACAGGCTGAGCTATGAAGATCCAAGGATTTTTATCTCTCCTGATGACAATCTTCTTTGTCAGTTTGTCACCAGCACTTACGCGACAAAGTGGGACTCGACTAAGCACAAGATGATTAAGAGTCCAAAGGTATGCACAGGTGTCGTAAACGAATTCGGTTCCCTTGTCGATAAGTTCTATCCGCCTATCGGCAACAACCATACGGAGGGCAAAGCCGAAAAAAACTGGTGCTTCTTTGCAGATGGCGCCGACCTGCGGTTGTTGTATTCGACCAGGCCAATCGTAATTAAGACTCCACAGCAGTCTGATAAAACGATCGACTCTGAGTGTTTAAAAAAAGTTACATCAGAACATCCGACATTTAATTCGACGGCGCCAATCCTCGTAGATGACGAATGGCTCGTCTTCTATCACTGGAAGTTCATGTGTCGCGAGTTAGATCGTAGACCTTATTTAATGTACGCACTAGGTGCATACTGCTTAGACCGAGATCTGACTAAGATCACCCGCATGATTGACGAACCTTTGTTTGTCGGCTCTACAAACGACGATCTAGTTACTTGGACAGATCCAGTCGGCAATGACATATCAAACCAGCCAGCGTGCATCTTGCCTTTCGGTTGCTTTGTTGATGACGAAGAACTCGTCATGTCACTAGGTGTGAATGATTACTTTATGGGTATCTTTAGAACGCCTGTACTAAACGTGTTATCATTAATGCAGCCCGTTGAATAAAGAGGGCCATTAAAGCCCCCTGAGTTCCGCAAAGCCAAAACGGGTAAGAAGGTAGGTTTCGATCTACCTTCGCAACTTTAACTCTTCTCTTCTTTCTCAATCGTGCTCCAGACAACGATTGAGGCATCTTCAAGCAGTGAATAAACAGCGGGAACATCTTCAAAACTATTCATAAGTTCCCGCATACACCTATCTGCGCCAGCCAAAAGCAAACCGCGTCGGTCCATTCCGTCTGTTAACTGACGAACGGCTTGAATATGAGAGCGAATTTCTTTTTGAAGAACTGCGATCTTCGTAGCTGCTGTGGCATGATCCAACATGCCAGTAAGAGTCATCTTCCTTACGTTATGTAAGTCAGTTTTCATCGAGTCAATCTCGATAAGAAGGACTTTCCGCAAATCCTCCTTAGGGTATTTTTCGCTGACCCACGCTGTTAGATCAGCGATCGACCCGTTATAGCCGGGTTTTAAAAAACGAGCATAGAGATAAGCCTCAATATCGCTAGTAGCGTTTTTGGCGTAATGCTTAAAAGCATCTTGCTGAGATTTATCTAACGAACTAAGCCAACCGCCAACAGTTGTGGAGTCGCCAATAGTGGATTTAATCACGCAAAAGCTCGGGTACCGGCAAGAGCTTGGTTCGCGCCGAACTGCTTGAGGGCAAGCTGACCTTTAGTGGCCGCTTTTGTGCGGGCGAGATCGCCAAGCGTACGTACTTTATCTAACTGAGCTGCGTTTTCAAAAGACTGAGCGCCTAAGGCCAGAAGACCTTCATTCTTTGCTCGGGTCTGAGCGATCGTGTTAAGAGTCTCGGCTTGGTTTTTGGCGACATCGCCACGAAGCTGTTCCTGGTAAGACTTAACTCCAATATTCGTCATACCAAGCTGATTAGCCAGTTGATTCTGACCAGCAAGGGAAGCAGAACCAGCTTGAGCTAGAAGCTGAGGTGCCTGAAGTTCCGTGGAAAGCTTAGCCTGCCCAAGATTATATAGAGTATCTAAGCCTTTACCTGAGGCATAACCCGCTACAGAAGCTTGCAAAGTAGCGTCTTTTTGAGCACGTTGCAGAGCTTCAGTAAGGATGCTTAGTTGAGAGGAAGCTTTAGTCGTTGCTTCCTGCCCAATAGCACCAGCAAGTGCGCCCTGCAGAAGACTTAAACCTTGATAAGCCGCAGTAAGAGGGTTGTTTTGAGCGGCCATCTGAGCCGCAAAAGCGGCGTAGACGTCACCTGGCTGTTGGCCTCCGCCACCGCCACCGCCACCCCCAAAGAGGCCGCCGAGCAAAGCTCCTGTCCCAGCTGAAGCAACACCTCCAGCGATAGCAGCGCCAATACCGAGAGGAATAGCCATTGCTACCTAAGAGTGGATTGCGGAGCGGTAAAACCAGCAGCTCCTTGCTGTGCGTAAGAAGCACCGGCTTGAAGCACACTGGGGTTAGGTACACCAGCGGCATACCCAATGTTCATCATACCTTGAGCAATTAAAGCATCAGATTTAATCTGAGCTTCAGTAATACCACGCCATGCGTTAATAGTGTCGCTTTCAATCTTGCGCTTGGTTAGTTCACGAGTTTGTTCTAAGCCAGCTTGCTGGGCCAGGGCTTGTTTCTGAGCCCACATGGCCTGATCGATAGCCGCACGCTCAGCGTACAGACCAGGATCTAAAAGTTTGTCATAAAGAGCGGCACGTTGGGCCTGCTCGCCTTCGGCGAGACCAGCACTTTGTTGAGCCAGTTTCTCTAACAGCGCAATTAACTGAGCGCTTTGAGCATCAAAAGTGGCTTGAGAAGGGGGAGCCTGTTGACCTTGTGGGGGAACCCCTCCTTCCGGAGCAGCACCTTGTCCACCTGCTTGCTGCTGGGCACCAAATGCAGGAAGCCGACCGCCCGAAATAAAACGGGACAAATCATACAGATGAGGTAGCGCACCGAGGCCTACCGAGGGAGCGAGTACATATTTACCTAGCGTACCAGCGGGGCCTTTTAAACCACCTAAAGCAGATCTAAGAAAACTCATAATCCTGTCGCCATCGCTTGAATCGCTGGATCAATATTAGGACGGCTAAGTAGAGATTGAACGCCTTGTTGACCGAGATTACTAGAAGCAGTTGCGGATGTACCGGCTAATTGA
>Ga0208162_1001422_pt1 | contig 12491 bp, 23 predicted proteins | sample CB_VirMetaG_4_FD_184539 | JGI IMG/M metagenome (GOLD analysis project Ga0208162, IMG submission 184539) | Freshwater to marine saline gradient viral communities from Chesapeake Bay - CB_1508_1M Viral MetaG (SPAdes) (version 4) | ecosystem: Environmental > Aquatic > Marine > Coastal | place: USA... | reverse complement strand
TCATTGTAATAAATTAAATCATCATTGGCATAGGTTTCACCAGCAGCCCAAGCCTCGTGATTAATCTCAACTGGCTTTCTAAACCGGAACAATGCGCCAACGTGGTCAGCAACAAAGTAGTCGCTTGTTGATGTCATTATGACACCAGTACCAGGTGCTGATGACGAAAGCTCTAGTTTTGTCTCTGTTATGTTTTCATCAAGATATGGCCCATCGACAAAATCAATGTCAGTGAGCGTGAAGCTCGTTGCCGTTGTTCTGGTCAACTTGGCTGGCTCGTGGTCCTTATGCGCCAAGTACAACACATCAGCAGACTGAGCGTGATTAATCTCAAAGATGTCTGTCACGCTGTAAGAAGTAGCTACTTCGACTATTTTGCCTACTGTGCCACCAGATGTGTACGCTTCATAAGCGCTGCTATCTATGCCCGATAGCTCAAACGTATTTGTTGTTGCTCCTGCCACAGTGAACTCAAGGTTATTCACCTCTGTCATTCCACCAACGCCAGTAATAAACACCCTGTCGCCATTAGACAGGCCGTGGCTTGTTGCCGTTACAACCGCTGGGTTTGCTTGCGTAATAGCTGAAATAGCTATTGTAGCTTCTGTGAGGATGCCACCGTCTTTGAAGAAACGGATATAGTTAGCGCCGAACTCAAGCACATATGCTTGCTCGTCACTGTACTCAAAGTTAATCAGCCGAACTTTGCCACCATCTTTTGACCGGCCAGCAAACTTGGTGCCAGGCCTGCGTGTTGTGCCGCCTTGCGGAAACACCAGCATATTAGTCAAAGTCTGAGCGCCTTCATTGTACTTTTGCAAGTCAATGCGGCCTTCCAAACGCGGTGACAGTTCCCCAGCGCGGAAGTTGGTAACAATGGTGGATACTCGCGCCATCTTAGAACCTTATGTTGATGTAATCGTCCGAGATAATCTTATCAGGCATACCTTCCATAGCATCCATAGACCTAGCCTCACGCAATCTGTTCTCATAAAGCTGGAACATTTGTTGCGCTACACTATTACTGCCGGTAATGGCGTAAGCTGTTTCTGATGCCAAACGATGTGCAATCGTGTTGGAAAGCAATGGGTCGAACTGTTCTGTGTCAGTAACACGGGCAACATAGGTAATCTTGCAAGTACCCTCGTTGCTCAAAATCTTCCGGCCCTCAATTTTGTACATAACCTGACTATCATAGGCTGCAATCTCGCTATCCACATTGCTGTTCCAGAATGACAGCACACGCAAGCAGTACGGATTAGTCGGAAGTGTATATTGATAGGTAAAGCCAAACGCCGGAGCATCAGAATCTTGCGGCAGTGTTGTGCGTGTAATTGCTGAGTTCCAAGGATGCGCACGCAATACTGCGTCACGCACCGTCTCATACCGGCGGTTACACAGTCTGGCTTCTTTTGAGTTTTCTGTTAGTGAGGTGATAGTAGCCGCACCCAAAAGGTCCATCGCCTCGTTACAAATATCAACTACTGATGGCATCTCGTACCAACCTCTCTACACTTATCAATACGCCTCGACTTGTATTTGCATCCCCGCCATTTACTATATGGCCGTTCTTATGCGCCTGCCTAGCCAGCGTCTTTAGCTTGTCTGTGGGCAATAATACCACAGTTTGTTCTCCAAGTATAAACGCCCAGTACAATGCTTCGCTAGTCGCTATACCTGATGCTTTTCCCCTACTAAAAAACTCCACAAACACATTACCTGTCTGTGAAGCTCTAAAATCACGTTTCACCTCTATGGGTACGTTTTCTAAAAGTTCGCCTAACCATTTTTCGTGTAGCTGACCAACCTTCAAATCCCAGCGAAAATCGCTGTTTTGTTCCATCCTTCCCTCCAAGGAAAGAAGGGGCGGTTTCCCGCCCCCTCAATGTTAGTCCACAACGTACTCAATGATGAACGCCATGTCGCCAGCCGTGCCGCCAGTTGCACTGAAGGTAGCTGCGATATAGTACACATCACTTGGGTCTGAAGACTGGCCTGCCAGTTCCCAAACCTGTTGACCAGTTGTGTTGAGGTCAGCCACTTCGTAACGGAGTTCCGCTACGCCAGCAGCATCGGCAACGTCAGTAGCCAGAGCGTCCTCATCCACAACAACGCCGTCATTCGTATAGAATCCGACATTGTATGTGCATGTGCCGCCAAGGTTATCTGAGCCAACACGAACTGAAACAAGAGTTGCGTTTGTTGGAACAGGTGCCAGCATTACGATGTCGTCATCGGTGCTGTCACCAGCCGCCAGAGCCACGTTGCCCTGTGCCACGCGGATACGACCGCCAAGCTCAGAAGCTGGGTTAGCGACTTGTGGAAGTGCCTCAAGATTGGCAATGAGGTCAGAGTTCTTTGTTGTCATCTCTCAATCCCTTTCTTTAAGCTGAGCCGTCAAGGTCGTCTTCATCGCACTTGATGCGAACAACCATGTTTTCCTGCATACGGGTGGCACCGATGTCCATGCAGTAGTAGACCTGAGTTGCGTAGCCTTTGTCAGCACGCTCATCAATTCTTGCAGAAACATCTTTACCGACACCCAACGCCATGCCCTCTTGCGCCCATGCAAAGCATGTGCGGACATTATCGGCGTCTACAGAAAGACGGTTAGACATGATGAAGTTGAAGCCCATGAACTCGTTGATTTCACCCTGTACCAGAGCCTTCACGGTGTTGAAGTCCGCTGAAGTAACGCTGGTGTCAGCCAAAAGCGCATGAATCTGGCTTGGGCCTACAACGATGTAACGTGGGATTGATGGGTCAACATCAGCTTCGTCAAGCAGCTTCTTAGCTTCACGCAGCTTTGTCAGGTTCATGTTTGTAGCAGCACCACCAACAGAAACGGCAACGTCCTGATTAGTGTCGAAAGCTGTGCTGGTTGAACCTGTCTCACCTGTGCTTGCTGCTGCATCAAAAGCAGTGATGATGACATCATCCATTGCGCGGCCCATAGCTGCTGCTGCGGCCATTGCGTAGGATGAGGTTGGGTCGATAAGCATACGAACCTTGTCTTGGTCGTCAATCAGGTCTGCATACTCGTATGAAGCCAAAGACAAACGGCGCCGTGCATGTGGCGTGTCCATCTGTGGAGTGTCAGCGTGGCGTGACGAGCGAAGCTGCGCCGTAGCTACACCGACTTGGTCGATGAAGGCATTTTTACCAACAATATTCTCAATGCGCACCGCATCACGCAGACGGGAACCCATCTGCTGTGCAAGCATCTGCACATTTGCAGAGTACTGTTGTACAAATGCCGTGGTTACTTGATTGGACATTTCTGTCCTCCTTTTTCACGGTTACATTTACACGAGTTGCGGTGTGCTACCCTTGCGGACACCCCTAGCTTTATTAGCCCTTTTGGGGCTGTCGTCTTCCCGACTGCCAACAGGACGAGATGACTCGCTACCCTGTGTGACCCACTTGTAGTAAGAATCTGCAAGATGGGCCGGATTCACGACATCACGCTGAGTTCCAAACTCAACCGCTAGTCTTAGGCACTCAAGGCGAATATCTACATCATTCTCCATGAATGAACCTATAAAGCTCTTGGACACGCTCTACAGCCTGTTGCCGTGCCACAATGTTTGATTTATCCGTGTAGACCGGAGACATCATAATTGCGTTGGCTTCAGCCTGTGCCTGTTCCCGTGTCATGTAAGACGTTTGGGATGGCTCAGAAACTGTGTCTTCACTTGTCACACTCTGCCTAAATTCTGCAATTTTTGCAAATGCTTTTATAAATTCAGGGTTGTTGCCAAGCTTTGTTCCGTCAGCCAAGTCCAGGTCAAACACCTCTGGGTCGGCAAACTCTTGCGCAGTTTTTGCGGCACGGGTGACGATGGCATCATAGTTGTTGCCCCACTCTTGCCGTAACGCTTCTTCTGCTTGCGCACGTTGAGCTTCAACCTGTTGCATATTTGCAACACCTGTGTTCTCAACGACACTCTTGTAGTAATCAAGCACACCACTGGCTTGTTCTGGTGTTAGCCGCAGTTGATGTGCAATGTCTGCGTATTGTTGTGCAACCTCTTCTGTCACGATGTTTCCATCTACAGAAAACTGGTATTGGTCAGGCGACTCTGGCCGCCCAAGCCTCGAATAAATCCGGTCCAAATCCTCGTCTGTAGGATTGTGCGGCATTGGAATTTTGTCCGCTCCGATAAGACGCTGGGCATTTACATATGACCGCGCCAAGTTCTCCACGTCTTTGATAGGTGAGATGCTAGGATGGTCCCGCAACTCCTCTGGTATCATTTGCAAGAAATCGTTACCAGACCCGCCTTGCGCTACTTCTGCTGGGGTTTCCAGCACAGCTTCAGGCTGGGCTACCTGTTCGATAGCTTCCTCTGACATAATTACTCCTCTGTGAGCATGTTGTGAATGTGAAGGATAACAGCACGTTTTCCTTCCTCGAAGGCTGTGGCATTGGCATCGCCAGCCACATAACTCAAGGCACGCCAGTTTGTGCGCCCCTCAAGGTCTCGCAATACCTTCTGACCGCTTTCGCTATCGAAGGTTGTTTTATACATATGTTTGAGTTGCTCTAGCTCTCTCACTGCCCCACCATCCTAACTGCCTGAGCTGCTTGCGCTGCCGTATATACATCCTCTTGGTCTTGCTGGCGCTGCATCATTTGCTGTTCAGCGGCGGCACGCTCCTGACGCATTTGCGCAACCTCACGGCTAGAGCGCAGTGTCGTCTTAGGAACACCAAGAGAATCAGTAACATGCTCCACCAAACCGTCAGGGTCAAGGTGGTCAGTTACCGGCAACGCCTGCGCCAGTGGCAGCAGGATTTCTAGCGCCTGCATTGTGCTGTTCAGGCTGCTGGATTTTTGCGCTCTTGCAAGCGGGGAGACATATTCAATGTCAATATCACGGCCTTGCAAAATTTCAGGCGGGATAGACAGCATCTCTTCACGCAACATCAACGCAAACACACGGTCAATTAATGGACGCAACATTTCATTCATCAGCCTGCCAAGAACAGGGCCAATCACCCTCATGCGCTCTTCCTGCCTTTGAACAACCTCTGTTGCTGTCATGTTTGGCGCACCGCCAACAAGCAACTGGTCAACATAAAACGCAGACCGAATTGCTTGCCGCCGTTGGTCCTCCATGCTCAAGCCAATCGGAATGTTGGCGCCAGTGTTTAATGGAGTGATTGTGTCGCGTGAACCGGCACGATAAAAATTGAGGCCACCAGGCTGTGTGCGGATTGGGAGAAGAAACCCGTCATCAGGAACAAGCAAGGGAGGGTCTATTTGTTTCTGAGCAGCTTGAATGATTGTCTTAGACATCAGATTAAGCATCTTAACGTCCGGCAACGCCACCATTGCTGGCGACCTCCCCATAATCTCCCCTGTTGCCTTCAAGAATCTAGGAACGATGTATGGGAACTCTTGGAAACCACCTTCGGAAATCAACATGCTTGAGTTCATACAAATGTAGTATGAGGCAAACGGCATGTTCTTGTTGTCACGCTTTGACGTATCACGCTCTGCCCGTGGCATCACAACGTGCATAATCTCGACTTCTTCATCAGGCTTTTTGTCGTAAGTCTTCTGAATAAATGTACCTACATTTTCTAAGCCAAAGCGTTGTACTGCTTGACGTGCAGGCTGCTTATACTTGCGGAATACAGTATCAACCAAGCCGTACTGGTTTTCCTGTAGATAGAACTCAGAAATGTGGCGTGTGCTAAAACGTAGCTGGCCATTGTCCATCTCCACAAACATACAGCCGGTGCCAAACACAACTAGGTCTACATACATCTCGTGGATTTCTGTTTCAAAGTTTGACTGGTTAAACGCCCTAATCATCCGCATTGATGTGTCTTGCAGCCACTCCTGCACATCATCATCACGGCCAATGTCTGTCTCTTTCATATCCAAGTGGAACCAAGGCGTAGCGCCACTGGTCAACATCCCGTGCAAACTTGCAGACAACAGGTCGATTGCTTGCAGGGCTGTCCCATCAAAGATAAGCTCCATGCGCTTTTCACCGCGTGAGCGTTTCTTAACAATATCCGCTTTGCGGGGCAGCATGTAATCAGCTAATTCCTGATAATGCGTATCCCAGTTATCTCGCCGCGCAATAATACTGTTAGCACGGCTTATCAGGCTTTTAGCTATGTCTTGCATGTCTTACCCCAATAATGTTGGTGTGCCGCCTGTAGGCGCGGCCTGTTCACCCAAAGCCCCAGCAACAATAGTCGAGCCACGACCCTTGCGCCGTTTGCGCTCTTCTGCCATTGCTTCTTCAGATAAAGCTGCTGCACGCTCGTAATCAGCCTCTGCCGGTGGTGGAGGCGGGGGAGGTGGAGCCGGAATTGAAGGTGGACTAAATAATGAACCCATAATTATCTCCTATACAGTCCTGCGCGGACCAGCGCCACGCACCAATACGCCGACTTCTTCCATAGTGCCAGCAGGACCAGCACGCTTGGTACGTCTGCGACCTCTGCCAAGAACAGTGTCATCAGCCATAGCCGTAACTTCAGGCGTAATCTCTGGTGTGATTTCTGGCGTCACATCAGCCCTAACTGTTTCTGGCTCACTAGGTGTCATTATTGTTGTTGGCTTAAAATCAGTGCGACCAGTATATGCACCGCCTTCGCCAACAGTTCCCATAATCCTGCCGGACGGGTCAGTGACTGCTTTTTCACCAGCAACCAACTTTTCAAGAGTTGTTGTAGCCATCTTTTTGCCAGCAATATTTAGAATGTTCATTGCGGCTGTACCAACGCCAGGAACCTTAACTTCACCGGCTGGAAGCTGGCCCACGTTAACACGTTTTGCTAAGTCGCCAAGACCCTCAACAGTAACATCTGTTCTACCAGCTAAAGCAGCAGCCGCTTTACTTGCGCCAATGCCAGCAGTGCCGCCAACAGCGGCTTTTACTGCGCTAGGGCTAATTCCACCAGGAACCATTGATGTGGTTGTCTTGATAGTAGCGCCAGTAGGTGTGTATTTAACACCCACTTCCTTTAGCTTTTCTGCGGCAGGTACACCCTTGCTAACCATGCCAGGCTGTGCGCCAATTTTAGGCGCTGGCCTTACTGTTGGCTTGCTTATTACATCTGGCGCTCGTGTAACAGGTTTTGGTGCGGGTTTGGGCGCGGGTCGAGGTGCAGGCTTCGGTGCCGGAGGTTTAACCGCAACAGGTTTAGGCACTGGCTTTGGTGCAGCCGGTTGAGGCTTCGGTGCAGCAATAACATCCGGCACTCGTGGTGCCGGCGCAGGTTTAGGTGCCGGCTTCGGTGCGGGTTTGGGAGCAGGCTTAGGCGCTGGCTTGGGAGGAGCGCTATCACCTCTACCGCCACCAGTCACAACAGGTGGTGGAGTTGGCCTTGTTACTGCCACAGGAGGCTGTTTAGTTCTGCCTCTTTCTACTCCGCGATTTCTGTCACGGCCACCGCCGCCACCGCCGCCGCCGCCGCCTCCACCTGAACCCATTTCAATTCTCCTTCAACTTATGAAAGCCTAGCTTCCCAGACTCAGTTCGTAACCAATAGCAGTCACTATAGCCCATTTCTATAAAAATGTCTTTCAAAGACCTAAAGCCCTCTAATATACCCCGCTTGCCCCCAAAACAGATAAAATCAATAATCCAAGGACTATCGCCATCACCACGCCAAGCGGCAGGTGGGAACTGATTTGTTTCCAAATATTCATCAATATGTTTCTTCTCAGGAAACGCCCAGGTTGCAAACAAGTACGGCACACCTTCAGCATCAACACCAAAAATGTAATTGCCCATAGACAAGGGCGGGTCAATATACGTCATGCGCTCAACGCGACTGTAACCCATATGATACGGGCTGTGTTGCATCATTAAATGCGCAGTGTCGTAATGGAAATCGTTATTTATCATCATAGCGTGAAAGGATTGTACTCCATTTGTGCAACCAATTGCGGAGGCTTTGTAAGGCGCTGTCGATTTTCGAGGCCAACAGCAAGATACCTAAACGCATCTGCTGCATGACTTGTGAAATCATGCCTCGGATGGTCTCTAAACATTTTTCTACGCTCATCCCATTCCTGCCTGTATTGACGCAACATCTCAATGCCCGTCACACACTTATCTCTGTCAAAGTAACATTTAGGTAATAACATACGCGCAGCATTAATGCCATCCGCTACCTTCATCTTAGGAACTACCTTAAACCTAAGCCCCAGTGTCGCAGCAGTCTCCAACCTCGACTTGCCACTGCCAAGCTCACGCACCTCAATGTCATGCGGCGCTAAGTGGTCGCCATAAGTGTAATCCTTGCGATTTATAACATCAGCGTAATGGTCGAGGCCTACACCACCGTTTTCGTAATAATCAATCACATTAACCGCGCCGCCTCGGAACACCTGAGCAAACCAAATGGCTGTTGAGTCGTTCACGCCTAAATCCCAAGCCGTATGCACCGGATAGGCTGGGTCATATGGAACCCGCGTAATGCGCCCCTCATCATCAGCCTCAGCCATTAACTTGCCGTAATATGCCCCAATAATTGCCGCCGTGAAGGAACACTCGTACTCCTGCTCATACTGCTCCGGCGTCATTTGCGCACGAGCAGCATCCAGCTCGACATCCTTTACCAGCCCACTCTCGCTGGCCTTCACAACCTTCCAGTACCACTGGTCGGAACCGTTCTCCATCTCTGAACGGGCCTGCTCCAGAAGGTCAAAAAAATGATTATGTCCGGCTGGGGTGCCAAGAAAAATAGCCGCACCCTCTCTGTCAGACAGGGCCGGTCTTACAACCTCCCCCCATACCCTCGGATTCTGCATACCAAATTCATCGAAGATAGCCATATCCAGATAAATACCGCGCAAGGCATCAGGGTTCTCAGCAGACAATAGCATCAGCCTGCCGCCATTGGGAAAGTCTACCCTGAGTTCAGTCTCATTAAAGGAAACGCCAGGAATGACAGACGCATAATATTTCACATAATCCCAAGCAATACGCTTGGCCTGCGTAAAAGTAGGCGCAATGAACGCAACTCTGGGCCTTGGCAGCTCACAAGTAAGAGCGTGCTTAATAAGATGATTAACTGCAAATACAGTCTTGCCAAAGCGCCTGTGCATCACTAAGACATTCCAGCGCTTCAAGCTGCTGTGCATCTCAGCTTGGAGCGCACGAGGCTTGTATGGAATCTTTACGTTCATCAGCTTTCCCACATGATGCGAATACCGCCGTCAGTCACCTCAACGCCAGCCTTGTTCTTCTGCTCGCCATAGCGCTCAGGGATAATCTTCTGCACCTTCCAGCGAACATGATGCGCATAATCACGCAACACATGCGGGTCATAGTCCTTCACCTTGTTCAAAGCATCATCATACAGCTTATCAAGCTCCTCAAGAGCCTTCTCAGCACTGTACTGCTGGGCAATGCGCACAGAAGCATCTAGCTCAGGATTGTTCTTCATACGCTTGTACAGCGCCTGCCTCGTAATGCCTGCGTTCTTGCAAGCATCGACCATCGTATGTCCGTCAGCAAGGTCGCTGAGTATCTGATGCGTGGTGTACTTCGTTAGCTTTGTCATAGTCTCTCCTAGCTGTGTGTGGTGCAGGGGCAATTAACACATATGTAGAGTGGCCGCGCCTGCTGGGGGTGACGGCGCCGCGAGACTCCCCCCGTGCCTTGTGTTTCCTGCCAGGAAACTTTGTTGCCTGACAATGTGAGCCGTGATAGGCTGGCCGCTGCAATGCTGCGGGGAACACGACAACGTACTGTGTGTTGTGAGATATAGCGCGGCACTCTCCGACTCAATACATTCAATTGCTTGTTAATATATACACGCGCCAGAACAGTGTAAACTTTTTTTGCATTGTGTGCTTTTTATGTGTTGACTATGCGGCAATGCTTGCCTATATGATGAATTATCAACAACGCAAATCGGGAGTTTTGCAACATGTATTACACAGTAACATACGCCATTGATAGCTTGGACACTAACCCGACTGTTAAAACATTTGACTGCGTCTATGAGGCGCAGGACTGGATAGCCGGTGAAGTACAGCGGCGTATTGAACACGCAGTTTCTCATTCACCATACACTTTGACAGAGGCCGACATTGAGGCATTGGAGGAAGCTGAATATTCACTTGTGCGGATAAGCTAGGCCGAAACCTTGCCCGATAATGTCGGGCTTGGTCTACCGGTGAGGCCGGTACTGATGAGGCCATCAGAAACGCCATTATAGGAGGGATAAACAATGGCAATGTCACATGAAGCACAAGAGCTGTACTTATACGCACTGAACGATTCCGCGCTGTATCACCAGCAACGCGAACACATAGAGGCAAACCTACAACGCCGCTTTGATAGAGGCGATTACGACAGCGAGAAAGCGGCAAAGCTGTGGCTGTATTTTGCAGACAATGCCGCCAAGAAATACCACAAGGAATTTTGCGGCAATGGCAAGTGGTATCAGACTTTCAACATTGATACACGCCGCGAAATGGCGACTCTATGTGAGATTGAACACCACGAATTGATGCAAGTGAGGGAAGACTAATGCAACGCACAATCAAACACATCAAACGCCTGAACAATTCACACGCAGGCAACCCAGCTTTTGAATTTACATTCACCGGAGGCCAGACGATACGCACCAAGGCCAACATATCAGACGCCTACAAGGTCCATATGGGCATGATAGGCCAGCTTGTCGACATTGAGGTCGAAACCACCAAGAGCGGCAAGCTGTACATTGTCGGGATTAACTAGGGAGGCAATCATGCAAAACTTCAGCGAGTTAAAGATTGGCGATTTATTCACAATCGAGCGGAGGCTGAAAAACAACCCGCACAAGCCTACACTGTGGCGAAAAAAGAGTAGCCGCACGGCATGGGTTGGCTCCGGCCCAGCTTGGTTTTACTTCAGCAAAAAAACCACAGTCTATAAAATGGAGGCGGCACAATGAAACCATACTTCACAATTACAGCGGAAGACGCACAGCGCAACGCAGACCGTTACCTAGCCATTAACGCATGGCTGGCGCGGCGATACGCAACGATAGACAAGCACGGTCGCCGCTGGCTTGACCAGTACCGAGGCGGACGGCCTACCAAATACAAACGCCTAGAACGTGCGTTTTTTGACAAGTATTGCAAACCATTTATGCGGAGGCAGTAGCATGACCGAGCAAACAACAGAGATATGCGCGAACATTCTGTTCATTATTCTTATGGGCCTAGTTATCTGGGGCTTAATGGGTGCCGAGGCGTGGCTTTGGCAGTTATTCGCCTATTTTATCGGCCTATAAAGGCCACTGACAGGCCTTAGCCGCTTGGCGGGTGTAATCCCACCCGTCAGGCATTACCGCCCGCTGACGGGCTTTATACGGAGGGTATGACATGAAAAAGTACACCGTGACGATTATCGGGCTGGTAGAGCGCACGATAACAGTCGAGGCAGATAACCTAGAACACGCAGAACATGCCGCAGAGCGCGAATGGGCCGCAATGACAGGCGGCATCATTCAAACGGCTGAAGCATCAACCGCCATAGAGGAAGCAGAATAAAGGCACGGGCCAGCAATGGCCCTGCCCCTGCATAGCTTGCCGCATGGCGGCAGTCTATGCGGTGGCACGGTGTCACCGATAACGCCATAACCATAGGAGGGTTTTATCATGGCAAAAGTAGGAAGACCAAAACTTGAAAAGAACATGAGCGAAGCTGAAAAGTTCGAGCATTTTTGGGAATCGATGGACAATGACCGGAAATGCTCAATCATTGCCGTGTTGTCTAGCGGCAACACCATTATCGGCAAGGCGCGGCAGTTTGAGCCGCCAACGATTGACGAAATGGCAGAGCTGGACATGGCTATCACAATGCTGGCCGAGTCGTTCGGCCTGAGAAGCTAACAGCAGAGAGAGGGGCGGCGCAGTGTCGCCCCTGACTGCCTGACAGAGAGGAGGCATAAAATGTCAGAACCATTTGCAAGCGCAACCGTTGAGATATGGAAGGCGGCAGGTAAAGACCTTGACCGGCTGGAAGCATCGGCAGCTTTTCACTGGGATGTATCAAAAGACTGGGGCGTATTTGTCACAGAGGTGACAGAAATTGCCGACAAAATGTTGGCAAATTTTGACCACGGCGGCCTTGGCTACACAATTATCAAGTTCACAACGAAACAATGCAAAATTCAGTTCAAACAAAGAACGGAGGGATAGAAATGTACGCAGTATTTTACACACTGAAATTCGATGCTGGCGTCAGCGGAGAACCGACAAGCAAAGACACCTATCAAATAGTAAAGAGCAGAGAGGATGCACAGGCTATGTTGCAGCAAGTGCAAACTATCAGCGCGGAGAACTTCTATTGCGGAGGCATAGGCCGCATCGAAGAGGCAACAGAGGCGCATTGGATGAACAGTGAGCCGATGGGCTTGGAGGACTAGCTATGGAACAAAAAGATTATGCGGTGACAATCCGCGCATCCCTTACAAAGACGATTCACGTCAAAGCTGACAGCATAGAAGATGCAGAG
>Ga0208162_1001420_pt1 | contig 12498 bp, 22 predicted proteins | sample CB_VirMetaG_4_FD_184539 | JGI IMG/M metagenome (GOLD analysis project Ga0208162, IMG submission 184539) | Freshwater to marine saline gradient viral communities from Chesapeake Bay - CB_1508_1M Viral MetaG (SPAdes) (version 4) | ecosystem: Environmental > Aquatic > Marine > Coastal | place: USA... | reverse complement strand
GGGGGTCTTCCTTATTTCCACCGGGGGGTCTGGCCTGATCCGCCGTCGCCAGCCGCCAGGTTCCGTGAACGCTGTTCGTGAACGTTGCTCATGAACGTTGCTCATGAACGTTGTTCGTGAACGTTGTTCGTGAACGTGGCTCATGAACGTTGTTCGTGAACGTTGCTCAAAATCCTGGCCATAGGGCAAACGCAAGAATCCGCGCGACTCATGCCGCGCGGCATCAAGCTTCGATGTCAGGTGCCGTTAAGGTGTCACAACCGGACAACCGGCATCGGCCGCGGCCGCGATGATGTCGGCATCATCAAGCCAGGCTGCCGGATTGATGTAGGTGTCACCCATGCCGCGACGTGACACCGCGACGTTAAGGGCATCATCGAGTCTGCCGGCCGCATCGGCATCGGCCGCGATGACAACCGGCCGCATGATGACACCGCCATATGTAACGGTGCACGGCCGCGATGATGCCGGTGTCAACCGGCCGTCATCAATTAAGTACGTTAAAGCAGGGTAAGCTATAGCTATCGGCATCGGGTGCCCTTTCTTCGGTTGATACATGAAAAGGCACCCATCATCGCTGACAGGTGCCCCTTGAAGTATCAACCGGGTGTCAGTAACGCATCGGCATGACAACCGATGTCATGTTCTCTGCCCATCCTGGCAATGCCCTTGGGTGAATCCTTAACGGTGTCGATTCATCCGTTATGTATACGGTGCAGGTGTCAGAAAAAGCACCGCATTGATTCATCGCTGCCGTCAGATATACCGGATTGATGCCGACAGGCACGATGTCACCCGTCGGGAACATGTGACCGATGTCAATTGACATGCCCTTGATGCCGCAACCGTCACCGTTGTGACGAAACGTGCCGGCCGCGATGTCGATGATGCCGGCACCCTGTTTTCCAGTCACCCGTGACACCCGAGTCGCTGCCTTGGCAATAGCATCACAAGGCAGGGTGCCCTTGCCCTTGATGTCACGCGGTATGATACGTTCATACATCGGGAACGTGCCGTTTATTTCTCGGGTGACAAGAGTCCACTCGTCACCCGTTACCTTGATCTGGCCATTGATTCCGGGTGTCTGCGGCAGGTGCCATTGCACGGCACCGTCATCCTTGCCAATAAGCTCAACCGTCAGCTTTACGGCATCGGCACGCATGATGACACCCCGGCCGGTGTAGCAGGTGCCGGTCTCTGCAAGATTCAACCGGTGTCCATCGGTTGCGACGGCCGCAAGCTTTCCAGTTTCACCAAATTGATGCCAATAAACACCCTGCAAGTAATACCGTGTTTCTTCGGATGACATCGCACCACCGCAATATGTCAGGATGTCGCGCGACGTATTACAAGACAAGGGCACGTGCACGGTATCGGTGACGGCCGGTGCCTCTGGAAAGTCTGATACCGGCAGAGTCTCGAGATCAACCGTGACATCATCATGCGTCACGGTGCACGTGCCGTCACGGTTGACACCCATATCAACCGACATCGTGACAAGCTTGCCCTTGTCACCGCCCATCAAAGCCTTTTCAAGGTCGGCACGGTGCACGGTGAATTCGGTGTCGCAATAGCTGCCCTCAACCGTAATTGACAGCCAGGACTCAAGGTCCGATGCCGTCAACACGGCACGGCCGAACGAGTCCCGGGTGACGGTGACATGCGCAAGAATAGGAATCGCACACCGTGCCGGTATTACTTTCTTCAGAGTCTTGAGTGCCGTCATCATAGGGGTGAATTCGGTTGCCAGATTCATTGTCATTACCTTTCCTCGATTAGCAGAATCGCGGCACAAGCCGCGAAACATAGGATAGCGCCAAGGAGCATCATGCCGTCATATCCTTGTGGGCATGATCTGCGCCCACATCGGCAGCACGCCATAGCGCGGCACGGAGAGTCCGCCATGGAATTCCCGTTTCGGCATGCAATTGCATTGCCACATCATGAATGTAATCGACATAGGCGTTGTCGCCTATGCTGTCTCCGTTAGTGGTGCGCACATAGGCGCCGTCCACTATGTCGCGGCAAGTATCTTCGATAAGCTTATTCATTACTTTCCCTTTCCTTGGATTGGCGCCAAGCTAACTTGGCGCCTAGTTTCGATTTCTGCGATAAGGTCGCGGAGAGTCATGCCAACGACTCCGCTATAGCGTAGTATACGCTGGCCATATGTGACTCAGACTCATACGCCTTGCGGCGCGACTCTGCGAGTCGCGTCATACCTGACGCGGTAAACATTGTCACAAATTCCAAGTGTGCGCTTGCGCGGTCCGATGCGGCGCGCGCTTGAAAGAGAGCGGTCTCTATCAATGGTATCATGTTCTTTTCTTTCCTTGTCCGACTCGCACACATGGCAAGGCACGCGGAAAACCGCGCGCGCGAATCGTGATATGTGGACAACCTTGCCATGCCGTCAGATTGCCAATCGGTCGCGGTCGCGTCAATTGATTTTTCGTCGTTCGTCGTTCGTCGTCGTCGTCTTCGTCTTCGTCTTCGTCTTCGTCTTCGTCTTCGTCTTCGTCTTCGTCTTCGTCTTCGTTCGATCAAGTTTTGTTACAAAGCCAGGATTTCGCTTGACAGCTAGTTTTCTAGATTGTCCGAGGTGATCACAGCCAGGTGGGCAGCGTTGCCCCCATCCAAATTCCCTGACGATTCTGAAAATGCTTGTCAGTTCTGAAATTTTTTGTAAAAGTCCAGAAAATCCGAATCAAAGAGGTATGGATGAGGGATTACATTGAGCGTGGTCTTATCAGGGAGACTATTCACCCTGATTTTCCAGAGTTGGCGATATACAACTACACGCCTGAGTGTCAGTATTCTGGCGCTTGGGATGATGTGACTATGGCTGCTCGCGGGCTTGTTCTGAACCGTGAGACTGGTGAGGTTATTGCGAGGCCGTGGCCCAAGTTTTTCAACTTGAGCGAGCATGAGACTATTCCTGGTGGCCCTGCGCGGGTTGTTGAGAAGATGGACGGTTCTCTTGGCATTGTGTTTCACTATGGCGGCAGGTGGCACATTGCGACGAGGGGTTCGTTCACGTCTGAGCAGGCTGTTGTTGCTCAGAAGTGGCTTCCTGCGCATTTACCGCTCGGGTATACGCACTTGTTTGAGATTATCTACCCGGACAATCGCATTGTTGTTGATTATGGGGGGTTTGAGGGGTTGGTGTATTTGGAGTCTATATGTCTCGAGACATACAAGCCTGCTGATGTTTTGACTGCCTGGCCTCATCGAGCCAAGAGGTTTGGCTTTGTTCGGCCTGAAGACTTGCCGGGACACAAGGACAATGAGGAGGGTTATGTTTTGTATTGGCCTGAGCATGATTTTCGTGTGAAGGTAAAGTTTGATGAGTATGTTCGTCTTCACAAGATCATGACGGAATACAGCATCAAGCGTTTGTGGGAGCATATCACTTCTGGCGGTCAGTTGTCAGATTTGATTTCCGGTGTGCCGGATGAGTTTTACGATCAGGTTGAGCGTGATTATGAGTTGCTGCATGGCACTTATGAGGATGTCTATGACAGGTCTGAGGCTGTGCATGATGTGGCGCGTGGGCTGGAAAGCCGTAAGGAGCAGGCTGGATATGTGATGTCGAGCGACAAGGATTTGTCTGGCATTGTGTTCAAGATGCTGGATGGCAAGGAAGTCAACGAAGCAATCTGGAGGAAGGTGAGAGAATGGCTAAACTTTTGATGATGCGCGGGTTGCCGGCGAGTGGTAAGAGCACTCGTGCGAAGGAGATTATGCGTGAGGCGGGCAACATGGTTCGTGTGAATCGTGATGAATTGCGTCCGATGTTGCATGGTGGTGCGAAGTGGAGCGGCAAGAAGGAGAAGATTACGCGGCATGTTCAGCGTGCGATGGTGGTTGACCTGCTTGATAATGATTATTCGGTGATTGTTGACGATACGAATTTGCGTGCTGCTGATGAGGAGCGTTGGAGGCACGTTTCGGGTGAGTGCAACGCTTCGTTTGAGGTTGTTGACATGGATACGCCTTATGAGGTGTGCGTTGATCGTGATCTTTCGCGGGATGACGGTGTTGGTGTGCATGTAGTAACGAGTATGGCGTTGTCGTCTGGTCGGTTTCCTTATCGGAGTATTGTGTTGTGCGACATTGATGGGACGATAGCGGATTTGTCGCATCGTTTGCATTATGTGAATGGTGAGAAGCGTGACTGGGATGCGTTTTTTGCTGAGGTTGGGGATGATGATTTCAGGCGCGATGTGTGGGAGCGGGTTGTTTCTGATGCGCGGGCGCATGATGCTCGTATTATCTTTCTGTCTGGGCGCAGTGATGTTGCTCGTGATGATACTGAGACGTGGCTTTGGCAGCATTGCGGTGGTGATATTGACATTCCGATTGTGTTGATGCGTCGTGAGTTTGACCGGAGGCCTGACACGGAAGTGAAGCGGGACATTTTTGAGTGGAATTTTGGTGGTTACAACATTGTGCGTGTTTATGATGATAGGCCGCGTTTGGTTCGCATGTGGCGAGAGATGGGTTTGGATGTTGTTGACTGCGGTGATGGTATTGATTTTTGAGGTTGGGGCGAGCGGGGAAGCCGTAAGGTGATAGCGTCGCATGGATGAGGACAATAAACCGACAAAACCTCATCATTAAGTCTGAGTGTAGCTTAGTTTGGTAGAGTCCCGCATTTGGAGTGCGGAGGCCGCAGGTTCAAATCCTGCCACCCAGACCAAAAATTTTCTGGACAACCCGCCAAAATCCCGTTAGTGGTATGCAAATAAATGAGTCGAGAGGAGGTTTTGAGATGAGACCCGTAGAAGGCAAGTATTACCGCACGGAGATTGGTGAGAAGGTTGGTCCGCTGCGCCGGGTACCGGATGGTTATTCTGGTGGTGACTGGGCGCTTTGGGAGACTGATGATGCTACTTATGAGTTGGTTGGGGTGCCTCGTGAACATGCGTTGACGACTGACATCGTGGCTGAGTGGGCAGAGGAAACTCCCAAGCGCTGGGGTGACATGACATCTGAGGAGAAGGGTGCGTTGTTGCTGGCGCATCATGAGGGGAAGGTGATTGAGGTTCGTGCTGAGAATTGCGACATCTGGTATATTCGTGAGAACCCGAACTGGAGTGAAAATGGTATTTTCAGAATCCGCCATGAGCCTGTTGTGGAGGTTGAGCGTGTATGGTGGAACGGTCACGATTTTTGGGAATGCCGCGAGAACGGAGAAACCCATGTCATAACATTCAGCGTGGTTGACGGTGAGCCTGACTGCGCGTCGATCAGGATGGAGAAGTTGTGATGACCCCCGAATACGATGAAAAAAGGAAGATGTATGTAACGCCTGATGGATGTCACTACGACAATGACCAAGAGGCGCAGTATTTTTATACGCTTGGTTTGTGCGGTTGCGGCAATCCTGACGAGGTTCACGAGTTTCTGATTGACTGCGCCAAGTGTTTTGACAGGGGTACGTTGAGCGGCAAGGATTGGGGCGAGGCGACTGGCATTGATGGCATTTTAACAGAGGTGCTTAATAGCCCGAAGGTTGCCGCCGAGTTCATCGCGCACTTTTTGGATCAGCGCGGCCTGACTGAGCACGGTGGTAGCGTCTATGGTTCGTGGCTCACTGAAGATGGTTATGACTTTATCAATGCGGGAGCGATGGGCTAATGCCTGACATAACGATGTGCCAGAGCGAGGATTGTCCTGTTCGGAAGCGGTGTTACCGCAACCAGGCGAGTGGGACGAAGCCTGTGTATTACCAGTCGTGGTTCATGGTTGAGCCGAAGCACGGGCCGAAGGGGTGTCTGCATTTCTGGGAGGTTAAGGATGATTGAGGTAGCACGGCCCCTGACTGATGATGTTCGGCAGATTGTGTTGGGTACGTTCCGCGAGGGGCGGATATACACGGCTGAGGATGTGCGTCTGCGGTGCAAGGACATTGGCAAGGAGTTTGCGGAGCGGGATGTTCGGTCTATTCTGAGCAGCTTGTGTAAGCGGAAGATGATTCGGTGCCTGCCGTCCACGAACAATGGCGAGGTGCGGATGTACGAGGTGGTGTCATGAACTGGCTCCTCCTGGCGGCGTCGATAGCGCATAGTGGTGGTGACGTTCTTGAACTGCGTCCATCGAGCGAAGGCCATGTTGCTGAGGTTTACTACAAGAACAGCGTGGTGCAGAACAGCATGGGTGGCGTGTTCGTGCTGGAGATGGGTGAGTTGCGCGTACAGGTGCAGGTGGTTGTGAGCGTTGCCGCCGAGACGCTGATTGTCGTGCCGTTGGACCCGGAATTGATAGCCGTGCCGGACAGGATCGACGTGTCTGACGGCGAGGAAACCGTGGTGCAGATCATGCGCCCTATGTTTTGAGAGGAGACAGAGCGATGGAATGGGTGGCGGAATGCGTTTTGACTTGGATCGTGGTCGGGGCTGTGGTGACTGTTCGGTTCGACAGACACATGGCCCGGCGCGGATACCCAAGCCCTGATACCGCAAGCGTTCCGATCCTCACAACCTTGATATGGCCGATCCCGCTTTTCATTATGATTTTTGGCAAAGTCAAATAGGAGGCCAACATGGCTGAGTACGACCCCACCAAGCGCATTGCCGCGAAAATGAACGGTTTTGCCCGTGACGAAATACAGAGAAACCGCATCGAAGAACTGGAGGCCGAGAACGCGCGGCTGCGGGAGGCGATGAAAGACATTGCCACCCCTGCCCCACACGGAATGACGCCTGACATGAGGATTGAAGTTCTTCGCGACGTAGCCCGCGCAGCCCTGAAGGAGACAGACAAATGAGTGAAGCACCAGAGAGGATATGTATAGACCCGACGAGTGAGGACGAAAACGGAGTATTCCTCGCCGCCCGACCCGGCCATTCTGTCAACATTGATGTTGAGTACGTCCGCGCCGACCGCATCGAGGAACTTGAGGCCGAGCGGGATGACTATGCCTTCAAGTTGGCTGAGGCGAACAACACCTACAGCGAGATGCACGTTGTCATGAGTGAGGCTAATGACAAGCTGGCGAAGGCGGTGTGGCGTCTTGAGCAGATGCGTGACGACCGAACAGGATACCGCCATCCCTCACACTACATCCGTGGCGCAGCCGTAACCCTCGCAGAACTGAAAGGAGAGACAGATGCTGACAGAACTTGAGCAACGCGCGAACGCCGAAGCCCGGCACGCGCACCGGGAGTTGGTGGAGGTCGAACTGCGCAACATGGCGTTGGACTATCTGGTCGCAGCAGGGCAGGCCGCAGAGGCGTATCAGGCGCAGTTAGCGGCAGAGGCCAAACTGGAGAAAGCGGTGGAGGCTTTGGAATTTGTTGACGGAAAAATTTCATGGGAGATCAACCCGTCAAACTACGACCATGATGATGTCTGCAACATGAACTCAGACTGGTGCGAGATTGGAAACCACGTTGAGGCCACCCTCGCAGAACTGAAAGGAGACAGCCAATGACGCCAATGGGGTTCCGCCAGGCGCTGACGAATGCGCAACATGGTGATGAGATTGTGTATCATGAGGGGTTTTACTGCGTTGAGCCTGACGTGGACAGGCGCATACCTGTTGCGCAGGCTGCGTGGGACGCAATGGAGCGCGGGCTTGTGGTGTTGTACCAACGCCGTGTCGGGCCGTACAGGTTGCGGTATTGTGCGAAGAAGGTGGTGTGATGCTGAACAGATTATGGCTATGGTTCTACACTGAACTGCCGGCGTGGTGGTCCATTCCGAGCATTCTGTTCGTCGTGCTGCTGATTGTTGCGGGGTTGGTGGGATGACGGAGCGAGAACTGGACGAGCGGGACTTGGCGCTACTTGACGTACACGCGGAAGGTGCGACTATAGGCGAGATAGCGGAATTGTTTGACGTGGACCGCGAGTACGTTGCGCGGCTGGTAAGGGAGGCATGGGGCGATGGCGAAGATTGAGATTGACAGTGACGCGCTGGACGGTTTCGTGATTGCGGGGCTGCGTGAGCAGATGGAGATGCAGATTGCGTTGCTGAAAGGCGAGGCGGAGCGGTATGCCATGCATGGCGGTGAGGTGCATATCCAGAACATTCTGGATCATGCGGCGACGTATCGAGAGATGAAAAGCATCCTTGAGTATTATGGCGGCTGAGAGAGATTTGTGGCGGGCCGTGATGCGCCGCGCTATTGAGGACTTGTTTCTTGATGGAACGGAGCGTGAGAAGGTCACTGCCCGCCGCGAAGCTCATGAATGGTTCAGACGCGCTGGACGTGATTTCGAGTTTGTCTGCCAGATGAACGGGCTTGAGCCGGAAGCGGTGCAGGATGCGTATCTGGGTGGTATGATGGACAAAGGCATGTTTTTGACGAAGGTGCGGGAGTGCAACTAACCCCTGAACAGATAGCGCAGTACGGCCCGGAGGCGTTACAGAAGATCCGGGCTGAACTGGCGAAGCGTAGCCTGCTGGAGTTCACCCGGCAGGCTTGGCCGATACTGGAGCCGGGCGTTGCGATGAAGCAGGGTTGGGCGCTTGAGGCTATCTGTGAACATCTTGAGGCGGTGATACGAGGCGACATCAAGAGGTTGGTAATCAACATTCCGCCTGGCGCGTCCAAATCGAGGCTGTCAAGGGTGATGCTGCCCTTATACATCTGGACACATAAGCCGTGGGCGCGTGTGATTGGAGCGTCATATGCGCTCAATCTGGCAGAAAGAGACAATTATTATGCGCGAACAATCCTGCAAACCGAATGGTACCAGAAAAACTTCGGGGTAAGTATCAGTTCGGAGCAAGGTGCCAAGGTAAACTTTGACAATACGAGCATGGGCGGGCTGCGAGCCATATCGGTTGGCGGTGCAACAACGGGTTTTCGTGGTGACTTCCTGATTTTGGACGATGCACACAACTCCAGTGAGGGTGAGTCCGATGCCAAGCGTTCGGAAGCCGTGCAATGGTTCCTTGAGACGTTCCAGACGCGCGTGAACGACTTGGACAATAGCCCGATTGTGGTTGTGGGGCAGCGCATTCACGAGGAAGATGTGTATGCAGCGGCCATTGACCTTGGTTACGAGCATTTGAACATCCCGATGGAGTGGGATGAGTCCATGCGTAAGACAACCAGCATAGGCTGGACGGACCCGCGCAGTCAGGACGGGGAGTTGATGTGGCCAGAGCGATTCAGCAAGGACGCAATAGAGCGGCTGAAGAAGGCGATGGGGCCGTATGCGTCGGCTGCGCAACTGCAACAAACCCCCGTGCCGCGCAAAGGCGGGTTGATTAACGTCGATAACATCAAGGTGCTTGACGAACTGCCGGATGAGCCGTTCATCGCTGTGCGGGCATGGGACTTGGCGGCGAGTGAGGGTGCCGGCGCGTTCACGGTTGGCTTGCAGATGCTTTACGGGCAGGAGAGCGACAAGTTCTACATCGCGGATGTGCGGCGCAAGCAGTTGGGCGCGGGTGGTGTGCGTCAACTCATTCTGGACACGGCTGAGGAAGACGGTGTGCCGACGAAGATTGTCCTGCCGCAAGACCCTGGACAGGCTGGCAAGGCGCTGGTGGAGGACATGATAGCGGCGCTGACGGGCTACACGGCGAAGGCCGAGTTGCAGTCTGGAGCAAAGGAAACGCGGGCGGCGCCATTGGCAACGCAGGTGGACATAGGGCGCGTGTGCGTGTTGAACAGAACGTGGACAAGGCCGCTGCTGGACGAATTGCGGTTCTTCCCTAAAGGCAAATTCAAGGATCAGGTTGACGCTGCTGCGTCGGCGTTCAACGCGTTGGCGAGCCTGACGCGGAAGAAGGAACGCAAGAAGCCGTTGCTGACGGTTGTTGGCGAGCGGCAGGACAATTGGGCGAAACTAGCATAGCCAGTAACAATGGCTTATGGTAAGGCCCAAACGCCTATGAGGTAGAACATGGTTGGCAAATTCAACGAACTCGGAGTTGCGTCGGACTACGACCCGTCTTACGGACTCCGTCAGGACGAATTTATAGTCCAACTGCGCGGCACGCAGGGCATCAAGAAGTACCGTGAAATGCGCGAGAACGACCCCATAATCGGGGCCATTCTTGTCGCGATGGACATGATGATTCGCAACGTGACGTGGCGCACGGAAGGCGGCTCTGAGCAGGCCCGAGAGTTCGTTGAGGACATGCTATACAACATGGAAGGCGCGACGTGGGAGGAATTTATCTCCGACGTGCTGTCGTTCCTGCCCTACGGGTTCAGCCTGTTTGAAATAGTGATGAAGCGCAAGGCAGACGGCACCATCACGCTGAAGAAACTGGCGCCACGGGCACAATGGACTGTGGATCGCTTTAACGTGGACCCCAAGGGCAACATCCTTGGCGTGTGGCAGATCGCGGCGCAACGAAACGTGTATCTGCCATACCAGAAACTGCTGCACTTCCGCACGACGGCCATCAATAACGAGCCAAGCGGGCGTTCGGTGTTGCGTTCGGCGTTCACGGCATGGCGTGCGCAGAATGAAATCAAGTATTTTGAAGGGGTTGGCATCGAGCGCGAGTTGAACGGCCTGCCGATTGTGTCGGTACCGTCTGAGTACCTGTCGTCAAATGCGACGGATTCGCAGAAGGCGTTCATCAATCAGTTGAAGCGAATAGCCCGCGATGTGAAACGAAACGAGCAGGGCTATATCATCCTGCCGTCTGACAGATATACCGACGAAGACGGCAAACTGTCGAACGCCAAGATGGTCGAATTTGACTTGATTGCGTCAAAAGGGACGCGCGACATTGATACGGGCAAAGTCATCCTGCGGTATCAGCAGGAGATTGCGCGTTCCGTCATGGCAGACTTCATCATGCTTGGCGCGTCGGACAGGGGCAGCTTCGCGCTGTCCAAGAGCAAGGCTGACCTGTTCCTGAAGGCTCTGGAAGGCTACCTTGGCGTTATTGCTGGTGTGCTGAACCGCCGCCTGCTGCCGCGCATGTGGGCTGTGAACGGATTTGACGAGGCTGACATGCCGAAGATGGTTCCTGGCCGTGTGGCGCCGACTGACCTTGAGGAACTTGGCCAGTTCATCCAGCGCATCACCCTGAGCGGCGCGGACCTGTTCCCTGACGAGGGACTTGAGAAGCACTTGCGCGACGTTGCGGGCTTGCCTGAAGGTGATCCCAACAGGCCGAGGCCCAACGCTGAGGCTTTGTCGGGTGAGAATGTTGCTGACGGCCAAGACGAAGTGTGATAGGGTGAAGGCCCGAATCACATGGAGATGAGCCGATGAAACTGATGCAAGGCGATTGCTTGGAACTGATGAAAACCATTCCCGACGGTTCTGTCGATATGGTTTTGACTGACCCGCCGTATGGGATGGACTATCAATCAAACCGGAGAACGGCCACAGAAAAGTTCGCCAAAATAAGTAACGACGACGGCTTGTCTTGGCTGGATGACTTTGTAACCGAGTGTTATCGAGTTATGCGAAACGACAGTGCCGCTTATGTCTTTTGCAGTTGGCACAAAGTTGATGTGTTTAAGGCAGCTTTCGAGCGCAAGTTCAAGCTGAAGAACGTCATCGTTTGGGTGAAAAACAATCACGGTAGCGGCGACCTGAAAGGAGCATATGCACCCAAGCATGAGTTTGTTCTATATATGCACAAAGGACGTCCTCTGTTCAGAAGTGGAAGAACGCCAGATGTAATTATGGCCGACAAGGTATCAGGCGCAAGGATGGTTCATCCAACTGAAAAGCCGATTGCGTTGCTTGAGCAGTTCATCGGGAACAATTCTGACGAGAAAAACACCATCTTAGACCCATTCATGGGCAGTGGAACCACCGGCGTGGCGGCCAAGAACCTCAACCGTAACTTCATCGGGATTGAACTTGATGAAACCTACTTCAACATCGCCAAGGACAGGATAGAAGCCGCATGACCTACTCCTTCCAGAAATCCGGCTGGCCAGAGCGGCTGTGGCGCACGAATAACGACGCTGACATATCGCGTGGCAACGTGCCCGGCTCTGCTCCGTACAGCACGTTTGGCGAAAAGGTTGTGACTGGTTCAGGCACGAGCATCGTCTGGCAGACAGGTATGCCGAACACGCTGACTGTGCCTGATAATGTCCAACTTACCATCGTCTCAACATCGGCAAGCGATACCGGCGAGATTGTGCTGAACTATCTGGACGGAAACCTGAATCAGCGTTACGAAACAGTGACTTTGGACGGCCTGACGCCGGTTACAACATCGGCAACGGACATACGCGCACTGAACAACGCCTACTCCAGAAACGGGCCTGTTGTGGGCACGATTACCATGACGAGCGGCGCTGTGACGTATGGGCGCATGACGGCTGGTGACATTCAGTTCCACACGTCAATGATCCGCGTGCCGGCGAACAAGCGACTGATGCTGACGGGTGTTTACGCAGGTTCTGCGTCTGGCTCGTCGGATAGCCGTGTTACTATCAGCCTTGTCACGTCATTCATCAACGGTGACAGTTTTGCTGACGACGGATACCTGCACCCTGTCGCTGCTGTGAGCATTCAGGACAGTTCTGCGACGTTCCCGAATTTCGGCCCG
>Ga0208162_1001419_pt1 | contig 12502 bp, 13 predicted proteins | sample CB_VirMetaG_4_FD_184539 | JGI IMG/M metagenome (GOLD analysis project Ga0208162, IMG submission 184539) | Freshwater to marine saline gradient viral communities from Chesapeake Bay - CB_1508_1M Viral MetaG (SPAdes) (version 4) | ecosystem: Environmental > Aquatic > Marine > Coastal | place: USA... | reverse complement strand
ACCAACAGAGTTTACAAATATTAAATATAGTCAAAATGTCGTTGATTTATATCCTCAACTGGATAGAGATAATATTGACGACAATCCACCAGAATCCAAGTCATTCGCCAAAAGATCTCCTCTGGGTGAAGTAGTCACAAACGACCTTAAGAAGAGTATTACTAAAGAATCCATCAATAGTGTACTCACATCTTTTGGTGTTGGTCTTGATATATCTTCCGTAACCAATTCTACAACAACAAGTCCGACCATTAATTTTACTAAAAGGCACGGTCTCGCTGGTATTGTAACTTATACGGGTGCCTTAAATAACGAAACCGGTTCCGCTGGATATAATAGTGGAACATATCAAAATGTTAAACTTCTGAATGGTTCGGCATCTGGAACTTGGAAAGGAGCAACCGCAAATGTTGTTGTATCTGGAGGTGCGATTATTTCTGCGGATATTGTTTCTTCTGGTTCTGGATATGCTAATGGTGAATCTCTATTCTTTGAGTCTGCCGCATTATCAAGTACTGGTACTCAACTGGGTAATGGTAATAATAATGCCAGATTTAATATTGCCACATCCGGAATTACAATAGCGATTGGTAATGTGGTTCAGTTTACCGGATACGGAACAACCTCTGACACCTACCACCGCATTACTGGTGTTAGTGAAACGACGATTGGAATCGCCAGAACTACGGGAGACCCAGTTATTACCAATTCACAATATGCTTTTGTGCTTGGACCTTCGGTTCTGATTAACAATACACAATTCTCTTTACCAGATTCTTCAGTAGTTGGAATAACAACCTTCAATTGTTCCGCACCTCACGGACTGGTCGCCGGTAATAAGTTTAGGGTTATTAATTCTTCAAATAACAATCGTGGTGATTATGTTGTAAGTGACAAAATAGATATCAATTCATTTACGGCACTCACACCTAATATAGGTAGTGTGAATGGTGGATATATTCTCAAGCACGGATTGTCGGCAAATGATGCAAGTTCTGATTCTGATGCCGAAAATCTTGGAACCAGAAGCATTACATTCTTTGATAAAGAGACACTTGTTGCCGCTAGTGGAATTACTACAACTGCCACCACAATTGCGGTATCAAGCCCTGTTGGTTCTGTGGCATTCACAAAGAGATTTCCACTCGGGTCTTATATACAGATTGACGAAGAGATTATGAGGGTTGCGACCAATACTCTAACTGGTGGTGGTAATAATGAAATTACGGTCATTCGTGGTGTTCTCGCAACAAAACAAGTGCCTCACGATAGTGGGTCACTTGTTCGAAAGATTAAACCAATTCCAATTGAGTTTAGAAGACCCTCAATTGTTAGAGCATCGGGACATACCTTTGAGTATCTTGGATATGGTCCTGGAAACTATTCCACCGGACTGCCTCAGGTTCAGGTCATAACTCTGACGGAAAGAGAGGAGTTCTTGGTACAGTCTCAAGAAAGATCCGGTGGTATTGTTGTTTATACCGGTATGAATAATAATGGAGACTCCTTTATTGGCAACCGCAAGACATCTTCATCAACTGGTGAAGAAATCACATTTGATAATCCAATTCCCACGGTTACCGGCGAGGACCCTTCGAGATTGAGTGTCATATTTGATGAGGTTACGGTTAAAGAAAGACTTGTGGTTGAGGGTGGTAATTCTGGTGCTGTTCTTTCACAGTTTGATGGTCCCGTAACATTTAATAAGCAAATTAAGTTTAATGATGTGATAAACGCCAAGAATCAATTGAAGGTAAGTGATTCTACACAGTCCACATCTACTGCAAATGGAGCACTAGTCGTATCCGGTGGTGTTGGAGTTGCCAAGAACCTGAATGTTGGTGGTACTCTTGGTGTTACTGGAACAACAACATTAACAGGTCTTCTGGATGCTAATGGTGGAGCAACGATTGATAATATAAGAATTGGTGTTGCTGGAAATAATGAAATTGATACTTCTTCTGGTAACTTAATAATTGATTCTGCTGGAGGAAATACAACGATTGATGATAATTTGTTTGTCGGTAGAACTCGAATTGGACCATTTGCGGGAAGTTACGGAATAGGAGTTGAAAATCACAATAAAACAGGACTTGAAATATTAAATAATGGATCAACTATTTCTGCAGATAATAATGATGTGGCGGCAATATCATTTCATTGTTCCAACATGTATGGTATGCATATGCATCTCAGAAACGACGGATACTTCGGTATTGGTGGGTGGAGTGCCTCTGAATGGCGGTGGTATGTTAATATGTCGAATGGAGATATGTCAGCTGCTGGTGATATTATCGCATTTGTTTCTGACGAAAGGTTAAAAGAAAATATTCACCCTCTTGAAAACGCACTTGATAAGGTTCTTTCCCTAAACGGATTTACTTATAATTTTAATGAGACGGGACAATCACTTGGATTTGATGGTAAAGCAGTACACGTTGGTGTGTCGGCACAACAAGTTCAGGCAGTTCTTCCCGAAGCGGTCAAATCTTCTCCGGTAGATTCTAATTATCTTACAGTTCAGTATGAGAAACTCGTACCACTACTAATTGAAGCGATTAAAGAACTCAAAGCAGAAATTAACGAACTTAAGAAGATAAATAACTAAAAATGTAGATAAAGATGCCAAGTTATAATAAGTCATTTAATTTCCGTAATGGAGTCCAGGTAGATGAAGACAACTTTGTTGTAAATGCTAATGGTCTGGTAGGAATTGGAACATCAATTCCCAGAGAGTTTCTGGATGTTTATGGAACCGCAAAAATTACCGGACTAGTTACGGCAACGAACCTGACAATCACTGGGGATTCTACTTTTAATAGTGATGTAAAAATTGGATCTGGAATTGCATTTAATTCCTCTACTGGAATTGTAAGTGCCACTAAATTTGTGGGTGATGCTACAGGATTAACAAACATATATGCAATTGCTATTGATGGATGGTATATTAATGCTGGAAGTATTTCTACTACATCTAAAGTTGGCATAGGAACCACACTTCCATCGTCGCAACTAGATGTCGTTGGTGATGTTAAAGTTTCTGGCATTGTAACTGCATTAGGTTTTGGTGGATATCAAGCTTTAGTTGGAACAGAAAGTTCTGCGATTAAAACTTTTAGTGTTAAGGTTGCGTCCAAAACATCAAATCATCGTTATACTGGATCTGGATCGGCAAATGCGTATTTTATTGATGGTATCGAATCTCCATTTTTAACTCTTCTTCCTGGAAAAATATACCGTTTTGATCAAAGTGATGCTTCTAATACTGGAAATCGACTTGGATTCTATCTTAAAGCAGATGGAGTAACTCCATATAATACAAATATAACTACATCTGCGGAAGTTCCGGGAACTTCTGGTTCATACACCCAAATTAAAGTTACGGACACAACACCAGTAGTTTTACATTATCAGTCATCAAGTAGTGCATACATGGGTAATGCGATACAATTTAATTCTAATATTGTAAATACTCCATATCAAATCACCACTCTTGCTGGAATTAGTGCGACGACTGGAGTAGTCACGGCATATTCATTTAGTGGATTTGGGACAAATATACAAGGAATTAATGCCACGAATATTACTAATGGTACTTTAAGTAATTCTAGATTGGCACAAAATGTCAGTATTTCAGGAATAATCTCGGCACCTTCTGGAATTATTACTTCATTGACGAATACCAACTTAAATAATACCGGATTTGCCACACTTGGTATTACATCAATATTAAATCTTACTGTTGGTAGTGCGGTTACTATTACTTCTTCTGGTATTTTTGCCCCTACCGGTATTATAACAGCACCTACATTTGTTGGAGGTCTAGTTGGTATTGCCAGCACCGCAAGAGATTTAACCTCTAACGCCAGAGTAAATATTACAGATATTCAATCACAAACTTCCTCAATTGGAATCTCTACAGTATCTTCAAGACTTTATGCCGAATATATCGGTGTAGGAACTAATTTTCCTATAAGCGATATCACGGTAAGAAGAAGCAGTTCTGCAAAAATACAAATTATTAGCGATACTGCAGAATCAATTTTTTCTTTTGGTAGATCTGAAAATATTCAAAGTTCTAATGGTGTATTAAGATTCGGGAATACAAGTTCATTATATCCATATAGTGATCCCAATTCAGTTGATATTATGAATTTTGATAAAGGAAATATGAACTTCTATCTTGAAGTGGGTAATTCTGGTATCAACACAGGTTCTTTTCACTGGCATAGAAAAACGACAGAGAGGTTAATGTCTCTTACTTATGATGGTAAGTTGGGAATTGGTAAGACAAATCCTAATGTTTCTTTAGATGTAGTTGGAATAATAACCGCAAATAATATTTTCTCTGGCAATGATCTTTCCGTTGCCAATAATTCTACATTTAATGGAAATGTGACAGTTAATGGTGACATTACATTAAACTCTCTACTAATTACTCAAAACCCAATTACTACTAATTTAATTGGAAATGTTGATGCTTCTAATTCATCTGGAATATCAACGTTTTTTAATGTAAAATTAGATGGAAATTTATCATCTAATGAAAAGATTGGATGTGATGCTGTATTAATTTATTCGGGAGGTGTTATCCAACAAGATTTAGTAGCAGATTTTGGTTCTAATAGATTGGTAATCAATCCCACTCCAGATGAACTTTTTCTTGTAGATGTGTTTGGTAACGTTGCAATAGGAACCACTGAAGTAAATGTAGATGGTATTAATGCACCAAATAGATCTGCTATACTTAGTTCTATTGGGATAGGAATTACAGATGTATATGATGCTATTTGTCCCGTCGATTTTACTTTTGCAGGTAGAATAGGATATGATAGAGAAGATCCTGGAGTCAATCCATTTATAAATAGAGAATATATGAGAGTTCCGAGAGTAACTACATCTGAAAGAGATGATTTTATTGGTTTAATTGGTGGAGAAATTATTTACAATACATCCACAAATAAGCACCAAGGATATGATGGAAGTTCTTGGAATAATCTTTATTAGAAACTAATATGGCACTACAAGCATCCGGACCAATATCTTTTGGAAATATTACAAATGAGTTTGGTATTCCACCCAACAAAAATTTAGGTTCTTATCGAGTAAGTGAAACCTATGGACAACTGAGTAATCTACCATTGGATAGTGGTATTCCTCAATCTGGTCAAATTAGATTCAGTAATTTTTATAATAAACGACTGAATATAATTGTTAATTTGTGGAGTGGAGAAAATGAACTTAGAGTAAATGCTAGGCAAAAATATAATGATAATAATGTTAATGTTATAGGTAAATTTACAGGCAGACCCGATAATAGTTCTGGTAAAAAAGTTATTATTCATGTTAATAAATTTATTGGTTCTGCAAATAGTGGGGATCGAGCTGTTTCCGCATTAAGAACTGGTGGATGGGAAGAAGGAACTACTCTTTCGGTAGATATTGGTTCATCTGGAAGAATTCTAGGTGCTGGAGGTAATGGAGGAAGAGGAGCAAATAATGTAAGTGAAAATGGAATAGGAGCTCAAAGTGGAAATAGTGGATTGGGACTTGAATATCCTGGAGTTACTGTAAATGTTTATCCAGGTGCTATTATTTCTTGTGGATTTGGTGGTGGTGGAGGAGGAGGAGCTGCTACCGCAACAGTTGGTGCAACCGGAGGTAAGCGTGGTAGTCCCGGTGTAACAGTTCAATCTAGTGGCGGTGGTGGTGGTGGTGGTGCTGGTTGGCCATCTGGAGCAGGCGGTGCTGGCGGGCAAAGTTCTTATTCTGGAAGTGGAGGTTCTTTTGGAGCACTATTTTCTCGTGGATCTGGCGGTGCCGGTGGATCAGGTCAAGCATGTATAACTACAGGTAGAGGAAAAAGGAGGACCACTACATGTGTAACTGCTACAGGGGGAGTTGGTGGAGATGGTGGTGACAGTGCAGTAGGACCAGCTTCTGGACAAACTGTGAGTACATTTGGTGGATCAAATGGAAGTAATGGTGCTGCTATTCGTTATAGTCAATCCTACATTTTAAATAACAGCGGAAGTGTAATTGGAGGTCAAGAATTTGGAAACGTGGTATAATTGTATATTATAAAAAATAATTTAAAATGTTAAATCGTGACGTTGAATTAATTACAATCGTAAAAATTGATATTCTTAAAGGTAAATCTTTTGTAGATTTAAAGATGCTTAAAGAAATTATATTAAAAGAAAGTAATAATAAATTATCAAATCAACCATATTGCACTAGATATGAAGATACATATTGTCCCCCTCATCCAATAATTGATAATATCATTGATGAAATGGTAATAGATTTTAAAGCAGCAACTGGTGAGGATATTAAGTCTAGTGAATATTGGGGACATATTCACGAAAAGAATATGAGTACCAATACTCATGATCACGGAGATGCATATGTTTCTTCAGTACTTTACATTTCTGTTCCGGAGGGTTCTGGTGATCTTGTTTTTATTCCTAGAGTAAATCCATATGATAACCGTGCATATCTTTCAACTTTTACACCGATAGAGGGATATTATTATTTGTTTCCTTCTTATATTGATCATTATGTAACTAGAAACAAATCAGAAGAAAAAAGAATTTCTATGTCATTTAATTTCGAAAAAGTTTAAATATGAGTTCTATTATTATTTTAGATGATGTTATACATCAAGATTGTTTTGAAAAATTACAAAAAGATTTTTTAGGATTCATTGATGGATCAACAGATGAAGATTGGTTTCTATTGAACACTAAACATTATTTTCAAGATTTTTGTCTTTCCCTTATAAATCTTGCTGGAACATATTATAATCTTTCAACTTGTGGTGGATATGAATTTTGGATACATGAACACACAAAACCACCAACTTGGCACATTGATAATGACGAAAGAAGAAGAACTGAAAACAATGTGATGATATTTCCTTTATGCTCTATTGTGTATTATTTGCAGGTAGAAAATTTAATTGGTGGTGAATTAAAAATTTCACATAATAATAATGTGAGACTAAATACTAGAAATGTAGTCTATGAGGAAGTTCGTAATAATTACCTAGATAATAAATCGGATGATATTATAGTTCCGAAAACAAATAGAATGATCATGTTTTCTGCGGGGATGTTTCACTCCGTAAATTCATTTTCAGGAAACAGAGTATCAATGGTTATAAATCCTTGGGATATAAGTAAGTATAAATATCCACAATGTATCCAACAATGACAGGTATCTTTAAAATAGTAGAATATGTTCCGGATAAACAAATTATAGTTAAATTTTGTAGATTACATGATAATAAATTAATTGATGAATATTCAGCAATTGCAATTGATATTGACAAAATAGATACATACGACTGTGATTTTTTTATCAAAAGTTTAGTAAGAATAGGGACATCTATTATTGAAAATCAAGAAGAATGTGAACCCATTATTAACAAAACAGAAATTCTTGATGGTAATACTAAATTAAATATAGAAAATTTAGTTGGTAAAAACATAGAATTTAAATTTGAAAATTATAAACAATCTCTTCTTAAAATGAGAAGAATAGAACTATGACTGAATTTAAATGCAAAAGATTTTTAAAAAAATGTGAGGAGTTTTTAATATGTTCTGAGATAGGTGGAGGTAATGTACTAGTTTCCGAACATTCATATTTTAGATCCACTTTATATCAAATATGTTTATATGGAGGAGGTAAAGTTGGAAAGTGTTTTGATAATGAATATATTGAGTTTAAGAGAGGAATAAATGATGTAAAACAGTTTAAAAATCAACATACAAACTTTTATTCATATGAACCATTTCATATATATGGATTCAACGCACTGAATGATTCTGAAGATTGGAATGCGGAAGAAATTAAAGAATCATTTATTTGCAATCAAAGAGGATGGTTAATTTGTTTTGATGGAAATCCAATTGTAAATCAAAAAGAATTACAAAGAATGGATTATGCTTTATTGGAAAGGGGAAATAATTATGATATAGATATTAAAGATGGATTATTAGGATTTTTTACACGATTATGATTACTAAAAAGGAATTAAATTGCCTTTTTGAATGGGCAAAAAAAACTGAATTTCCTATGAAGAATACACCAACTGTAGGAGAATATTCAAATAAACAAATTTATCATTGTTGGATTAAAGCTGAAACCGTTGATAAAAGTAGAACAAAAAATGTAAAATACATAAAAAAAAATTTAATCAAGGATCCAGAAGTTATACACATATTTAATAATTCTGAAATTTTATTTACTACATTTTCTATATTTGAATCTGGAACAATTCTTAATAAACATAAAGACCCTGATGTTTATCGTTGTCCATATAAAAGAATTCAAATACCAATAGAAATACCAGACAAAGAAAAATGTTTTATGATCTGGAACGATAAAAAAGTTTTTTGGGAAGAAGGAGTTTCACAGGTATATGAAGTAATGGATTATTTTCATGAAGGTGCAAACTTATCAAATTCTTCAATGAAGTTTTTGATGGTTGATGTAAAACTAGATACAATTGTGGAATGTGAATATAAATGAATGTACCTATAAAAATAAATTTATGAGCAATACATATCACAAATATCTTAATTTACCATTTGACATAAATCCTCCTCAGATATTTGAAGAAGATGGAAACATAGTTAAACATCATATTTTAGATCATTTAAAATATCCAAATGTTGATAAATTTTTTAATAATCTTGGATTGATTTGTGGTATTAAAGAGTGTTTTTACACTCCTCCATATGGAAAGGTTCCCATTCATACTGATCATGGTTCATATACCAATCATGTAAAAATTAATATTACTTGGGGGCCAGAAAAAGGTGTAATGCAATGGTGGAAATCTGATATCGTGAAAGAAAAAATTATAAATGGTGATATAGAAAATACCACTACATATCATCATAATCTTTGGGCAAATGAAGAAGATTGTACCTTTTTGTATGAAGCAAACACTAATATTCCTAGTTTAGTTAACGTTGGTGTTCTACATGGTACAAATAATCCAACTCCATATGGTAGATGGACATTATGTTTTGTTCCATGGAAAGTTTGTTCTTATAAAGAATCTAAGTTAATAACATGGGATGAAGCAATGGAAATATTTAAAGATTATATAATTATTTAAATGTTTATAAATCCCAAATTGAGTAAAATTGATACTAAGATATTTTCTGATAATTATGGACGCATAAAAGAAGATTATATTAAGTTTAGAAATTATAACTTCTTTATTGATTACTCTCATGAGTATGATTTAACTGCTGCGGATGATGACTTTTTGGGGTTTATTCCAACTTTAACCCCAGAGTATCCGTGGAAGGTATGTCCTTTAATTTTTAATAGAAAGGATATTAAGAGAACTCCAAAACAATGTAGAGAATCTTTTACAACTGAACTGTTATTAAGTCAACCAATTAAACCCGTTCTCGCAGTCTTCTCTATACTTGAACCAGGAGCAGAACTAGAACCCCATTCCGATGGAGATGAGCGTATAGATCCAAGATACATAGGATCTAGTGTAATTAAGTATCACTTCTCTTTGGATATACCATCTGATGGTGAATGTGGATTAGTTGTAAACGATCAGCAGAGAATACTGAATAATGGTGATCTTAATTTATTTGATGAAAAGTTATCAAAGCATTATGCTTACAACTCTTCGTTAAATCGTAGAGGAGTATTGATCGTATCTTACATTAGAGCAGAAGTTTTGATGTAAGGAGATAATCTCCGAACAGCATCATCCCATAAAATACGATTTCCTACAAAATCAAAAAGAGCAACAGTTATAACAAATCTTTTTTCTTTTGTTGGATTATGTGAGCTATGTAATATGCCAACATTTGCAAGACTTGCGTTGTTTATTTCTGCTTCATATAGTATAGTTGCATCTTCAACACGAGATGCCAAAATTCTTCCGTGATAATGATCTGTTGTTCGGTCTTTGACTTCGTATTCGGCAATTTCTGGTGCTATTTCTCTCGATTCAACTAATATTTGGTCTATACTTGTGCTTAAGTTGGCAACATTTGTAGAAGACCACCATCTCATAGTACTTCCCTTTGCTCCATATTGAAATATAATTTTTGCCCAATCTTCTCCTTCTGTATTATCGGCATGAATAATACCATCTTCGCCTGGTGGAGTATAAAAAACTTCAATCCAATAACTTGTCATTCCTAAAGATCGTAAAAAATCTACAAATGGTTGATTGTTAAGTTCTGATAATTGTAGTGTTTTATGAAATTCTAACCATTTATATCCCTCAGTACTCCATTTAGAAAAATCAACATTTGGTACATAATTTGGAAGATCTAAATCTCTATGATATCTGTTTTCCATAATAATATTCTTATATTTCAAATATTTAGAACAAAAATTAAATTATTAAATCTTGACATAACTCCCAAATACTGCTAGACTACCTTTGTCTCCGTTGAAGATAACCTTAAAGGACACTAGAGAAACTGGCACACCCCCTCTTGTGGTTTCCCCACAGAGGGGTTATTATGTATTCATACGAAATGAGATCCGTGATTCAACTTCGCTCTCACCAACAGACTGCTCTGGATGCCCTTTCACAGCATTCTAAGGGTATCTGCATTTTCCCCACAGGTGGCGGCAAAACTAATGTGGGTATCTTTGATGCCGTTCGTCAATTCCAATCTAACATCCCACAAACTATTGTTGTTGTTGCTCCCCGTATTCTTCTGGCAGAGCAACTATCCAGCGAGTATCTGGAGTTCATCACCAACGCTTCTGTTCTTCATATTCACTCCGGTGAGACACATCACTTCTCTTCTACCCGTCCTAATGTCATTCGGGGTTGGTATGAGGCAACAAAAGGTCACAAACTGATTTTCACTACCTATCATTCTCTTCATCAACTTCAGCGAGCAGATATCTCCGTAGATACCATTTACTTCGACGAGGCACATAATTCTGTGCGTCGTGATTTCTTTCCTGCGGTAGAGTATTTTAGCGCAGAAGCACAACGTTGCTTCTTCTTCACCGCTACTCCAAAATACAGTAATGTAATCGGCAAACCCGGTATGAATGATGTTGATATCTACGGTCAAATCATCGCCAAGGTTCCTGCTCCTGAGTTGGTAAAGAACGGTTATATCATTCCTCCTAAGGTGATTGCTTCTCAAATGCGTCTCTCTGTCAAGGGGGAAGACATCGCCCAACGGGATTGTGAGTATCTGCTCCAGACCATTCAGGATAATCCTGTCAATAAAATCCTGATTTGCGCCAAAGCGACCAAGCATATTATTGGTCTGCTTTCTCAAACTGACTTTGCCGAACAACTCGCTGAGGAAGGATATTCTATTCTTCACATCACCGCAAAACACGGTGCCTTTATTGACGGTCATAAAGTCAATCGTGAGGTGTTCTTTGATGTTCTCAACGAATGGGGCAAGAACGCCGACAAGAAGTTTGTGGTTCTTCATCATAGCATTCTCGCAGAAGGTATCAATATTTCTGCTCTGGAAGCGGTGGTCTTTATGCGCTCTATGGATATTGTAGGCATCGGGCAGACTGTGGGTCGCACCCTGCGCCTACACCCTCAGGATGCCGCTGGTATCCGCTCTGGTGCCCTTCAGGCAGGCGCTCTGGAGTCCTACACCAAATCCTATGGTCTGGTGATTTGCCCGACCTTTGACAAGGTATCCAAGGGCACCGCACAGAAGGTCCAGAGCGTGGTGGATATTATCTTCCAGAAGGGGGACGTTGCCATCAGCACAATCAATCGCTGAACTGGCACACAAGGGGTTCCCAAAGGACCCCCTTTCTACTATAATACACAAGTAACCAACAGAGGAAACTCAAATGAAGTATCGGGTCATTTTTATCGCTGGCAATCAACGCCAAACAGAAGAAGTCTATGCTAACAATCCCGCTGAGGCAAAACGAGTTATTGAGGCAAGGAATCCTAACGCCAGGGTGGTGAATGTCACATGCTGACTCCTAATATTCCAAACATTCGCATTCTTAATGCCGAAGAACCTCATCCAGAAGGATATGTCACCAGCGATGGAAAATGGGCTGCCGTTCCTTGGGGGAAAAAGTATGTAATTCTCTGTAATGGGGAACAGGTTCATACCTCAAGTTCCTTCTATCTCGCAAAGGACTACATTCTCAAAAAAGTAAAGCAAACTCCACGAAACCGTAAATCATCTTCTACTCTTGAAACTTTTCTATGAAGACCATTATTCCACTACTTGTTATTCCCTTTACCTTTTCTTTTCCCGTAAAAGCGGAAATGATTACGGTAAATGTAAATCGTGTTTGTGCTTCAATCGTAAATATTCCATACGCAAGTGACAACTTTAGTGATGAGGAGTGGAAAAAGTTTGAGGGATGCCGTGACTATCTTCGTCAATTTAAGGATGTGGAATGATGGAAACCTTCTCTCAAACATCTCACGAACCCTATAATCGTCATACCTATCGTCTTCATCTTTGTGATAAAAGAAAGATAGATTTTGATG
>Ga0208162_1001418_pt1 | contig 12508 bp, 15 predicted proteins | sample CB_VirMetaG_4_FD_184539 | JGI IMG/M metagenome (GOLD analysis project Ga0208162, IMG submission 184539) | Freshwater to marine saline gradient viral communities from Chesapeake Bay - CB_1508_1M Viral MetaG (SPAdes) (version 4) | ecosystem: Environmental > Aquatic > Marine > Coastal | place: USA... | reverse complement strand
CATTTAAATTAACTGTAGATTTATTTGATGTGTAAGTAACAGTTCCGTTATTAGTTAAATCTTCATCAAAGAGATCATTTTTTGACATTACATTTGTACTATCAAAAATAGTAAATGGCTCGGATACCCTTAGTCTGCCAAAGGCATCATAAGCATTAGATCCATCTCCACCACCAATAACGGTTGGTTCTATATTAACATTATTACAACTCATCGACTAAAGTACCATGCCTCTGCTTCGGATTTGTTTTCGGAGTCCACTGTATAGGTCGTATTTAATTGTTGAATCAACGCCTCTAAAACACGAATTAATTCATTAAAGTTCTGAGCTTGATACTCAGGTGTCGGATCAGGGAATCTTTGTAAAGTTAATTTAGCCATTCTTCATCCTCCTTTGGCACTCCATTTTTAACATAAAGTTTTAATTGTTTCTCTTCATCTGAAATTAGAGAATCTATAACTGTATAGTATAGCACATTGTGAGTTTCATTATGTAATGTCACTTCTTCTTCTAATTTTAGATTTTGTCTAATCCATTCTTTGGGATGCTTGATAATAAGATGGAGTAATCCAGGGGTTAAAGTTATATGTGATTTAGGTTTCATTCGAATATATTTTTGATCATCATAAAAAGCATGTATATTCTCATAGTTTGTTTTTTGATAAGGTTTAGATTTCCAATTATTTAATACTTCAAGTGGGCTCATTAGGTTATATTATAAGTTCAGTTTCAAAATTTCTACAAAAATCAATTATAAAAGAGGGTAATTCAATATTATAACTATTTTTTGTAATAGATTTGGTGTTAATTTTATGAAGATTTTTAAAATAATTAAAAATATTATCGTCATATTTAAGGCCATTTACAGAAAATTGATTAAAATTTTTAAATTTGTGATTAAAAGATTTAAGATTTAAAAAAGTGTAAATTTTATTTATTTCTTTTTTTGGATCATTAATAAAATTTTCATAGTCTAATAAAATGTAGTTTTTTTTATTTAAAATTTTCATACCATTTGAAACAGCTAAAACACTATTAAGTAGTATATTATTTGGATTCATTATATCTTCGTATATTTCTTTAATAGGTCTTTGATCTTTGTTTTGCATAGATAAATTTATAAATGACTTAACAATTTCTATTAAGTTTCTTTTTAAAAAAATAAACTTGTAGTTTTGATAATCATAATATTCAAAATTCTTTGGGGTTGTAGCTGGGCTTCTATCTATTATAATTTTTTGTTTCCAATCTTGATAATAATTATTAATAATTTTTTTAGAAACATTGTGAATTGATTCATAGTCTGGAAAATTCATAAACATGTCAGTGTTTTTTGTTTGATTTATTCTGTGAAGTAATTCAAATACTATAGAGTTCGCAGTGCAAACAATATTTTTATTTTGATTAAGAATTGAGCCTATAACCGTGTTACCTGATCGAGGTAAAGAAACTAAAAAACAGATTTGTTTCAAACTTACTTATCTTCTACCGTCTGGTTGTATATCAAAACGCATGGTGCCTAAACGCCAAGCTGTGCCTGTTGTATTAGATACAATATTCGCTGTGAACTGCCTTCCTCTTCCTCGTAAGTCTACTTTCTCTGTCCCTGATGTAAAGCTAGTGGATTTGGTTACTGCATTCGCATCATTGGGATATCGTAAAAATTCAAAGTCTAAATTGAGTGTACCACTTTGATTTTGAACATCGGGAATTAATTTAGAGACAAAAGAGAAATCATCTCCTTGTCCTATTTGAACAGCACCTGATTTAAGGTAAGCATTGATTGCTTGACCGTCAGCATCATTGCCTTGTTCGTGCAAATAAATTTGTGTGGCTCCTGAAGTTAAACCTAAAATTGTTTCATTGTTGGCAGTTGTATTACCTAGGTATTGTGTGGCAATAGGATTATCATAAGTTTCTCGATCAATCCAAGATGTACGAGCCAAGGTTCCTGTCCACCAAGTACCCTCTTGGTAATTATAAGCAACAATTGCATTGATTTGATCCGAACCAGTTCTAGCATAAAACCAAAGAATTTCATTGAACTCACCATTGTGACCTGCAAAAGTATTCTCCGAAGCTGTTTGATTCAAATTGTTAAAGACAAATTGTTCTACGGTACAGGGTAGTTTTTTCACCGAACCATCAAACAAATAGAAAGAATCTTTTGACATCCAAAAGCTATTACCATTTAAATCAATGCTTGCATGCTGACCAATAATTCCACAATTTTGACCGAGTTGTCGTAGACCGAAAGTAAAAGGAGGACCAATAAATTGTAAAGAGTGAAGAGAAGTATCTGTCCATACTAGCGTTTGACCTCTCGAGCGTTCAGCAGCGATGATCCGTGATCCATCGGCAATCCTTAGTGAACCAGCAGTATTCTCTGCGGTGGGAGTATAATTGTTAATATCTTCTTGATCCGAGAATCGAAGAAATAAATCATCTTGTTTTGCAGGATCACCTATAATGGTTTCTGTTCCAAATAAAATTAGATGTCGGTCAGGGGAAGAAACTAAACTTAATCGTGATCTTGTAGGAGCATTGGCTACAATCGCAGCTCTTGTTCCTGTACCAGCAGAGGTATCCCAACGATAAGTGCCACCGTTTAATTGAGTGGCAATCAAGTCCTCACCGAAGTTATCGAGTGACCATTGTCTTGCCTCTAAGGTTACGTTAGAAACTGTGGAAGGTTCTCCCCAACCGCCTAAACCATATCCATCGGTTCCCCAACCATAAGCAGCAGTTGAAAAGCTAGGACCAGGATTAATTTGATAAGCTGCATTACCTGCACCTCCACCTCCTGCGGTTGAACCACTAGCAGTTGATGTATGAGTCACTGTATAAGCCGAAGTGTTAACAACGGAAGTCACTTCAAATTCTTGATTCATATCGAGTCCATCAATGGTGGAAAAAGAATCAAAGGTCACAAAGCTACCTTGTTCACAGCCATGACCTGCATCGGTGACTAAAACAGTGGCTGTGCCATTCGTGGTAAAAGGATCCGTTAAAGCTTCGGTAGCTCGAATAGGGGTGATATCAAAAATTAACCCTTCTTCATAAACGTATAATTTTCTATCCGTGCCAAAGGCATCATATCTTGTGCCATCTAAAGAAATCCAAGCATGTTGATCTCTTACCACACCGACAATTGTGGTATCAACAAACTTGTCCCAACCTTTGATTTTTTGAGGAAGGCCATTAAAAAAGCGTACATTATCGGAGTCAACCCATTGTCCTTGGCCCGTATAATCGGTAACTTCTTTATTAATGCCTGGTTTTATTGTAAAATTTGTAAGTGGCATGAGAGTAATATAGACCAAATAATATTAAAAATCATCTTTATTTATGTGGCACAATATTAAAAGCTATTGATATTCTTTTATGATTTTTATTACCACAGGCTAATACCTTATGAGGGCTTAACCCATCAAAAAAAATAACATCTTTATCTTGTGGAATAAAAGGTACTTTTTTATTTATAATAGTTGGAACTAAGTGTTCAAAAACTATAGGAGCTTTATCACAGCAAACTTTATGGTAATACACCGCAGAAATTGTATTTTTATCATGAATATGAGAATAATTAAAATCAGTTCCTCTATTTATATTAACCCAAAAATCAATTTTAAAAGAATTTCCTTCTAAAAGGATCTTAGAACATTCTTCTATAAAAATTAATATTTCTTTAAATCCATAATCAACAAAATTGCTTTGATATCCTGTATTAGATTTAGACCTACCTACATCATATTGTGTAAGTAATTTAATGTCTTTTGTAATAGAAGAAGTATCTCCTTCAAATCTTGTTTTAAAATAATTTTGTTTATGAGTTATTACTTCTTCAAAATTAATTGTCATCTTTTTTAGCAAATAAAGAGCCAACATGACCTTTAAAAGCTCGATTTCCAAAGTGTGTTAAAGGTGATGCAATGTCAGCCCAGATATCTCCACCACACTCTTGCCACAATCGGGAGAAATAATAGTCTTCCGAAAGGTATCTTTTCTTTCCTGGACTTGTTTCATAAATACCTGCACAAAATAAATCATAACAGTTATTAGAACTAAAGTGTTTGCCATTGATAATTTGATCGGATTGATATTTACGTTCAGGAAATTTTTTCATCATGGTGCGAAAAACTTCTCTTTTGACGAGCATCATTCCCGTTGCTGCTTCCTGTACCTTACAAAAACCACTATCTACAGTAACATTATTTGGATTATCAAAATTAAGATTATATCCTAATGTTTTTACTTCTATATCATCACCTGTTGCGTTAGGATTATCTTTTAATATTTGAGGTATTTTTTCAAAATGAATATGTTTTCTTGGATAAATACCACAGACTACATCTTTATCAAAACAAAGCATGCGTTCTATGTTTTGAGCTTGAAAGCCAATATCGGAGTCAATAAACAATAAGTGAGTGGCTACATAGTCGGTAGCATCCATCATCATGGATACAATGGTATTTCTTGCTCTGGTAATGAGGCTTTCATTACCCATTGATTGCATTCGTAATCCTACACCACGAGCCATGGACCATTGTTGTAATTGCAATAAACCGTGCATCGTGTTTTCAGTTAACATTCCACCGTACATCGGCATTCCTAAAAATATTTTATAATTTTTATCTTTTAGTTCTTCGGGTTTAATCATTATATACGTATACTCCTTCTTTTTTTGTAAATGTATACCATCCTGTGATAATATACTTTTCTTCTTTTGATATTTGACCACGGTGCATGTGAGTAAAATCAGTTGGCCAAATAAGTGTCAAACCTTTCTTTGCAGGGGAAGTTAATTTTTGATAATAAAATTCTGTTCCTCCATTTTCAACATCATTGAGATAAGTCATAAAGACTAAAATTCTATTAGAAAAATAAAGAGAGCTTCTTTCACAATGCCATTTTTTGTATCCTCCATTGGAGGGATAATATTGTAAGTTATAATCATCATTAATATTAAATTCCGCATTTTGTAAATGACAAAATTTGTATTTTTTCAAATAGAGCTCTAAAACTTTTTGAAGGTGTATTCTATATTGCCCAATTAAATGATCAGGTTCTAGTATATCTTTACTAATAGCTATGTCATAGCTATCCTTTACATTTTTATCAATAACCCTTTTTCCATTTAAACTAGAATGACCGGGTTGAAAAAAATTTTTTTCTTTTTTAGCAAGATCAACAATTTCGTTACAAAGTTTTTTAGGTATATACCAACCTCCTATAAAACTTTCAAAAGGAAACTTATGTTCTTTCATTTAATTTTTTTTAAAATTAGAAGGTAATCCTAAATGATCTCTTGTATCGAATTTATTTTTTTCTCCGAAAGGACCATTCTTATCATTGTAATGTAAAAAAACTTGACCACAGTCATATCCTTGAAAAGGCTCTCTCCAGTGCTCTAAAAATTCACCTTTATAAGCTAATAAATCTCCTGGTTTTAAATCTACTTTTATACCTTCTTGTCCCTCATTACCTGTAGGGTCTAAAAAAATTGGCCAAGAATCTCCTCCTAAATTAATTGTACAAGATATTTCACAAGAGGGTCTATCTTTATGTCTGCGAAGAACATCACCATACTTGTAAATTCTTGCATAAGAATATGTTGGAACTAATTCGAGTTCAGTAACATGTTGCATTACAGGCATGACTCTGAGGAGTAAAGTTTCCATAGCTAGATCCGCATAATTAGAGTAAGTGTTAGGTATTTGAGGATCCTTCCAATGTCCCCATGTTTCTTCAAAAGGTGAGATAAATTTTTTATCAAATAAAGTTTTTGCTACTGATCTTTTGTTTTGAAAATAAGAATAAACAAAACTTGCTAAATCTGGAGAAATTGCTTCTCTTATAACAACATAATTATTATCTTGAAAGTGATTTCCCGTTTTTTTCTTTTTCATAATGCTCCTATCTAAATGGTAATCCTCTGCTCCATATAACTAAAGAGTATCTAGTTCCACTTGTTACAGGGGTGACTCTGTGCCAAACAAAAGAAGGAAAGAGGATCAAAGTTCCTTTTTTTCTAGCTACAGGGCATTTTTTAATATTTGATTTATTTGTCTTCAAATTGTTTCTTAAATCAAATTCAAAATCTCCTCCTTCGTAAGAATCTCCATCAGCTAATGCAAGTGTTAGAGATATTTTTCTTACTAAACCATTTTTATCAGGTGTCGGAAAAGCGTCTTGATGCCAACTGTAATGTTGGCTTTTAGAATATTTTGTAAATTGAAAATTCTCTGCATCAACAAGATCAAAATTCCAACCCGCTTTTTCATTGGCCTCTTTTACATAAGGTTCAATAGCGAGCCATATCCAAGGTTCTTGCATCCAAATTACAGAGGAATTTCTTGTTTTCCACAGCTTAGACAAATCTTTTTTCTTTTCAGGAGTTTTTTCCAAACCGCCTATTAAAGCTATTTCGTCTGCTTGTTGATTTCCAAAAGCAACAATGTCATCACAAATACGATGAGGAATTGCATTTTCTACTTGATACCACCAATTTTTTAAATTCATAATTTCAGTTTTATTCTACCTAGGAAATACAAATTTAAAAGAAATAATTATAAGAGGTTGGGAACTTTTATTAGGCAATATTGAGTGTTTTAAATCAGATGAAAACAAAATATATTCCCTTTGTTTTAAGGGAACTGTAAATCGTTGATTCTGTCTAACTATTTGATTGTATTCAAATTGAATATTGGCTTCTCCCTCAACAACAAATAAACCAGAAACATCAGGACTATTATCAATACTTAAATAATCAATATGATTATGAAAATCTACAGATTCATTTGGAAGTAAAAAAATACCAGAAGCCTTAAAGGGTTCAATACGTTTTTTGTGATAAAGATTATAAAAATCATCAAAATATTCATAAAGCCACTTTACATTTATATCCTCAGACAGATTAAGATAATATTTTAAAGGACTATCTATATTTTTGTTTTGAAATTCTCCATAAGAATAATTCTTAATGACATTATTTTTTAAATAAAATAAATCTAATTTTAAAGACTTAGAAACTTTATCTTTAATAAAGAAAGACTCAGATAAAACCTGTTTATCTTTCATCTAACTTAAATAAGTGTCCATTCTAAACTTGATGAGTTCCAACGATATGTGTCTTCGTTATGGGTTCCTTGGAATGTCATAGATTCTTCATTCCATCCATACTCTAGTTCCACATTTTCAGCTACGTTTTGTTCATTCGTTATACTAATTGTTGTTACAGAAGGATAGGGGATAGGTGGTTCCCATCGACACGTGTTTTCATTTAATACCCATGAAGTATGAATTTTAGGAGATATAAAAGCATCTCTTACTGCATCGTAAGTAGATCCAATGCCTGCATAATTTTTACGAAAGGCTTGGGTTTGATCTGTAGACTCATTGCCATCTGCATCATAATGTTTGCCCCCTTTTGTATTATAGGATGTTTTTTTCCAGTGAGGCCAACCAGTTAATTCTGCGAGAAATTGAATTCCAACAGATTCTTGTTCTACATTATTTTCATCTCTACAGTCTTCGTCAGAAACAGTTAAAACTGCCAAAACCACGTTTTCATCAGATAATTTTGCAAAATGTGCCATTATTGAAATTTATACCTTATCACTACTTTACCACTTCCACCAGATCCAGCAGGTAAGGGACCACTTCCCCCTGCACCTCCACCACCAGATCCTGAGTTTGCTGTTCCACTTCCTGCTCCAAGAAAAGGAGCTCCTCCATAGCCACCACCATCAAATGCAGGTTGAAGAGCATCTGCTCCACCACCACTTCCACCTCCACCACCTGTTAGAGGCGACGGTGCTGTAATAGTTCTAGCACTTTGCAAAGCTGCATTACCAGTATTACTTGTTCCTTCTCCACCTTCTCTATTCTCTTGATTAACGGGTCCACCACTACCGATGCCGCCACCACCGCCACCACCTCGTGGACTAGGTCTTCCTGAACGACCAGGAAAACCTTCAGGTGGAGAAAATGAACCTGAATTACCGGGTGCACCAGTTCGTGGATTATTGGGATATCCTCTTCCGCCTCCACCACAACCACCTGGAGAAGCACCAGGAAAACTATCACCTCCCGCACCACCACCTGATCCTGTAAGACTTGAAAATGTACTGGGTGTACCAGAAGCTGAAATAGCACCACCACCACCAACACCAATAGGATAAGAAGTTACTGATACAGGAAATCCTCCTGTAGCAGGCTGAGGATGATTAAATCTAACTCCTCCAGATCCACCACCACCACCTGTGTGATTAGGATCTGCACTTCCTCCACCACCACCACCACCTATTACCCAATAGGTGACCGTGGTGGATCCATCAGGATTACCTGCATTTGTAACAGTGAAGGTTCCACTTGAATTAAAAGTATGAAATTTAAAGTCACCATCTGTGGTTATTGTACCACCAGTGGCTGTAACGAATTGTGCGTTTGATTTACCTTGAAGATCGGACATTGAAATAGCACCAGAGGGAACTTCTGCTAATCCACGAACGGGAGCAGAATCCATATTAATTTGTTGAGTAGGTGGATTGCCTAATTCTGCGTTAACATCGGAAAGACCAATTTGACCTGTAGGTGTAGGCATTATTTAGACTCCTTTAATTGTTTTATCTCTTGTTTCATTTCCTTAAAGCCTTCAATTAATAGAGCACATAGTCTGTCATATTTTACAGCTTTTATTCCGTTTGGTCTAGTGCCTACTATCTCAGGTAAAACTTTTTCGACATCTTGTGCAATCACACCAACGTCAGACCTACGAACAAAATACCCATCTTCGCCTCCATTATTATCAATCCAGTCTTGTTTCCAATCAAACAAAACTCCATTCAATTGTTCTATTTTGTCAGAAGCAGAAGGGATATTTTGAATATTTTCTTTTAAAGCTACATCAGAAGAATAAAAAGCAGTGATGTCGTCGGTTGCTCTAATTTGACCTGTGGTAGCAGAAGCGGCTGTTCCAATACCTAAAGAGTTAAATTGAGGATTATCAGAAGTTCCTAAATCTAAACTATCTCTAGCAGTGGATCCTGTTTCTAAAACAAAATTAGCACCATTACCTACAATAAAACCACCGTCTGTAACCGCTAGACCTGCAACATCTTGAAGTTGAGCATCTAATCTTGCGTTAGGAAGGGTACCTGTAGATATTGTACTTGCATTATTTAAAGTCACATTAGCAGATAATCTAGCATCAGCTAAAGTTCCTGATGATATTTCAGAAGCATTAGAAGTACCCAATTCTGCTTTAGCAACATTAGTGCCATCACAATAAATCCACTCATATTTGCCTTGATCTATTTGAACACCTGTACCACCTGTAGCAGCTACGTCTAAAGTAAAAGATCCTGATGTGTTGTTATAAACTAGATAATTATTTTCTTTTTGAGGAACAAAGACAGTAATATTTCCTGTTAATGTTCCATTTAAATCTAAAACTTTATTTGCTGATTCTACAGTCGGATCAGTAGTAGCACTGGTAGTTAAAGTAACATTGGTAGAACCTGCAACAGATTTTGATAAGTATCCTGCTGTAAAAGCATCAACTGTTTGTAAATTGGTATTAGTGTTATTTCCCCAGGTATTGGCATTAGAACCTGTTTCCATTAGTTCAAGAACTAAGCTATTAGAGTACGTTGATGCCATTATTTAGCTCCTTTTAATTCATTGACTTGATTTTGTAAATCTTTGACACATTCGATTAGTAGAGCACACATTCTTTCATAACGAACTGCTTTTGTACCATCATCTCGTGTACCGACCATTTCTGGTAAAACTTTTTCTACTTGTTGAGCAATGACACCTATTTCTTTGTCACCATTTAAGTGATCATATTTTGCTTGAGCTTCGTCTGTCCAATTATAAGAAACACCATTTAACTGTGCTACCTTTTCCATTGGGTTTTCAATATTAGCAATATTTGTTTTTAAAGTTTCATCAGAAGTATAGAAAGCTGTGATATCACCTGTTGCTGTAATCGCACCAGTGACCGCTAGAGTCGATCCATCAAAAGTCATGTTGGCTTCAGCGTTCATTGCATCAGTACCGGTTGCAGTGACTACACGATTGTTTGATCCATTAGACATAAAATCAGATACATCAACAGAAATTGCGTCAGCAGCTACATCGATACCTGTGCCTGCTCCTACGTTAACAGTAATAGTTCCTGAAGTAGTTACAGTTCCACCACCTGTTAAACCTGAACCTGCGGTTACTCCAACTGAAGTTACAGTTCCTGTGGTAGTAGAAAAACCTGCATCATTATTAAATCCTGAAAGATTAATATTGCCTTTTGTCAATTTCTTTTGTGCATTGACTGAATCAACAACACAGAAAAAATCACCATCAGCATCTGAAGTTGAAGTAGTCAATTCTGATAAATCGACAGAAACTGCATCAGCAGTGACATCAATTAAAGTACCCGCACCAACGTTTAAAGTAACTGCACCTGTTGTGCCTCCACCTGTTAAACCATCACCAGCAGTAACGCCTGTGATATCTCCTACGCTAATAGAACCACCGAGTGATACGCCTGTGCCATTAATCGTGATAGAAGAATTATCTAAAGCTGAATTAGGAACAGCGGAAAGTCGAGCATTATTTAACGTTCCTGAGGAAACATTACTTGCATTTAAACTTGTCAAACCTGCACCTGAACCATTAAAGGTTGCAGCGTTAACAGTAGAAGTGCCAACAACAGGACCTGTTAAGCTAATTGAATCGGCTTCAATATTAATCGAACCACCCACATCGGCATCTTTGATAACAGATACACCATTCGCATGATCGTGATAAATTTGATATTCGCCTGTCGAACCCATTAAGATGTAATCTAAATCACCAAAGGCGACATTGGCAGTGAATGTACCTCCTGCAAAAGTAGGTGAAGCAGATGTGGCTACGTCTTGACCAATTGCAATATCATCAGCATTGACAGTAACACCTGTGCCCGCTCCCACATTGAGAGTTACATCACCTGTTGTTCCTCCTCCTGTTAAACCAGATCCTGCGGTTACTGCTGTAATATCTCCTACAGTAGGAGTTTGAAAAGTGACAGCGCCACTTCCATTTGTTGTTAAAACTTGTCCTGTTGTTCCATCGGAAGTTGGAATAGTGTAAGAAGAGAGAACAAAATTAGCTCCGTCTCCTTGAATAATTTTACCACTCGTTGTGGCTAACCCTGCGATGTCTTGTAATTGAGCATCGAGTCTTGCGTTATCTAAAGTACCTGAAGAAACATTCGATGCATTTAAACTTGTCAAAGAAGCGCCTGAACCTACGAAGGAAGTAGCATTGATATTAGCAGAAACATTGACATTGGTATCAGTATTGACAATAACTGTTTTGCTAGCAGGTTGAGTTGAGAAAACAACTTTACTACCTGCGCCAAAATTAACTAAAGAACCAGCATTAGAAGAGGATAAAACAGTGTCACGAGAAAGAGTATCAGGGGCTCCAGAGGTAACTGTTCCTATGCCCACTTCCCAATCTGTTCCTGTCGGATCTTCAATAGAATAGTAAGTTTCATTACCATTTCCAATACCAGCAACAAATGTTTGAAACTGAGAAACTGCACCACCTAAATTAAGAGTGCCCGTTCCTGTAGTTGTTGTTGTCTCTTTGACTCTATCTGCTATTTGAAATGCCATGTCTTTTTATATCCTATGCCGCAACCTCTGTCCATGTGTTTGATGCTCCTGTCACTACATTAGCCCACGGAGTTGATCTCATATTACCAACAAAAGAAGACATTTCAATACCTGTTAAGATAACCGCAGCAGGTGCTGTTGCAGTTCCTTCACTAAAGACAATTTGTAATCCTGTTGGTTCAACGACTGCGTTAGCAGTGACCGTAGGTGTACCATCGGCAAACTGCATTGCGAGTCCCGTGACAGATATAATTGAATCTGCGGCGGCGACTGCTGTTCCTAAATCAACACTTGCAGTTGCTCCTGTTGGAATAATGACTGCTGTGCCTGTAACTGTTTCTACGCCCGTGGTAGAGGAAATTAATAAACTTGTTGGTTCTGCGATTGCTCCTGCTGTGGCAGTAGCAGATCCTGTATCAGAAGATATTTCTTCTCCTGTAAGAGTAAGATTAGAATTGGCAGTGATAACAGAAGTACCTAATTCTGTATCGGCTTGAACGCCTGTAGTAGGTATAATTGATTGACCTTCGGCAATGACCGAGCCAATCGCAAAATCCATTTGGTCTTCTGCCGCAACGACAGTGACACTACCACCTGCTGAAACACCTACTCCCTGTAACGCAAAAGAAGCCGAAACGCTTGTTACTTGTATAACAGCGTTTTCAATAGGTTCCGCAGCGTACGGAGTTGTGGAAAAGGGAAAATCAGCGTAAGACATATCTTATAGTACAAACATCATCTGTGTTTGTAAACGAAATATGCCTTAGCTAATTCTTAGAATTGCGCTAGAAGCATCATTGGTTGGGAACTGAATTGTAAAAGTTCCGTTTGTCGATGTCTT
>Ga0208162_1001415_pt1 | contig 12523 bp, 14 predicted proteins | sample CB_VirMetaG_4_FD_184539 | JGI IMG/M metagenome (GOLD analysis project Ga0208162, IMG submission 184539) | Freshwater to marine saline gradient viral communities from Chesapeake Bay - CB_1508_1M Viral MetaG (SPAdes) (version 4) | ecosystem: Environmental > Aquatic > Marine > Coastal | place: USA... | reverse complement strand
GCCGGGTCTAACGGGTTACATTCCGTCAATGGAACAAGGAATGGCAATGGGAGCATCGCCCAGGCCGAAGACTCTGGTAATGGAACTGGAGGAACCGGACGAGGAAATGATGGAAGAGTCACGCAAAAGGCGTGGTTTGCGCCGGTAGAAGACGACGTGATTAGTGACTGCCCAGGGGGTGTTTGTCCTGTTCCTTGGGCAACAAAAGAAGAGCCTCCTGTAATCCAGGAGGATACTGTTAATCACCCGTCTCATTACACTGACGGTGGAATCGAATGCATCGAAGCAATCGAAGCGCAGTTAACCGTCGAAGAATATCGTGGATACCTGAAGGGAAACATCGCCAAGTATGTTTGGCGTGAGAAGCATAAAGGCAGGACAGAATCACTGAAGAAGGCACAGTGGTACCTGAATCGTCTTATTGAGTTGGACGGTTAGAAAGGAAGGGGCTCGTCGTCGTCTTCTTCTCCAACGATCAAACAGGCGGCGAGTTCAGCCAACTCTAAATCTGTCGGAACGTCAAAATCAATATTGATGTCTTCGTCTGCCATCAGCGTTTTCACTGCATACCACTCCATCAGACGTTGGTGGTACAGATTGAGGAGTGCAGCGTAAAGCTCTTCCCAAGTCATCTCTTGCGCTGCAAGTTCTGCTTTGCGCATCGAGAACTGTAATTCCAAAGGAAGCTGAAATTCCCGTGGTTCGACTTGACGCTCCATTTCGCTTCAGACTTGTTCTTTTTATTCTAAGCCTAAGTATTAAAGATGGCGTCCAACTCCTCTTGGGTGAAATCCTCCCAGGGATTGTCTGTTACACAGAAATCGTTGGCAAATTTGGAAAGAATGTAAGGACTGATGTCAGCTTCTAGCTGCCGAATTGCTCTCACCTCGTGCGGTGCAGCTGTATAATTGCGAAATGCTGATAGCAAAATCTCAGTAGAAGCCCAGGGATTTGCGTCGATTTCATAAAGGAATAGATTAACTTCTTCCCTTCTACGATCCAGGAGGCCGCCGATTACTTTATGTTCAACGTCAAAGATCCAGCTAGAAATTTCCTTGGTAGCTTCATGAAAATCTTCTGTTTCAATCGAATCCACAATGGAACTGTAGAGGAACGGTTCCCAGCCGATCGAATGAATAAAAGAAATCAATGCTTGATTCATGTGTGAATCAAGTCCCAAATTTAATTTTGCAAGCTGAGTATCTATAAGTTGTACTTCATGAAATAAATATTCCAGTGCTTTTTGCTTGCTGCAGCACTGACCTTGTTTTACTGGAGTACCGTCAGGATAAAACTGCGTACCATACCCAATGGTGTAGGGTTCGCCACCAGAGTCTGGATCTGGGTATGCCTTTTCGCTAAAACCTTCGTACTTACGAATTAAGTTAATAGCATGCGAAAAGTCAGACATGGGGGTAACTATTATTACCCCCAATCATACCTAATTTATTTACCTTGACCGCGTAATTTCTTACGGCCATGATTTGGGAGTGAATTGCGTCCTTGGCCCTGACGAGTTTTCTTAGGACGAGCTTCCAACTTGTTGATCGTGTTGCCTTTGGCTTTTGCCATGGTTAGATGTGTAACTTCACCACTTTACCTTGTGCGACCAATATCGTGCTGACATTTTGTCAGGATTCGCATCTTGGGCATTGTGCCTTGCATAGTAAGACTTCTTCCTTGCTTTATCTTTTTCAGTTTTGGGATTTTTTCCAGCTCCCTCTACGCCTTGTTGACCAAAGCGAACAATCTTCTCTTTGCCTCCTTCACACGCTTTGACTACGTGACTTTTGGTCTTGTGTCCAGGGGTACGGCGCGGTTTATTACACGCCATTTCATCTTTGGCAAGCTTCGCTGCTTTAGCTGCTTTCTTATGTTTTTCAGCCATTAGAGTCCTTTAAACATAGAGGTGAATTCACCCAAGATTGTTTCACCTGTTTTGGATTTGTAATCATCGTCATCATCACTTAATCCTAGGCTAAAGAAACTTGATTCATCCGACTTGTCTGACTTATCTTGAAGTGTTGTATCTTCCTCAAAGAAACCTTCAATTGTTCCAAGTGATGCAAATGGGTCACTTAAATCAAGATTGTACATTTCCAATCCTTTATCACTTCCGGCTTTTGTTAGAAGGATTTGCTCACTTCGATCAACGTCTGGGAAGAAATCATCGTAAAACTCATCTTCTGTACCTTGGAATCCTGCATCTTGGAAAATTTTGTACATCTCAGTTTCTGCTTTAGCTAATTCATCTTTATAATCTTCGGGTCGTTCAATGTAAGTAATACCAAGTTTTTTTTGTGTTGGACGTTGGCGTTTTTCATTTAAGTATTTGATCTGCTCTCTGATATCTTGGGCGGAACCTGTACGCAAAGTTTCTACAATATATTCCTTTAATTCATCAACTGTGCCTTTAAAGTCTGTTAAGCCATAACGCTGAAGAGTTTCTTCCCAAGCTGTTTTATCACCTGGATCAAGCCCTTGCAATACCTCATCTGCAAACTCTTCTGGAGTAACAAATTGTCCAAAAACCGTTTGATTTTTTAATGCTTCTTCTTTAAGTGCTGGAAGAATATTGTCATATATTTCATCTTGAATCTTACCTGGGTTAAGAATATCATCTGCTGCATCGTATCCTTGGCCTTGGCCTTTAACTTCAAAGTGCATTCTTGCAAATGCATCTTTATCATTAACGTCAACACCAAAACGATAGGCTTGTGTTGCCCAATAGGGATCACCATTCTTTGCTTTTTCCCAATCACTTTGAACTGTTTCTGCTTGCTTTAAATAGTCTGGTTCTCGAGCATGATTCCCAGTAGGGTTAAAGTAAAAAGCGCTATCAAAACTTCTATCTTCTTCTCCTCTAATTTTTTGTAAAATCTCTTCCCTTTTTAAGTCGGCAACCAAGTTAACAGCGTCATAAAGAGACTGAGTAGTGAAAGGACTTTGCTCTTCTTGTCTAATATCAATGTATTCAACAAATTCGTCCATAGACCTAGATGTATCAAAACGAGGAATTAAGTAATCATCAATAAATTGACGTGCAAATTCCCCTTCGATTTTTATTTTATCTTCTGCTTCACCGGTTGTAAAACCAAGTTCCAAATCATCTTGATAACGTTGTTTTAACTCATTATCAAACCACTGTTGCCAATTGTAGGTTGTATTGTTCTTAACACCTGTAATACCTTGCAGGCTATTCTCTAGGGATTCTTCTGCTTTACCTGCTGATGTAAAAGAAAGAATACCACCAACTCCTGTGTCTCCCAAGATTGAATTAGTTAGTGTTTGATTGATATTTACAATTTCACTAAAGCCGCCAAAACCACTTAGAAGATCAAGCATCTCTTCTTTGGCTTTGGCTTGCTTCATTTCTTCAATTGTTTCACGCAAAACATCTTGAGCAAGTGCACCAAATTTCTTTGTATCTACAGTTGCTTTTGTTCCTACTGCTTCACTGATCGCATCTTCAAGCTCGCTAACACCATACCCTAAATTTATATTGTAATTAAGTGCGATAACCTTATCTTCAGGTCTCTCAGAGAGTCTAAATAGGGCTACAAATTCATCTGGTTTAGTTGGATCTAAATAATTATCTTTTCCTAATTGAGACCAGTAAGGATCATCCCGTTGCGCTTTTTCAAATTGTTCTGCAATAGCTGGTATACGTAAAAGACGCTCATCCTGACTTGTTTCGTAATCATCTCCTATGCCTAGCTGTAAAGTACGAACATTTTGAAGATCTACATCAGTAGGTTTTGTTTCAAGATACTTATTTGCTCGCTCTGTTACTTCTGCTGCATTACCACGTGCGCCAGCATCTTTTCCTTGTGTGGAGTAGTGCCAAAGATAATAATTATTCTTTCCATAGCGGTTAACAATATCTACATCATCATTTTTAACAGCTTCTTCATAAGCGGCTGCAACATCTGGATTTTGTTCACCGTAATAAGAGGGATCAAAGGTTCCATACGGTGGCTTTGCACCTAGTTTGGAATCCCAGGTCTCTAATTTCTCATTTAAATAAAAAGTTTTAAAATTATCCTCTAAACCAGCAATCTTATATTCTCTTAGAAAATCTCTTTGAGTGACATAATCATCTCCCTTTGTAGCATTGATTATTTTTTCAACTTTAGGTAAAGCAGCATTTGCTTTTGTAACTCCTTCATTGTAAGGATCAATAATTTCCTGGTTAATTTTTGCATTATTTTGTGCAGTACTTTGTTGCTTTTCAATGCCTGGCTGTTCGCTATCAAAATTATCTGCGGTGTTTTGAACTGCCTCGCTATATGCAATTTCCTTACCTAAATTGTTTTCTAAATGACCGTTTAGGCGGGCACGATAACTAGAAGAATTACCTCGCTCAAGTGGTATTTCAAAACTTATATAGACCATGTAGTCTACTACATCACCCCAACGGCTTTCTTGAGTTGTTTCGAGTCCCTCTTTGTTTGGCCCTGCAGTTGTAGATATGCTTGCTTCAATGTTCCAAGGTTCATACCGATTTCTATCTACCCGAGCTCTTTTATATTTAACATTCATATAACGTTTCTTAGGATAATTTACAGTTTTCCTGGCTAAAAGAGGATCTTCCGTAAAAGACCATTCTTTATTGGTAACGTCGTATGAAACGCCCATGTTATGCGACTGATGGTATTAAAGAATTTTGCAACGTACAGAGGTCAACTTCGTTTTGATTGACCCAGGTATTGATTCTATCCATCCTAGCTTGAGTAAAAAATTCCTGTTGCTTGTACCATTCCTCCATTTTGGCGCTTGCTTTGTTTGAATTGCAACGCCTACAAGCAGGAATCAAGTTGTTTCGGTTGCTTGAGCCAGAACGGAAACGGGGAATGACGTGGTCAAGGGACGTTGCATCGTCTCCGCAGTAACCACACTTGCAATCCCAGGCGTCGTATATGGATTGTCGATAACGTTTCTTTGCTAACTTTGGAGTTAATTCAATGAGCAGGGCGAGGGGATCCTGTTCACAGTTGAACATACTCTTTAGTTGCCGTTAATTTATTTTAATTTGCCCACATACTTTTTACGAAAAAGAATAGAGATAAAAGTTTCCTTAAGCCTATTGACAGGGTGTTGATACCCACTACGGTAAATGAGCAAGCGTTACTTCACGCCATGACCACCACCAACGGATGGGTCTCTGTTCAAAAAGCGGAAGATCTCCTTGGTATTGACCGCCAAACTCTTTTCCAGTACCGCGATGACGGCACCCTAAAACTGGGTCCGCATTTCGCTGCCTTTCCAGGGACTTTTTCCCGTGACAGCTATCGCTGGAATGTGAGTGCTGTCAGAAAACACCTGCGTAAGCAGGGGAAGATGCCTTCTGCTGCTTGAAGTACCTATAGTGCTTTTTACGCAACCGATGAGCTAAAAGCAAATCAGTAATGTTCATCGAGACATCCTGGTACGCAATAGCTCTGTAGAGGGATGAACAGAGGGACGACCAGCAGCTCCGCAGATCGCGGGGCTGTTTTTCTTTGAGTTCAAAGAGGAAGGCCCACTGAGGGTGGAGGGGAGACACGGAACGCTTACGACCCTTGATACAGAGTGTTAAGCCTGTTGCCCATGTGAACCCTTCTAGTTCTTCAGGCTTTAGACCATAGGTGGCAACCATGGCGTAAAGCCATGCCACGTCTTTTGTTTTGCGTTGGGAGATCAGCTGGAAGTACTCGTCAACAATCCGCTGATCCACAGGCGGTTGGTGAGTCATATCTGAGATGAGCTGGATAACCAGACCATAACGGTCAGGGGTTCCAGGTCGCAAGGGGTAAAGGAATGCTTAATAAGTCTCGTGAGACTTAATACAAGTATACATTAATAAAATTTATATTAAGTTTCTGGTGCCACGCCGCTAGAAAAGGCTGCCCATGCTAAGCCGATTGCCTCGATAGACGAGATTTCACCTGAGGAGTACGGAAGGTTTACAACATCTCCACCGTGATAAACAGTAGGTATACCACTTGCCTTGATCTCACTTAAACCGTATTTACGAATAGCTTGTTGTTCAGAAGAAAGCACAAAAGTGCCGTCAACAACATCTCCAAAGTTAGCCATTACGTCTCCGGTTTTTCTCCTGCGGCAGGACTGTAAGCCTTGCCGTTCTTATCAAACATTGTAAAACCTGACATCAATATAAAGGTAGAAGGTACGTTAAATAATTTTTGCATCATCGGCATCATCATTGGTGCCTGACAGTTGTATGGAGGTACGTCCATGATGGATAAACCTCGTGCCGATAATGCGTAACCTGCTTTTTCATTATCGATAGCTGCTTGCTTCACTAGGTTTTGCTCCCATTCCGTAATACTTCCTCTATCGACAGGCAAATCGGAAGGCTCAGGTGGAAACACCTTTTCTGTAAATTTCATTGCATAGATGTGTTTGCAATATCTCAACTCGTCTAATAAAGGTGACCAAAAGTCGGTGAGTGAAGTAATCGTATAAGAACCGTCTTCATTCCGCCTGGTTGCGTAGTCTTCAAAACTAGGAGGACCTTCTGCTACAGCGCCTTCCAGGGATGGTAACGGTGTGTTGCGAATATACTGCTTACCAAAATCTCTGAACACACCAGGATTATCCCTTAAGTTTCCAGGGACAACAGTGGAGTTAGGAGTGACGGTTGGAGGAATATTGTATTCAGGAGCAGGTGCATATACTTCCATTCCGCGATTAACAGTGGCACTTGTCATTGCACTGTTATCGACTTTATCTCCCAGTGTCATAACTTCATATCGACCTGGTTTAATAGTTGCTGCCCTGGTGCGCGGAAAAACTTTCTGATTGCCTTTTCCGAGGCCCATCATGTAGGCATAATCACGTCTTGTAAAGTCCTGACATGAACAACAATAACGTGTGCCCGTCATCAGAAACCTTCCGACATGTGGTGCTGTCTGAGAAGGAGTGCGTAGGTTGGCATCTGGAGTTGATTCAACAGATCCCTGTTTTTGAATGGTTAAAAGACCAGTCTCTTCATTAGTAGAGACCAAGACACCCTGGACATATCCATAACGTTTCTGAGTTGTTGGATCAATTGTCTGTGAATTAATCGGTGTTCCTCCAACAGTGATAATCCGATCCTCTAAGATTTCACCATTGATTGGATATTGTGCAGGAACAATAGTTACTCCTCCGATAACAACAGGAGGAATATAAAGAGGCGGAGGAAGCGGGTTGGTAGCATTCCAGGCACCGCTGATTGTTACGTACCAATAATTAGCGTCTTCTGTAACAGATGCAATGGGAGATGGATTGCCGCCGGAGTCTCGAATGTTGTCAAATCTAAGGCTGCCACCTACACGTACACCAGCCCAATGCATCCCAAACTCTTTGTTTTTTGTGGGAAATCCCTGGAAGATACCTGGAATCTTGGGTGGATTAGCTCCAGGGGGGAGGACTGTTCCGGGAGGAAGGGGAATCGCGTAATCAAAGGGGTAGCTGTAAGCATTATCTGCAAGAGTATTGCAGTACAATTCAAAACCTCGCCGCCAACGAGACCAGGCTGATTCTCTGTTCGAAGAGTAGATTGAATCTGGGACAGAACCTCTAGAGAATTCTGTTGTAATCGGTTTTACGTTCTGCGTACCAAAATCAGCAGCACGCGAAAAAGTATCAAAGGTATTTCCCTTGCTGTTACGGACTGCTCCAAAAGAGCTTCCCCGTTTTTTCGCCATGGTTAGAAGAAGCCGCCTTCCGCAATAATGTGTGCGCCAGGAGTATAGCCAGAGATGTTCGGCAGGTCAGGGAACACACCAACATAAATACGGTCGCCACGCTCGAGGTAAATGCCACGATTGCGCAGTGGAGTGCCTTCTCCCAATCCAGCGGTATTACCAGCTTGTGCAATAGGAGTAGGCAGTTGCGGCATCACATCAGAGCAGTCAACTTGAGCGGTATTCGCCGGGACTGTCTTTGCAAAGAGTAAACGATAATCGCCAGAAGCGGGAATAGGTGTCGTCGTATTACGTGTTTGATAGAAGGCAAAAGTAACAGCCGGTTGTTCACCGTATGCAACCCCTTGGAATGTAAAGCCGGAAGAGCTGCCGCCACCTGAATACAGCAGGTCGGTATTGATACCTGTAAGCGTCGTGGAGCCAGTGTAAGTGTAATAACCAACTCCACTATCAACAGTGGTTGAAACAACGCCTGTATCGGCTACGTGGACGATCTGCCCACTTGCAATCGAGACTACGGTACCAGAAGTGCCAGAGTTGACGATGTAATCTGCTGCTCGATAGAAATCATTACGAACGATGGTAATCGAATCAATAACTCCACCATCATTATTATCTTCACTCAAAGCAGCATCCATATCAACCAAGATGGAAGGCGCTTGACCACCTTGGACAAACAACGTATTAGAAGATGCGCTGCCAACGGTCTGCGTGGTAATACGTACCGAGTCAAATAACGGGCGATCAACCAATAACGGCTGTTTATTAGTGCTAGTAGATGCCACTTCTTTTGTACCGCTTTTTGTTAATTATAGCGTTATTGACCAAACATAGACATGGCATTAAAGAACTCTGGAGAAGACCCAAATGCCTGTTGTCCTAATAACTAAGGATTATTTTGCAGCGCTAAAAATTGTTGAAAGTATTCACCACTGTCTGTTTTTGGTTTGAATTTAAAACTCTTTTCTTTTGCGTACTGCAAACGCGATTGAGGATTAAATGCAGAGGCGCCGAGACTGGAAGCATATACTTCCCCAGGCAGATAACCCTCATCTAAATAATCTGAAAACCGTGCCATGTGATTACTTCTTGCTCTTTAAATCCTTCTAAGAGGCTTGTTTAAGAAGCTGCTGTTGAAGTTTTTCAACAAGTTCAGGAGTAACGTTATCCTTTGTGAAATCAAAGATAGGTGCGCCTTCTCCACCAATAAAAGTTGGGTTTGCAGGATTTAAGACTTGATCAACCTGAAGAACAGCGGGAGTAGGTCCGGTGGTTGGAGCACCGATTTGCTGATCAGGTGCACCGCCTGTCTGATATCCGAATGTTTGCTGCATTAACGGATTAAAGGAAGGTGCTGGCATCTGTCCAGCAACACCTTGGATTGCAGAGAAGCCCGACTGACCCGGCATTACTTTTTTTGCAAGGGTGGGATTTTCTTTTGCCCATGCTTCCATGCCTTGATCTCGCACCCTGGCACGTGCTGCTGCAATCTCCTCCTTCTGCATATCAGGATTTGATTTAACCATTGCTTCAACTCGAGCACGCTCTTGCTGGTAGGCGCGATCTTGAGGAGACAGCTGAGAAAGAGGATCTGCAGGAGCACCGGGGAATTGTTGTTGACCAGGGAAACCTGCACCGGGGCGGAAAGCTTCTGCTGCTGCTCCTGCTAAGAGTTCTCCTTCTTTGTATTCTTCACCTAGATTTGCCAATCCAGTTCCTGAAGGCCTAAAACGGAGACCGCGTCCTTGACCTCTTGAACCAGATCGTGCAGGAGCTTGTTGAGAACCGGCGTTACCGAGCGCAAAAAGTCCTTGAATGCCTGCGGTAATACCGGCTTGTTTCAAAAAAGGCATGCCAAAACGGCTTATTAAAGAAGAAGTAGGTCCAACCATGTTTACCTCCAGTTTTCCATTAAGTAGATACGTGAGCCAACAGCGGTGTCAGCAGGGCCAGGTAATGCCTGGATGAATTCAGCACCAGAACGTTCGTAACGATACCTGGCTTGGAACGGATCCTTATAGTTGGGAACGTAAAGGATTCCAGCAAGGCGGTTGGTTTCGTAGAGGTAAATCTCGTCCCAAACCTTTAATGCCTCTTTTGCATTACTGGATCGAATCGTACGATCCACGTCACCAGCAATGCTCTCAAGGCGGGTTGAAGGTGAAGTTGCGACTTCAGTTTTCTTCTCTGCGGTATCACAACGTCCAATTTGGATTGTGATTTTGTCGTAGAAGAAAGAGTCCGGGACGGTATTCATTGCTTCTTCCAGGCGGGCATAATCACCCGCTGGAACTGAAACAGTGAAGTATCCTAAATGATACCTGACTCTACTTTTGTCGAAGTCAGAAAGCTCCACTTCTACATCTCCTTATCATTTAATTATAAAAGCATGTAATCAATTAGAAAAACGTATTTGTGCTTTGCATGAGAGGGTTTTTAAACATATAAGAAGAAAGAAAATCAGGCGGAGTTAAGGCTTGTGAAATAACGCTGCCAAGTATTTGTCCTTTCAGTTGATCTTCAAGTGTTTGTGCTTGCGTCTCTGGTTGCCTCAAGCCTGCTCCGTACATAAACGCTTTCAATATGTCTTCTGTACGAGTATCCCTTTCTTGCTTCGGAGGAGCCTTGGTTTGAACTTGAGGAGTAATAGAGGCTTGCTTTCCAGGCTTGGTATGGAGGAACTTAATATCGTAAGGATTCCCTTGAGGATCTGTTGTGCTTAACGTGCCATAACCTTTACCTGGCGTGTACGTACCTGCTCCTTGATACGCGATGTTTTGGGGGTCGATGCCAAGGTCAATGCCACGGTGATAAGTAGATGCTCCTGCAACCGGTGCTTTACGTGGACCAAAACCAGAAGTGATGGGATAATTCCACTTCCACTGATCTCCTTGTTTTTGTACCAAAGGAGTTTTATTTTCCCCTACGACAACATTTTGAAGAAGCGTACGAGCAGTTTGAGGGTCAATATATTTACCTTTCTGTGGTCCAAACTGCGGCATCACCCGCACATCAAGATGAGGGGCTGTAGTGGGAAAAATATCCTCACCTTTAGCCGCAATTCTTCCTAATGGGATCAGTCCAGACATTATCTTTTTCTTTTTATTTTAAGACTAAAAAACCCCCGGTTTCCCAGGGGCATTTAGGAGATGAGATTAAACTCGGATTAGATCAGCAGCAAAGACAGAATCCCAATCAACCCTCTTGATTTGCTTCAGCTGTTCGAGATTGTTAAATCTTTCACCCGACAAGGACATCTGGAGATCTTTAATCTCTCTGGCTGTTTTTAAACCAATGCCCTTAATGTGATCTGCGATCATCTGGGCTGTAGCCCCATTAATGTTGAGGCGATTGTCAGGGGGGAAAGAACGGGGCTCCTCTTTTGCTGCCTTGTCCTTTACTTGAAGAGTTTTAACCTTCTTGGTTGCCTCTTCATCGGGCTCAAGTTCAGTTTTGTAAGCAGTGAATAGGCGTCCATCTTGATCTTCAAGCATGAACCAATCGCCGTCATCCCACTCACTTACAACCTTGACTCTTGCACCGGTTTTTTTGTGCTGATAAAGCATAAGGGACCAGATTAATTATTCTGGTCCCAGTTTAACTTATTCAGCTAACAGTGCGACCAGTCAGATAACCATCGATATCTTCGTAGCCAGGGGCGGTGTCGGGCTGCACGTAGCAGACTTCGACCACCAGGTAGCCAGTCTTGTTGGCTGCGGCGTCACCGCTGGAGATGTAGAAACCGCCAGAGGTGGTGGTGCCAGTAGCTGCACCACGGGCGAAGACTGCGAAGGTCTCAGCGGAAGTGGTTTCGCGGTACACCTTGCCAGCAGTCACACCAGCAGCGCCGGTAGCGGTGAGGAAAGGAGCAGCGCTGTAGGCAGCAGAACCACCAGCGAAGTAGATCTCGCCAGCCTGGGTGCCAGAGGTGGTGGAGGTGAGGTTGGCCTGACCAACAGCTTCACCAACGCCAGTGGAAGCCACGGGACCGCTGGAGGCACGGCAGAAGGAGATCACGTTGCCGGTAGCGGCGTAGACGCCGGAAGCAACGCGACCATCGCCCCAACCGGAAGCCACGGAGATGGCAGCGCGGTAGACGTAGGCGGGGGTGGTGGAATCACCAGAGATCACCATGCCGGTGATATCGGTGCGGGTGTCGTCATTCCGATAGGGGGAAGGAACGATCACGCTGCCAGAAGCAGTGATGCCGCCGCCAGAGGTGGTGGTAACAGCAACGTAACCACGCTGCTGGAAGTACTTCCAACCAGGAACAGCCAACACAGCCGTGGGGCCGCCGTTAGAAGCGTTGTTGGTGCCGTCGTCGGTGGTATCAATGTTCCTGTACCAGCCGTTCAGCGGCTCTGCCCAGTTACCTGGGTAGATTTTTTTAGCGGACAAATAAGACATTTATCTCTCCAATTTGTACTTTATGTTAATGAGAGCGTGTTATCACGAATCAGCAACGAAGCTGAAGGCGGTGGTGACGAAGTCCTTGTTCAGGATTTCGAAGCCTGCGTACAGCTGCCAAATCAGGATGATGAAGCGGCTGAAGTCGTCGTTGTTGTTGATAAGGACCTGAGCGTTAGGACCGCCGATACCGACGCCAACGGACTGAGGACCGAAGAAATAACCCTGAGCAACTTCGCGGTTGCTGTAGGTACCACCGGAACCAGCGAAGGAAGAGCTGACGTTCTTGGTGGGGAAGTTGGTCGACTCGAAGAACTTCACACCTTCGAACTGAACGCCAGTAGGCATCACAGGTTCGCCAGCCAGGAAGTAAGCCTGACCAGCCTGGGGACCCATGTAGAAGCTGGAGTTGTTAGGCATCA
>Ga0208162_1001411_pt1 | contig 12542 bp, 15 predicted proteins | sample CB_VirMetaG_4_FD_184539 | JGI IMG/M metagenome (GOLD analysis project Ga0208162, IMG submission 184539) | Freshwater to marine saline gradient viral communities from Chesapeake Bay - CB_1508_1M Viral MetaG (SPAdes) (version 4) | ecosystem: Environmental > Aquatic > Marine > Coastal | place: USA... | reverse complement strand
GCTTCCTGCCGTCTGAGTCAAGCAACGGGACGCCGGTATGGAACGCGCACCCGCCCGCCCACTACGCGGACGCCGTCGACCGCGCCCCAACCCTCCCCGCCACCATCCACCCCGACGCCCGCGCCATCGAGCCGCCCACGCTCCCGCCGGGCACCGTGGCCTACATGGACCCGCCGTACCTCAACACCACGGGGTACGCTCACGACCTCGGGCGCGACGAGGTGGTCAGGCTGGCCCGCCGATGGGCTGACGCCGGCGCTACGGTCTGCATCTCCGAGGCCGAGCCCATCCCCGAGCTGGTCGCGGACGGGTGGCACAAGGTCGAGATCACAGACGAACGGAAGGGCCAGCGGCGCACGTTCTCGAAGCAGCAGGCCGAGTGGTTGACGCTGAACCGGGCGCCGAGCTGGACGCCGAGCGTACAGGCTTCCCTCTTTGGTGCAGCATGAGCGCAGCCCTCGATCTCGTCCGGGCGCTCGCGGCCGATGCAGAGGCGGATCCGCTGCGGTGGATTCAGTGGCTGCCGCCGCAGGACGAGTTCCACCGGGACGCGCGGCCGGTGAAGCTGTTGCGGACGGGCAACCAGATCGGAAAGACCACGGCCGGGCTCGCCGAGGTCCATTGGCGGTGCATGGGCCTGCACCCGCACCTTGAGACGCGCCAGCCGCCCATCGAGGCGTGGGTCATCTGCGCAAGCTGGTCGCAGTCGCTCGCCATCCAGGCGAAGTTCCACGCCATCGCCGGGCGTTACCTCGTCGCCGAGACCCGCTTTGACGCGGTGAACGGCTTTCACGCCAACCGGCCGACCGCCCGCTACCCGAACGGCTCGATTGTCCGGTTCAAGACGACGCAGCAGAACAGCCTCGACCTGGCGGGCGCGACGATTGACCTCGCGATGTTCGACGAGCCGCCGAAGTCGCCGCGCATCTTCGAAGAGGTCCGCAAGCGACTCCTTCGGCGGCAGGGCGTGCTCTTGATGTGCCTCACGCCGGTCAACGCTCCGTGCGGGTGGCTGCGCGAGCTGTGCGAGGCCGGGCAGGTCGCGGACCATCACTGGCGCATGGAGCCCGAGGCGCTCATCCCTGTCGGCGACACCGAGCCCCTCGAGCTGCCCGACGGCACGCCGATGGACGAGGCGTGGATCGACGAGCTCCGGCGCAACACGCTGCCGCAAGAGGTGCCGGTCGTGGTCGACGGCGAGTGGGAGATGCGCGTCGAGGGGCGCGTGTTCTCGCAGTTCGACGCGACCACGATGATCGGCGACTCCCCGCCCGAGGGCGAGGTCACGGTGTGCGTCGGGATCGACCACGGCTCGAAGGTCGGCAAGCAATGCGCGGTGCTGGTGCTCGTCGACAAGTCGGGCGATCAGGACCGGGTGATCATCTGGGACGAGTACGTCGGCGCCGAGAACACCAGCACGACGGACGACGCCCGCGGGATCCTCGACATGCTGCGCAGGAATCAGATCCGATGGTCGCAGCTCGACGAGGTGTGGGGTGACCGGCTCTACATCCGAGGCCCGGCCGACAAGAAGTCGAACCGCGACCTCATCGACGCCGTCGCGCGTCTACTGCGTGTGCCGTCGGCCTCGCTGTCGCCCTCGATCCGCACCGTCAAGCGCGGCGCCGGTCGCGGCAAGGGCTCTGTCGACGCGGGCTGCCGCTACCTCCACCAGGCAATGGTCCACGACGGGCACTTCCAGGTGCACCCGCGGTGCGAAGCCGTGATCGACGCGCTACAGAAGTGGGACTACCGAGACGACGACTACAAGGACAAGATCGACGCGGTGCGCTATGCTCTGCAGAGGCAGATCTTCGCGCCGCGCCGCAAGCGCGACCGGCGCCGCCTCTACCTGTATTGAGGTCCGCCCGTGTACCAGCCCGGCTTCCCCGATTACCCGTCGCTCCCGAACCCGCCCACGCCGCAGAACGCAGGCGAGGCGAGCCGGTGGGAGGAGACGCGGCGCCGGCGCCGGATGCTCGAGGGGACCTGGCGCGACGACCTCGAGCAGCGACTGCAGGAGCACCTCGGCAGCGTCCGCCGCGACGCCTGGGGTCCGCTGAGTCTCGCGCTGAACCCGTTCCGCTCGATCACGACCGAGCTGTCGGTGCTCTACGACCAGACGCCGACGGTCCTGCACGACCAGGTCGCGGATCCGGGCATCGCTCGACAGCTTGAGATCGCCGGGCTCTGGCAGATGATGCAGCGGGTGCAGGTCTACACGCTCGGGCTGAACGAGTGCTTCGTGCGCCCGCACTGCGACGAGCGCGGGCGGTTCTCGTTCCGCATGGTGACGCCCGACTTCGTGCGGGCCTACGCGACGATGGACGACCCGCGCAACCCGGTCGCGATCATCGAGTACCGGATGCGACGGCTCCCGCCGGCCGTCGAGGGCGGCAAGCGCGAGCTCGGCTGGACCGCGGACTACTACGACGTCGCCGACCCGAGAGCCCGGTCTACCGGGTGCATGCGGTCGACGAGAACGGCAAGCTCGGCGCGGACCTCTCGCCCTTCTACCTGGGCGGCGACTTTTCGGGCGAGGCCTACCCGTTCCGCCGGTCCTCGGGTCGGCCCTTCCTGCCGTGGCAGCTCTACCATGCGAGCGGCGGCGCGCAGCACCTGTTTTCGCCCTACGACGGGCAGGAGCTCGTCGAGGCGTCGCTTGACCTGTCGGTGCTGCATCAGATGGTCGTGCACACGTTCCGCGATGCGAGCTGGCCGCAGCGGTACGTCGTCAACCTGCAGCCCGCGGGCGTGTCTGTCGTCGAGACCGTGGACGGCGCCCGGGCCGAGGTCGTCACCGATCCGGCGTCGCTCATCCAGTTCGAGAGCATCCCCGACTCCGACGGGCAGGGCCAGCCGATGATCGGGCAGTTCAGCGCGGGCGGCGACCCCGGGAAGATGGAGGAGACGCTCGCCAACATGGCCGGTCGCGTGGCCTCCGATGCGGGCGTGCCTCCCTCCGACATTCAGCGGCTCGGCGGCACGGCGCGCAGCGGCGCCGCGATCTCGCTCACCAACGACGGCAAGCGCAAGGCGCAGCGGCGATACGCGGGCGTGTTCCGCGGCTCCGACGAGCGGCTCGTCGGGATCTGCGCGGCGCTCTACAACCGCGCGACCGGAGCCGTCGAGGGGCAGCGCTACGTCGAGGGCGGCTACCGGGTGCTGTACCACGAGCTCCCGCTCTCGCCCGACGAGCGCCGCGCGCGTCGGGAGGACGTGATCGCGATGCTCGAGGCCGGGCTCATCTCGCCGGTCGGCGCGTACATGGAGCTGCACCCGGGCGCCACGAAGGCGCAGGCGACGCGGGCGATCCTCGAGATCCGAGACCCCGACCTCGCCGACGACTTCCGAGACGACGAGGACGAGGACGCCGACGCCTGATGCCGCCGTTCCGCCCGCCCGTCACCGTCGCCCGCAACGCAGAGCGCGCCCTCGAAGTGCGCGAGGCGGCTCCGCCGTCGCAGCGCGGGCTTACCGCTGTCGGCATCGCCCGGGCGCGCGACCTCGGCAACCGCCGGAACGTCTCGATCGCGACGCTCCGCAGGATGCTCGGCTACCTGTCTCGGCACCTCGTCGACAAGCAGGGCGCGACCTGGGGCGAGCGCGGGAAGGGCTGGGTAGCGTGGCACGCCTGGGGCGGTGACGCCGGCGGGCGGTGGGCGATCCGCGAGCTGAGGCGTAACGACGCCGAGTGGTTCGAGACTTGGTCAAGAGGGGCCAGAAACCGGGCGCTGATGCGCCATCTGAGGAGAGAGAGACGATGAGCGACGACAACGGCACCCCGCCGCAGGCGGACAACCACGTTCCCTACCAGCGGTTCAGCAAGGTGGTCGAGCAGCGCGCAGCCCTCGAGGCCCGCGTCGCCGAGCTCGAAGCCGAGGCGCAGCGGCTGCAGGAGCGCGCCGCGACGGCCGACACGCTGTCGCAGCAGGTGCAGCACTGGCAGACGCAGGCGCAGCAGTACGAGCAGAACCTTGGCAACTACCAGGCCGCGGCCCGCGTGGGCGTCACTGACCCCGAGCTGTACGAGGCCGCGCAGTGGGCGCACAGCCGACTCCCCGAGCAGGACCGGCCCTCGTTCGCCGACGCGCTGCAGGCATGGAAGTCGGACCCGACGCAGGCGCCTCTCGTTCTCCGGCCGCACCTGCAGCCGGCGCCGGCGCCCGCGGCACCGCAGGCCGCGCCGGCGCCGGGGCAGCCCGCGCCCAACCCGAACAACGGCGCGCAGGCGTTCGCCGAGGCCCCGAAGGCCCTCGACGTCATGGACATGACCCTTGAGCAGTACAAGGCGCAGCGCGAGCGGTTCAAGGGCACGTCGCTCATCTGAGTTGACGGGCTGCACGGGAGGTAGTAGGCTTTCCGTGTAGCCCCTCGGGTCGCTCCCCGTAAAACGCGCGCTGGGCCTGGACGAACTACCCACGCACGCACACACGGGAGCCTCCTATGGCGAACGAAGTCCTCTACTCCGGTCTCGGCGATCTGCGCCTGGCGAAGATCCTCAACAACGAGATCCAGCTCCTCCTCGCGGACCGCTTCTCGCTCCGCAACCACCCGAGCATCCTGAACGCCGGCAACATCGCCGGGCGCGGCTCGTCCGTGCTCTCGATCCCGCAGGCCGGGCTCGACGGGTACGACCTGATGACCGCGGTGGGCTCCGAGACGAGCAGCGCCTCGAACGTCGCGCTCACCGACGCGAGCGCCGACATCACGATCGCCCGCTACGCCCTGCGTCGCGAGATCAGCGACCTCGCCAACATGACCGACTCCGTCGGGCTGAACGTCGAGCGCCTCGCCGCCGACATGGTGGGCGGGTACGAGATGGCCGTCACCAACGCGATCTGCGACACGATCGACGGCTTCACCGCCACCGCCGGCACCAGCGGCGTCGACCTCTCCGTCGACGACTTCTTCTCGGCGCTGTTCACGCTCGAGCAGGCCAGCGTCCAGACGCCCTACGTCTGCGTGCTCCACCCGGTCCAGGTCACCGACCTGCAGAACAGCATCCGGGCCGAGGGCGGCGCGCTGCAGTACATCGCCGCGACGCAGGAGATGCTCATGGCGAAGGGGCAGGGTTTCGCCGGCTCCTTCCTCGGTGTCGACATCTTCAAGTCCTCCAAGGTCCCGACGGCGAACGCCGGCGCCGACCGGGCGGGCGCGATGATGGGCTACGGCGCGGTCGGCATGGCCGAGGGCGCGGTGCGCCCCATCGCCGCTCTCGGTGGCGCCCTGCAGTTCCCCGCCGGCACCGTGATCGCCGTCGAGTACGAGCGCACCAGCGCGAGCGCCCTGACCAGCATCACGGGGAACGCCTACTTCGGCGTCGCGCTCCTGCAGGACAGCATGGGCGTTTCGATCATCACCGACGCCTGAGTCTCCGGCCGGGGCTGGGTGGGGGCTTCCCGCTCTCTCTCTGGCCCCGGCCCGGCCCCGGCCCCTACACCCTCACCCATCACCCGCAAGAGAGAGAGCAATGCCAACCGACTTCCACGGAGGCGGCCGCGCACCGCACCGACGCCAGCGCGGCGCCCCGAGCGTACTCAACGAGCCGGCCCGGCCCGACTTCACGCTCACCCATCACCCGGCCCGCTGGCAGGAGCTCGACGGCGAGCTGCTTCCCCTGCTCGGCCGGATGAGCCACGCCCGCGGAGTCAACAACATCGACCACTTCGGCGACACGACCCGCGCCGAGGTCAACCTCTCCAAGAAGGGGTGGACGCTCATCCCGCCCGAGGCGTGCCCCGCGGCGGTCTCGCCCGACGGGATCCCGGGCTACGTCCGCGTGTTCGACGGGCGCACCGGCCCGATCCACGTCACCGCCTGGGAGCGCCCGCGCGCGCTGGGCTCCCGGGTGGTCTGGGACCGCGACGAGCAGGGCTACCGGCAGTGGCTGCGCCACCTCATGACGGAGGGCTACATCGCGCGCCCTGACGGCACGGTGGTCGAGTACCTGCGTGAGCAGCTCATGTCGAAGCGCGAGCGCAAGGCGGCCGCGGCCGACCTCAACCCCTACGCCCGGCAGGCTGTCGAGCAGATCGACAAGGCCCTTGAGCGGCTCGACGCCGCGTGGGCGAAGGTCTCCGGCGCCGACCAGGCCGCCGAGGCCGAGCCCGCCCCCAAGGCGCGCAGCCGACGGGGTGCGGAGTGAGCGGCGAGAAGCGGGAGATCCGCGAGGCGCGCGACAAGTTCGAGCGCCGGCTCGTCGAGCACGGTGTGCCGCAGCGTGAGGCGCGGCAGGAAGCAATCAAGCAGGCCCAGAAGGCCGACCGCAAGCAGAGGTAGACATGCCCAAGATCGGAAACGCAGCCCTCGGGCGCCCCCTCGTTCGCCGCCGCGTCATCATCGAGGCGAGCGAGCTCAACGCCGCCGCGACGACGCAGAGCGTCTCGCTCGGCACGCTCCCGACCGGCGCCGTCGTCGAGCAGGTGTTCCACGAGGTCCCGGTGCTGCTCGCCGATGCGGGCTCGATCTCGGCCGTCGCCCTCGAGGTCGGCACCTCGGGCGATCCTGACTACCTCATCGCGTCGACCTCGGTGTTCACCGGCGGCACGCAGACCCGGCAGGCCGGCGCCGGCACCGGCGACCGCGTCGCCCTCGGCGCGACCGAGGTGCTCGCCAAGTTCACCGCGTCGGGCGCCAACTTCGGCGACGGCAGCACCTCCGACCTCGACGCCGGGCTCGTCGTCGTCACGATGCTGTACCGGGTGGTCTGAACGTGGCGCACAACGGTACGACCTTCCTCGCCGCGCGGTTCGCGCTCCCCGACCTGATCGTCAGGGGGCGCGACTCGCACGCGGTGTTGGAGGTCTACCAGAACGGCGCGCGGCAGAGCCTGTCGGCGGCGAGCGCCACGGTTTACCGGCCCGACGGGACGACGTTCGCAACACCAACGGTCGTACTCTCGGACGGCAACAAGCTCGGCACGGTCAACATCACGGGCGCATCCACCGGATCCGAAACACTCGGGGACGGGTGGAGGATTGCCTACGTCGTGACCGTCGGTGGTGACGTCTACGAGTTCGCGAACGAGGCGATGCTTGTCCGCTCGGCGCTCTACCCGGTGCTCACCGACGCGGACCTCTACAAGCGCGTGTCGAGCCTGGATCCCGACGGCACCACGCCGATCACGAGCCTCGCGTCGTTCCAGGACTTCCGGGACGAGGCGTGGATCGAGATATCGCAGCGGCTGATCCAAGAGGGCAACCGGCCGGCGCTGGTGCTCTCCCCGACCGCGCTGCGTGGCGCGCATCTCGAGCTGACCCTCGCGATCGTGTTCGAGGACCTCTCGACGCGGCTGAACGAGGCCTACGAAGCTCGGGCGCAGCAGTACCGCCGGCAGTACGAGCAGACCTGGCGCCGCCTCACGTTCCGGTATGACGCGGACGAGGACGGCACGCCCGACGACACCCGCCGGCGTCGCGGACACGGTACGCTCTGGATGTGCGGCGGCCGCGCACGGTCTGTCCGATGAGCGCGCTCACCGTCGCCGCGATCCGGCAGCGCGTCGAGGCCGCTCTCGTCGCTCAGGCTGGGTTCACGAAGTCGCGGTTCCACCCCGACCTCTTCGGGATGGACGCGCGCCTGCTCATGCACGGGGCGTTCGCCGTGGGCGCCCCGCTCACCGAGGCGCACCCGACCACGCAGCGACAGCGCCGCGCCGAGGGCGTGCTCGTCAACACGTCGATCTCCGTCCGCGTCGCCGGCAACCACCGAGCAGACAACCAGGTCGCCGACTTCGACGCCTTGCTCGCCCTCGAGGGCACCGCGATCACGACCGTCGAGGGCATCTCGCGCGAGAACCTGCACATCGTGTTCGAGAGCGCCGCGCGCGAGCCAACGACCGAGTTCGAGTTTCTTCTCTCGACCATCACCTTCCGAGCCATCCACCGGCTCGCTCTGCAGTAGGAGCCAACCATGGCCGCTTCGACCGTCATCAAGCACCTCTACGACGGATCCATCACCGTGGAGGACGGCACGACGCCGGCCGCGGTGTCCCTGTCGATCCCGTTCACCGTGGGCGACCTGTCCCTCGACGGGCTCATGGAGTCGCAGCGCGCCGTGCAGGCGTACCAGACGCGCGGCACGCTGCACTCCGTGCGGCTCGCGGCCCGCGAGTTCCCGACCGTCACCTTCTCGGCGCAGCTCGCAGACCTGAGCGACGGCACCGACGGCACGCTCGTCGACTTCGCGCTCAAGCAGGCGTCGTACAGCTCCAACGTCTCGACCCTGACGGGCTCCGACGTCTACGCGGTCAAGATCACCCTGACCGTCGAGGGCACCGACCTGGGCGACGCCGCCGACCACACCATCGTGCTCGACGACGTCCACGTCACCGTCGCGATCGCCGAGGGCGAGCCCGACACCGTCACGATCTCCGGCACGGTCTACGGCTCGATCACCATGACCTGAGAGCCCACGCGGGCAGAGAGAGAGCACCGATGAGCATCACCGTTTCCCTCGCAGGCGTCGACGTGCCCCTCAAGGCGCCGGCGTCCGCGTCCGCGCGATGGGACGTCTACAGCGCAGCCACGAGCAACCCGAACCGCGCTTTTGCGGCGGCCCTCGCGCTGTGCTGGGACGGACCCAACAAGCCGCGCACCCGCCTCGCGCAGCACCGATTCGACGCGCTCGCGTGGGGCGGTGCCGTCCTGGACGAGCTCGTCGACCGGGGCGTCCCGCTGCCCGAGGTCATCGGCGCCGGCCTGCGCGCCTGGCATCTCTGCGGCGAAGGCCTCATCACGGGCGACGAGGTCAAGGAGGCCGAGGGTTTCTCGAGCGGCGAGGGGGCGTAGACCGCGCCATCCTCGCCGTTTGTCGAGACTACAGCATCACCCCGCCCGAGTTCCGCGGGCTACCCCGAGAGGACCGGATCGCGATGCTCGCCGACGCCACCCTTCGAGCCCGCGAGATGCAGAAGGCGACGGGCAAGGCGTCGAAGCCGCGGCCGCGCTACAATGCGAGCAGCACCGGCGAGCAGTTCTGGACGGGCGGGTAGCATGGCGATCACGGGCGGCCTGACGTTCCAGAGCGAGCAGGTGTTGCGGCGCCTGCGCGACTCTGTCGACCCGCGCTCGGCTCGCCTGCGTCGCGTCATCGGCGACATGCAAAAGGCCGTCGAGAAGCTCGAAGCCGAGGCCAAAGTCGGGTGGCCCGTAGACCGCAACACGAAGGGCAACCCGACCCGCAAGAAGGCCGGGCAGAAGCACTCGGTCGAGCTGTTCGGTACGCGCATGACCCTCACGGGATCGCGCATCATCGCGACGGTCTACAACACGGCGCCTTACGGCTACTTCATCAAGTCAGTGATGACGGGCGAGACGACCGCAGAGCAGCGGCGCCGGCACATCTGGCGCGATGGTGTGCCGCCGGATCGGTACGACGCGCAGCGCAGGGTCGGCACAAAGCGATCCGCGTTTGTGCAGCAAATGCGCACGCCCGGCCGCAAGATGGCCCGGCGACTTTCGCGCGAGCTTGAGCAGGACCTCGTCGCGGTGCTGCAGGGGGTGCTCTGATGGCAGCAGGACGCGAGACGATCTCCCTCAGCTTTCAGGCCGAGCTCGGCGACCTCAAGCGGCAGCTCGGCACGCTCCCGGGCGTCACGAAGAAGCAGGCCGCGGAGATGGTCCGCGAGCTGAACACCGGCTTCAAGCAGGCCGAGCGCGCCGCAGCGAAGGCGGCAAAGGCGAATCAGCGGTCGTTCTCACAGATGGCCGACTCCGCGAAGATGGCCGGGGCCGCCATCGCGGGCGCGGCTGTGTCGGTCATCGCGCTCGGGCAGGCGTTCGCCGACCTGCAGAACGAGCTCGCCGACGCGAGCGCCCGGACGGGTGTAGCGGTCGAGACGCTCGCCGGTCTGCGGCTGGCCGCCGAGGGCAGCGGGTTGGAGTTCCGCGCCCTGGAGGCGGGGCTCAACCGGCTTCCGAAGGCGATGAGCGATGCGGCGCGCGGCACGGGTGCGGCCGCGCAGGCGTTCGAGGCCCTCGGTGTCGACGTCCACGACGCATCCGGGGCGCTCCGAGACTCCGATGTCGTGCTGCGGGAGACGTTCGAGGCCCTCGCCGCCATCGAGAACCCAGCCGAGAAGGCCGCGCTTGCGATCGACCTGCTCGGGCAGCGCGCCGGGCCTGCCTTCATCCAGTCGGGCGCGATCGACAACCTCGACGCCTTCGTCGCGCTCGCCACCGAGTTCGGCGTCGATGTCGGCCCGAAGGCCGCGGCGAGTGCTGCCGAGTTCCAGCGCGCGATCGCCACCCTAAAGACCGTGTCACAGGGCGCGCTCTACGACTTCGTCGACAGCATCGGCGGGCCGGGCGGAATCAACGCCGCGCTGGAGATCGGGCTCACGTCCGTGATCGTGTTCGGCAAGGTCGCGCAAAGCGTCTTCGCGACGCTGACCGAGCAGATCGGGAGCATCGTCGGCCCGCTGTCTGAGGTCGCGGTCGAGCTTGCGGACGGCGACATCGGCGGGGCGTTCCGCGCGCTCCAGCGGAATCAGGACGAGCTGCTCAGCGGCATCGCGGGCACCAATCCGCTCGTGCTCGGCTACCGGCTCGTCACGAACGCGATCGAGGACGCGGGGGAGGCAGCCGTCGAAGCCCGACGCGCCCTCGCCCTGCTAGACGCGACGACCTCGGGCGGAACCCAGCGCGTACCCGGTGCGCGAGGCGGGGAGGGCGCGCAGGACGCATCAGGAGCGCCGATCGTCGCCGACACGACCGAGGGCACCGACAAGGCGCTTCAGGACCTCCAGCGGCTCCGTGACGCCCAGCGGAAGGCGTCCGAAGACCGGCTGAGCGAGCGCGCGAAGATCGAACTCGCGTACATGCGCGAGCGCGACCTCATCGACGAGGCGTACCTCTCGGGCGCGGAGCTCGACGAGGTCAACGCGGCGCGCGCGGTGTCGGAGGCCGAGCGCCGGATCGCGCTCGCCGACCTCGAGGAGCGGCTGCACGCCGAGAAGCTTGCCCGCATCGAGGAAGAGCGGAACAAGACGATCGCGAACATCAGCGCGACCGGCGACGCCCTCGGGGCGCTGGCGATGCTGTCGGGCTCGGTCGCCGAGGCAATCGCGAGCAACGGCACCAAGGGCGCCCGCCAGCAGGCTCAGACGTTCTTTGCGCTCCAGAAGGGTCTGAGCCTCGCTGTGATCCCGCTCAAGCTGGCCGAGGCGCTGATGGTCGCGCAGACGCAGCCGCCGCCACTCAACGCGCTCCAGTCGGCTACCGCGCTGGCGACGGCTGCGGCGTCGACCGCGGCTATCGCGAGTGCGAAGCCGCCCACGTTCGACATGGGCGGAATCATCAACGCCGGGACCGGCGACCAGCGCATCGCCGCGGTCATGCCCGGTGAGGCGGTCCTCAACCGGTCGGCAACGGCCGCACTCGGGCCGGACGGCGTCAACGCGCTCAACGCGGGCCGAGGCGCCCCGTCGACCATCATCGTCGAGCAGCGCTACGGTCACCGCGTGTTCGACCGCTTCGTCCAGGACAACATCGCGGCGCCCACCCCGCTCGGCAACGCGCTACGTGCTGACCGTGTAGCGGGTCGGAGGTAGAGATGGCAGACGTATCGCGCAACACGATCCGCGGGCTCATCGTCGCCGACCCCCGCCTTCGCGACGAGTCGGCGATCTGGTCGGCCGAGACGACCGCGACGCAGGCCGGCGCCCGCCTCGGGCAGCCGACGACGAGCGACACGACGAGCTGGCGCATGGAGGCGCGCGGCACCGCGTCGGAGAACATCGACGTCCAGGTGACCGAGGCAGGCATCCCGGGGTCGTCGCTCGGGCTCGTGTGGAAGCCGAGCAGCTCCAGCGACTTCCGCGGGCGAGACGCCCCGGTTCAGATCCGCGGCGACAAGATGATCCAGTACCGGGACACGACCGGGACGATCCTGAACGCGGACTACCCGCACGCGATCACGCTCGAGGACGGCACGCTGCTTGTCGCGGCCGAGGTCACGTCTTCCGCGGTCGTGGGTACGCTGCTCCTCCGAGCGTGGCGCGTCGACCCGTCGAACGGCAGCGTATCCTCGCCGGTTACCGTGGACTCGCAGCTGTTCGGCTCGTTCGGCTTCCTGCGTCCGTTCCTCGTCCGCGTGCCACGTCAGGGCGGCGGCGAGCGCGTGCTCTGCGGGTACTGGATGTCGGATCAGGACTACGCCGGCGGCCTAGTCGGCCAAATCAAGATCCGCGCGTCCGACGACGGCGGCGCGACGTGGGCGGACTACTCGAGTACGGCCCTCACCGGGACGACCACGATCGACGGCCTGACCGCGGCTCGCGACGGAATCCGGGTCGCATCCGCGTTCGGCGCTGGCACGACGGGGTGGGTGCCGCAGCGATGCCGGGCGGCCTACGCGAACGGGCAGGTGCTCTTGATGATGCACCTCCAGCACGCCGACACGAACAACCGGCGGATGGCTGACTTCCTGCTCCAGTGGTCGTCGAGCGACCTCGGCGCGTCGTTCCAGCTCGTCGACGAGCCCACGGACGAGACCGCGACCGCAGACGGCGAGTACCGCGGAGGGCTGCCCGACGTCGT
>Ga0208162_1001410_pt1 | contig 12551 bp, 3 predicted proteins | sample CB_VirMetaG_4_FD_184539 | JGI IMG/M metagenome (GOLD analysis project Ga0208162, IMG submission 184539) | Freshwater to marine saline gradient viral communities from Chesapeake Bay - CB_1508_1M Viral MetaG (SPAdes) (version 4) | ecosystem: Environmental > Aquatic > Marine > Coastal | place: USA... | reverse complement strand
AATTCTGATTGTTGGATTAGCTATGGGTTGTCCTTCGTTATCATAAAGAGTTTGATCAAAATCTTTTAATATTTTGGCAGCAGCGGACTGGCCAGAGTTTAGATCTTCTAATAATTCAGCAGCAATGATCCTATATGGTGGTGGGGCGGTCCATACGCCTCTATTTCTATCATATCGTAAGTCTACAGGAGCAACTGGCCAAGTCTTAGGTTTACTAATCCAATTAGTTAAAAACTTATCCTTTAATGATTCTCTCTTAAAATTGCCTTTTCCTGCCTCAGTGTCTGTGTCAGATTCATTGGGAATTGGTTTTCCGTCTGTGTCATATCCCCATGATTGTAAAACTAATGGCCCTCTTATTGCATGGAATCTAAAATCTCCACTATTTCCTATATATTTTCCATCAGCATCCATCTTGTATCTAGAATTTAATAATCCGCTAGGAGGCAAGCCAGATCCACGACCGATTATATCGTAAGGAAATCCTGTTGTAGTCTTATCTCCTGCACCATGATGATGATCAGTGTTTGGAGTAATAAGAGGATCTAAATACTGTCTATTAATAGATAGATTATATTGATCCATAACTAATTCGTCTAAGCTGACATTTGCTGGGTCATACCAATCTGATACAGGAGGGTGTGCTCCTATTGTCGTTCCACTGGTTGCAACTCCGCTAGAACTAGCTTCTGATGGAATAGAATACTCTCCAAATTGCGGCAATCCTCCATCTCCACTTTTAGATACTGGACCAAAGAAAAAATCAAAACTAGTATAAGCTTTGGTATTATATGAATGAACCATTTCTGCTGTACTCTTGGGTAGGTCCGCTACTCCCACAACAGTTCTATTTAAATTAGATCCATCATTTAATTTGTTCCAATCATACATTTCTCCTACTAATACTCTTCCAAGAGTATTTCTTGATCTAATTCCACTTTGTGAATTCTGGATTGGTGGTGCTGGCCTAACAGATGTCGTTATTAGCTTACGACCAATTTTATTGGTATTAATAGCTTGATTTCTTAAAAATCTCAATTGTTCTGTTCTGTTTTTAGCAATTAGCTTTAATTTTTCTTGTGTCTGATTATTTATTGTTCCGCGTTTAGGGGTAAATGTTGAAAACTTATATGTAGTAGTAACCCCATTGGAACCATAACTAAAATTCAGATCGCTTAATGTAGGTCCATTGGCTGCTCCGAAAGCTTCACCTAGCCTAAGTTGATTTGGATATCCTGGAACTGTTACTGATCCTGTTTCTGCTCTGTTTAGTCCAAAACTAGCATTTTCAACAATGCTAATGCCAGCAGCGTGCATATTACCTATACCGCCATATACCCAAGGACAAAGATCTGTATTGCTCTCAACATTAATACCACCAGTGCTCCTTGCAAAATTACTAGAAGCATAAGGACCATAAGTCTTAATATTACTTCTCATTGGAATAGCAGCAACAGCTGGCATAACACAAGCTGGCATATACCTAAATCTATTAACATCAGTTATTCCAACAGATTGTTGAGCTGTATTTAAAGTATTAACATCAGTATTAGCTGGTGCTGTTCTAGCATTGTTACCTCCTAAATCTGTATCTCCTTGGTCGTCTGGAGGTAGAGTCTGTTCGTCTCCGCTATTATTAAGGACCGTATTGGCCATAAGCATATTTGCCCCAATAGCAGCTTGCTCTAAACAAGTAATAGCATAAACAGGAGATCCAATTTTTAAAACACAGTAAGGAAATCCGTACAATATATAAATACGCTCATCTACATCTGCTCTGAGATATGCTCTATTACCATAAATAATTTTATCTGTTTCGGCTACGTCTCTCAGATCTAATTTTCCGCAAGCTACTGTTCCCATTGATTATTACTCCCCTTCTTCGTTGATATAGTCAGGTTCTGGTTTTTCTACTTCTTGAGCGCCAGAAAATCCAGCTATAGGTTGAGCAAAAGTATCCCAAAATCCTAAAAATGCTCCTAGTCTTCCGTCTGTTTCTTTAAATATATCAAGGTCTGGTGGTTCAAGACCGAGTATTTGAGTATTTGGTTCCACCCATCCTCCATCATTAGTAGGAACATCCGTAAATATAAGCTGATTAAATGTTTCTGGGTCTAATTTTTGACAAATATTTTGATTTAATTGAGAAAAGAATTGCTTCCCATAATATGTATCTCCTAGATTTTTAACAAATCCATGCAATGATTGTAGGTCTGTTTCTAATGTATTTTCGTATTGCTGAGATGTTGGTCCAGGTTGGTTCATCAAATCTGGATAAATTTTACCAAGGTTGCTTTGTGGAAATTCTGGATCTCCTTCCATTTCTTTGAGCGCCATCCCTATCATATCACTACCAAAAGCTGCTCCTCCGGTAGCAATATTATACCTACCTCTAATAGCAGCATTAAAAGTTCCTTGGATTGTTGGCGTCATTACTCTTTGAAACCACAGATCATAAGAAGCCATAGCTGCTCTAATATCCATTTCAGAAATTGTAAATACATCCGCTCCTTCTGGTACAGGAATAGGTCTGTATAGTCCAACATTAACTTCACTAATTCTTTTAGCTATCCAAAATCCGTCCTGGGGTGAATACGCATAAGGAACAATCGGATAATTAAATCCTGTGTATGGATTTGTATCTTCTCCAAAAAAGAAAGAGAAATTATTAGAATCACTCATATAGTGTTGCTGTTCGCCAAATAATACAGTTCTGGTTTTATCGTTTCTTAGTTCTTGACCATAACCTAGATCTGTGGCACTTCCTTGAAGCGCTGATATGCTCTCACTAATAGAATTTGGTTCATTTCTATAGTCAATATAGCCGAGTTTAATTATGAAATTTTCGTCTAAATAACAATAAAATTGATATCCTCCAGCGTCACAAATATCCTGGACGAGCTGTAACATACTTATAGATGGACCGGGAACTCTGTAATATTCTGGTATTGCCAATGGAGCATTTGCTCCTCCTGGCAACGTAGTAAAGTCTATATAAAATGCAGCGCCAGTAGAGGAGTATATAATAGGAGCCATTTGTGTAAGCTGAAATAGAATAGAGCGATATGGCATTCCTCTTGCTGATGTTCCTGTAGAGCCATATACAGAGCAGTTACCATATAAAACTTGACCCTCTGCTTGGCTATAAACATTAAAATAGTTTGTTGCTTGAACAGGAATATCTAGATATGAGTCAATAATAATAACAGCATTTTCTAAAAGTTGCCTGGGGTCTGTAACCACGCATGAAAATGTTCTACCTCCGCTACCTTTTTGTTGTGTCCAACTTTGTAATATACCTCCAAAAGAAAACTGAAAATCGCTTGGTCCGTCTCCTGGAAAGTATACTGGATCGCCAACTATTGGACTTCCAGTCAAAGGTTGGAAACGTTGCCCTTTACTACAATCTTCTACTAGCTCAACAGTTAAACTACTTTCTGCTGTTGATCCTAATCCTATACTAGCATTAAATGATAATACTGTTGCCTGTAAGAATGTTAATTGTTTATTTGGTTCTGTGAATAAAGTCATTATTTCCTCTTTAAAAACTCGTCGGAATACAAACTTCAGCTCCGTTGTCCACACATATACAATTATCTGCTGGGCACATATAAGAAACATTTATAGTGTATTTCCCTGTAAATGGATCTAGTGTATATGTCTGATCCGTTATTGTGCCTCCTGGTATATTAATTGGTAAATCTGGTGTTTCTCCACAACTATTAGCGCATCTAACTAAATCGTCAAAATTAAGTTGTCCTGGTGCTATAGCAATGTCGCTGTTGTATCCTTCTATCGTAACATTTACTTTTTTAAGAGTATATGTTCCTAGTGGTTGAACAACTCCACAACTATTACTTCCTGGTATATCCAAAATGACAAAAACTTTAGTTCTGTCCTCAATATCAACAGTTATTAAACTATAGGATGTGCTACAATTATTTCTACTACTGTATTCTACACTATAATCTATAGTACCTTCCAAATAGTTATAAGTCAAATTAAAACTGGTTGAATTTGGATCATTACTTAAACCTTGTAAACCATCAAAATTAATATTTAGGGCTGTTTTAAAATGATCATAAAAATCTCTAGTATTATTATTGCTAAAATAGATTGAATTCAATAGATCTAAAGCCTTATTAATTTTTTCTTGCCCGTTCATATTGTTATAAATAAATAATTTACCTTGTGCTGGTAATTCTATAGGCTTATTTGATCTGACTATTCCTCCTTCCATAAGCCCAGTAATTTTACCTGTGACATTTATATTTCTAACGGTATTACCAGTGCTATTATTATCAGTAGTGCTTTTTTGTACTGTATGGAAACAATTTACTGGGCTATACGGACCTCCTGTAGAACGTCTAACGATACAACTATAATTCGCACTAAAAGTTCCTTGAGATTCAGAGGAATCACAAGAAATTTCTTCATTAAATATAGAATAATTACTGTCTCCTAAAGAACTTAAAAGGCCACTAGTAGTATTTCCAGGAATATTAATATCGTTTAATCCGTCTTCACTACCGCAGCCAGATGTATATGTTTTTAAAACTCCGTCAATCAAAGACGTAACTTGATGATACAATCTATATTGCACGAAGTTTTTAGCTTGCTCCCAAGCTGGAATCAAAGTTGATGCGCTTGTGTCATCGTCACTATAAACATAGTAACTTTTCCCAGTTGCATTTGCCTGATAACTTAATTTAAAATGACTATTATCTAAATTGATATATCCTCCGGCTTCATTTTGTCCATTTACATCATATGTTTCATCTTCAAAGCTAAAAGACCATGAGTCAGAAAAACTTCTTAACTTATAGGCATTAATTTCAACAATGCCTTTATCGTTTGTGGGAAAACCAGTAATATCTAAAAATGATGAATAACAATCTTCAACATCATTTATATCAATAGCATTAAAGTCTATTGTAGCAGTAAAAGAAGCTGAGGCTGTCCAATTATTATTTGATTCTCCAACATTAAAACTTCTTAGAATTCCACCTTTAGCCTTAAAGAATGTTGTTCCAGTAGCTGCGTCTGTAATATGTAGAACATTACCATTTTGAGCTAATAAAAATCTAAGCTTATCTATGCTATCTGCTAAAGACCCTATATTTCTATGGTTGTATTCTGTTGGATCATATTCGTCTCCGTATGCCAGATTTCTTAAATCTAAAGAAGTAATTGTTCCGTTTAGAGTAATATTATATGTATATCCAATAATTGTATCATTAGCATAGTCATAAGTAATTCCTATGCTCATATTTGGAGCTGGAATAATTTTACTATCATTGTCATTTACTGTTCCGTAGAACATTTCTATGTTTGGTTTATATATTCTTGACATATTTTTCCTAATTAATACATGTATATTCTAAACTAATACTAAAAGACCCATCTAACACATTAACATTAAAGTTTCTTTTAGAAACAATATAATTCTGAGTATCATAAAGAATACTACCTAATCCTGGAATATTGCTTAATGCTGGGTATATATCACATGCATTTGTTGGCAAGCAGTCTCTGTTTTGTCTAATTCCCTCAATGTTTATACTTATAGTTTTGGGTGTTTTCATCCCAAGATCCTGCACAATTGGACCTTCAATTCTTCCTGGAATAACAAATTCCTGATATTTTTGGGTTGAAAATTTTTGTGAAATACTAATATTCGTATATTCATTTATAGAAAATCGAGCATGTGTAGTAGTATATGTAGCATTATATCCTATGGTTCCATCAGCATAGTTATGGTCAATAACGAAACTTTCTGGTTGTATATCACTACCATAAGATCCAGGTACTAAAAGATTACTATAAGTTATTCTGGCTATAGCTTTCATTCCAGATGAAAGATCTGTATCACCTCCTACATTATTGTAATAGTAGCTTCTAGCATTATTAAATTTGTCTCCTTCAGAATCAACGTTAACGATAAAACTGCCATTCTGAGGTAAGGAAAATTTTGAATTAAAACTTATGTAACCACCACGGATTAATCCTTCAACTGTGCCTTGCACAGCAATAGTTACTGTTTTATTTCCAGCATTATCGTTAGAATAGTTTTCACTTACAGTGTAAGTGTGCTTTGCGTTATTATAACTTGGCTCTCGGTTGCTTCCTCTCTTTATTATTGCAGAATAAGTGACACTGAATGTTCCGTCTGATTCAGAGGTCTCGCAAGTGATAGTTTCATTATAAATTTCTGTATTTAAAGTTGCTCCATTTGCTGCGTCTGTTATGGTATTAAAACCATCTAATATACCAGATCCTTTTGCTACTTCATATAGCTCATTTGCTGTTCTGCTAGTATTACATCCGTTACGATAATTTCCAGGTTCTAATGTTTCTATTCCAGTAATCAAGCCCTTGACTTGTTTGTATAATCTGTCTTGAACAAATGCTCTTGCTTGATGCCAAGCAGGAACCAGAGTATCATCAACATAATAATTTTTGCCAGTAGCTTGTAATTGATATTGAACTCTAAATGTATTATTTTCTGTCTGTTGACTAGAAACAAACTGATTGTATATTTCATTATCAATAGTAAAATTCCATCCGTCACTAAATTCTTTAATCTTGTATTCTTTGATATCTACTAAATTATCTGTAGTAATATTAGGAGAAGTTTGATTAAGATGAAATAATGAACTACTGCAATCAACGCCAGAATTACCACTACATCCAGGAAAATTTACTTCATTAAATTCTAGATTAATACTATATGGAATATAATTTAATCCAAAGTTAGGAGATTCATTAAAATTAATCCCTCTAATAGTAGAGCCTTTACAAATAATCAGATCGTTATCATCTTGATCTTTGACGTATAAATCTCCTCCGTTAACATTAAAAACGCCACGAACAAAATCTACTTGATCTAAGCTTCCTTCTAGCAAATCATTGCTTGATTCTTTGCTAGCACAGAAACCATTAAGATTAACTGTATATGTATATCCAATAATAGAATCATTAGCATAGTATATTTCTGGATTTATACTAATAGTTGGAGCAGGGACAAGTCTGTGACTGTCTGTTGGTGTTTCTGTTTGTTTACAATAATATACTTTAACTTGTCCTGCCATCTATCATCTCCTAGTTTTAGGCTAGTGCTGTGTTTCCTGCTCCTCCTGCTGGTGATCTTGGAACACCTCCATATAGTCCGTTGCTTTGGTCCCAAATTTGGGCGAGAGCTCTGTCGGTTTCTTGGATAGCAACTTGTCGCATACTATCGTTTAATCCTTCTAGTGCTGCTGCTCCTTGGAATGTGACCACTACATTATGATTAGCTTGTAATGTGATAGTCTCTGGAATAGTTGGGAATTCAAAATTAATTAGATTATCAACATAGGTTCCAAATTTTTCTATAGCTGTAGCAAAAGTATCTTGTGGGGCTTGTTGTTGTGTTTGTTGCTCTGTTTGTTGTGCTGCTTGTGCTGTAGCGACTCCTTGTGATACTTCTGTTGTGGTTGCAGCAACTGTAGGAACTTCAGCATTTTCTGCTTTTCTTTGTTCTATTCTTCTTTGTCTCTGGAGTCTTTCAAGCTCTTTTGCTTGGAAAGGATTTAATCTTCCTGTTTGTTCTCGATATTGTCTAATAGCTCCTATTCTTTGATCAAGGGTTGGTGGTGCTGGTCTTCTTGGAGCTGCTGGAGCTGTTTGTGCTGCTCCAGTTGGTGGTGCTGCTGGAGCTGTTCCCCCAGTTGATGGTGCTGAAGTCTCTGTAGTAACACCGAATCTTTGGTTCAGGTCTACTCTGGCTTCTTCGTACCTTTGTTGTTGTTGCGTAGCCGCAGAAACTGTTGGTGTTGCTACAGCCGGTAAAGAAACCGGTTGTGTGGATGGGTCTGCAAAAGGATCAAATTCAGCTTCAACTTCGCCTGTGATCGGATTAACTCCTGTTCCAACTCCAAGTCTTTCTGCTTCTGCTTGCTGTTGTGCTTCTCTTTGTCTTCTTTCTTCTTCAACAGAAGGGAGGCCTTCTCTGTATCTTCTATTATCTTCAATCGCTGCTTCTGCTCTAGTTCTAGTTTCTTCATCTCTTGCATTCTTTTCTCTTGTCTTTTCTCCAAGTTCTCTTTCTTTTTCTGCTTTGTAATTATTTCGAAAATTTTGTTCATCTCTTTGTTGTTGTTCTACAGCGTATTTGTTTAAATCTCTTTCTTGTCTTGCTTGATTTACCCTCTCCTGTGCAGCTTCTATTTGCTCGTCTGTAACTCTATTAGCATTAGATCTAGCTCTGCCAGCGCCTCTTCCTCCGGAAGTATTGCTGCTACCACGAGATTGTAATGCTGCAAGTTCTTCTTCTCTCCTTTTTAATTCTTGTTCCGAATTAGCTAGATTTTCTTCATTCTGTCTTTGTCTTTCTCTAAAATCATCTGGCAGAATAGTTTCGCTAGTGGCGGCATTATCAATTTCTGATCGTAGTGTTGCCATTTCTCCTTCTAAAGTAACATCTTCTTGAACATTCCTTAAAGCATTTTCAAGTAATTGTGGGAAATTTTGGAAAAACTGATTAAGTTTAGCTATTTCGTCAACTATTCTATCTGTATTTTCTAATTCTAGTAATCCTAATTCTACATTAGCTTTAGCCTGTGCTTCTGATGCTCTTTTAAATTCTTGTAATTCTGGGCTTTCTTCAGGGTTCCTCATTCTGTCAAGAATTTCTCTCCATGTTTTACCTGTGGGACCAGCTTGAGCGTCTAAGTTTTGTCCAGTAGCCAAAAAGTTTTGTTCTAATAGATCAGCTTGTAAAGAACGATACTCAGCTGGATCTAACATACTTTCAAATTGTTGTAATCCAGAAAATGCCGCTTGTCTGCCTGCTTGAGTTTGTAATACCTGTCTATTGCCACTTAATGCTTCTCTTGCTACCGCGATTTCTGATGCTCTTTGGAAATTTTCTTGAGCAGAAGAAGTGAAGACATTTTGTGCGAACTGAAAAGCTCCAGCAACTTTCCTTTGTTCTTCTTCAAATTTCTTTAAGGCATTAGCTGCTTCAGTGCCGCTATTAGCCATTTCTTCCAATGCCTGTCTACCTCTAGACAGTGCATCAGTATTATTTTGTATTTCTACGGCATTGGCTCTATACTCTTCATTTAATTGATTATTTAATCTTTGGTCTTCTTCGGTATCTCCCAATTGACCTTGTATTTCTCGTATTTCCTGATTTCGAGCTTCCAAGTTAGAATTTTCTTGTCTTAATTGACTAATACCTTCTCTAACAGCAGTAGGGTCTGTAAATTCTCCAGCTCCTAAAGCGCCTTCTCTTACCAAACCGCTAGTTAAGTTTTGTATTCCCAGCCTAAAGGATTTATTTAATTCATCTAATGAGCTACTTCTTCCGATAACTTCATTTAGCTGCACAGCGGCATCGGCTTGAACTTGCGCTGCTTTAGTAAAATAATCAGCAGCTTTATTTAAGCTATTATTATATTTTCTTTGTAAATCAATACTTTTTTGAAGAGCGTCGTTATATGTTCTAGTTGCTTGCAATAATGCTTCTTGGCCTTGTGCCGCAGCGTCACTAAACTTGGTGAGAATTCCACCAAAATCAATTTCGTTTAATAATGTTCCTGGTTCTTGCTGATCTATTTTTTCTGCTATTTGTTTTAGAACAGCTTCCGTAGCTTCAGAACCAAGTCCTTGAGCTGTTAATTCTGCCCTTAACTGCTCAATAACTCCTCTAGCAGCTTCTGGGTCTCCTGCTGCTCCTCGTAATAATGAAGGTAGTCTTTCTTCAAAAAACTTACTAGCTTCTAAATTTTGTCTCAATCTTACTGCTTGGTCTGTTCCGCCAAGAGCACCTGTAATCGGCTGTGCGGCAGCCCTAACTTCATCTGGAGTATATGCTAACAGATTACCTATTACATTTTCATTAGAGCGATCTATAGTTGCTCCTTGATCAAAATTCAAGAATTCATCTAGAAGAACGCCTGCCCTTTCTAATTCTTTGTTTGCTCTTTCTAAATTAGCAGTAAATCTTCTGTAAATATCTGTTTGATTTTCTAATGCAATGGTAACTTCTTTAGCTGCTCTAGCTTGAGTAATTCTAACATCTAGTAATTTTTGCTCTCTTTCTATAATCTTATTACCTTCAATTACCGCTGCTGATCTATTAGTAGCAATGTCTTTTTCAATGGCCGCAGAATCTCTTCCTGCATCTAGTCCTTCTTTTCTGAATGCTGCTAATGCTGCTTCTGTTTTAGATTGTGCTTTTAGATTATTATCTTCTACAGCAGTTAATGGTCTACCAAGTTGATCTTCTGCCTCCTTCCTTAATCCTTCATAAAAAAGATTCGTTATTTTACTAGCTTCTTCAAAATCTGCTTCTGAAGCGTTAAGGGCAGAAAACTCTGCAAATTTTTTCGCACTTTCTATGTTTTTGCTTGCTTGTTGAACTAATTGGTCTCTTGCTTGTTCTACAGCTGCGCTATTTGTATTAAAATAATCTATAGCAATATCTAATCCTGGTATAATACTGGCTGCAAGTACCCCTAGCCCAAATCCAGTCTCTCTATCTGCATCTGTTCTATTTTCAGCACCATAAGCAACATCTAAAGCAGCGTTAACTCCACCTAATCTATTTCTATCTACTGCATTTTCTGTACCTAAGAACTGAGCAGACATTCTTTCTGCAAAAGTACCTCCACTAGAAATAGTTTCTAATTGATTAGTCGCTTGAAATTGCTCACTGAAACTTTGAATAACTTGATTTCTAGACCCAGCAACATTATTTTCTAATCCTTCAAAAGCTTTCTCAAGATCAATTGAAGACTGAGCTAATCCTTTAAGTATGTTATCAAGTTTGATTTGTTGATAAGCATCAGCAAATCCTTTTAGAGCACCAGCAGCAGCAAAACCAGCTGCCGTTACAGCTGTACCAACAGGACCAAGACCAAGACTAGCTCCAACTTGAGCGCCTGTCGCTGCTCCAGCTAAACCTCCTTTTGCCGCGCCAAACAAACCTCCTGTTGTGGGGTCTGTTATTTCTCCTTGTGCATTTTCTATTGCGCCAACAATAGTTCCTAGCCCAACAGAAACTTTAGTAATTACTCCAGCAACAGCTTTTCCGCCTGCTAGCCAAGTATCAACAACTTTATCTGCGGCTGCGGTCCATATCCCTCCTATTTTACTTGCTATATTACCTAACGGAGAAATAATTGCTTTAGTTATTATCCCTCCTTGATTTTTTTGTCCAGCTCCGATAACTGCTGACAACCTACCAGAAGTTTGAACATTACCAATAGTTTCTAAATCACTCTTAGCGTCTAAAGCAGCTTCTCCAAATTCTTCAACTTGTTCTGACACCTTAATTAGAGCTCGATAAACTTCTGCAAATTTATCGCTACCTTCTGCTGTGCTTCCGCTAAGATTTTTAAAGTCGTCTGTTAGTAAATCAGCAGATCCGGTAACAGCTATTATAGCTCGCTGTAATTCATCAAAGGTAGCGCTGTTAGATGTTTGTTGTACAGGTTCTGAGAATCTATCTAGTCCTGTTTGTGCTCCTGTAACGCGAGAGCTTTCTACTTTAAATCTTGTTACTTCTCCTACAATTTTTTTAAGTGCCTCGTCAAGACTCTTGCCTGTACTAGCAGCAACAGCTTTGGCAATTTCTCCTATTTGAGATTCAACCCCTCCACCTTCGGCAAATCGTTGAACAAAACCAACTGCTCCGCCTTTATTAAATCCAGAAATTTTATCTGCTTTGTTCATCTTATGAAGATTCGCAGATCCTATTCTTGCAGCTGCCTTTTTATTGATAACAAATTCGCCAGGAGTTAATAAAGCAGGGACCGTGTCTTCTGCAGATCCTCCTTCAGCAAACTTTGGTATAAAACCACCAAAAGCACGACGATAGCCTTTTGATCTATTGTATCTTCTTTGTGCAAATGTGCTTGTATTGTTTGTGGAACTACCAAAAGCAAGTTTTCCTCTTTCTAAGAATGCTCTAATTGTTTCTTCATCTTTAAGCTCATCAAAAGAAGAACTAGCAGTAGATATTCTACTATAATAAGCAAAAGGACTTCCTCCCGAGAAACCCACACTTTTACCTTCTGCTGCTAAAGTTTTAAATAAACCACTCCATTTTTCAGCATTTTGTAATTGTTGTATTTGTTTGCTGGCAGTTTGTTTATCATAAACAGTAGACATAAATTGTTCTATTTGAGCTTCATCAGAATAGAATTTTCCAACAAGGCTTTTGATAAAACCTAATTGTTTAGCACTAGGAGCATTGGGATCTGGCTCTCCTCCTTCTCCGAATTTTTGAATGAATCCGCCTTGAGCAAATCTATTTATTTCAGCTATTTCCTCTGGGCTTAATCGTGAGTCTTGCCTTCCTTCCTTGACCTTAAATGTACCTTCATTTCTTCCCTTCTGAGTTTTTGATGAAAATAATCTACCTTCTTTGATTAACTGATCAATATTTGAACCTATTGCTTCGTCGGTTAAATCAAGGCCTCCTAAATCCAATTCTATAAATGTGTCAGCCGTCGTAGATCTGCCTGGAATCCTAATATTGCTTCCACTACCTCGAGGAACTT
>Ga0208162_1001407_pt1 | contig 12553 bp, 11 predicted proteins | sample CB_VirMetaG_4_FD_184539 | JGI IMG/M metagenome (GOLD analysis project Ga0208162, IMG submission 184539) | Freshwater to marine saline gradient viral communities from Chesapeake Bay - CB_1508_1M Viral MetaG (SPAdes) (version 4) | ecosystem: Environmental > Aquatic > Marine > Coastal | place: USA... | reverse complement strand
TAGAGGCCGCAGGAGTGCCTGTAGAGGACGATCTCATGTCACCCAGTACTAGGGTATTCTCCTTCCCTATCGCGTCTCCTGAGGGCGCTGTGACAGCCTCAGAGATGGGTGCTATGGAGCAGCTAGAGCTATGGGAGATATATCAGGACTACTGGTGTGAACACAAGCCGTCCATGACTTGCTACTACCGTGACGAGGAGTTTCTGGAGGTGGGACAGTGGTTGTACAACAAGTTTGATAAGGTCAGTGGTATCTCTTTCTTGCCTTACTCAGACCACACGTACCAACAGGCTCCTTACGAACCTGTGGACAAAAAGACGTACAACCAGTTAGCTAAGGATTTCCCAAAGGACATCTCTTGGGACATAGAGGAGGCCAGCGACATGACCGAAGGATCACAACAACTGGCCTGTACAGGGAACAACTGTGAACTATAGCGTTACGACATGAAGAATATAGAGTAACCGTTAGACTTACCTACGTCCTCTGGCTTATCTTTAGGGTCATGGGGCGTAGGTATTCCCTGCGCTTGCATCTTCTTGATGCTATCTTTGGAACGCTCACACATACTGTGGTAATCAATGGATGTGTAGCTTACTGTGTGCTTATCTTTGTTCTTCATTTGTTCTGTCTCCTACTGTTCCAGCTACGGCAGTTCCTGTGGCAACTCCAGCAGCGGGAGCTACATCTGTTGGTCTAACTCTAGGCCTATCTTGGTTGACTGCTCTAGCAGTTTGTGTTAGTAGACCTACTCTTGTTGCTCCTGCGGGTTCTGCTCCACGGGCTGCTAAGTTTTCTTGGAATTGTCTCTTCTGTGCTTTGTCGGGAGCAGGTACAGTCTTAGACGGTTTGTTAAACACGTTGTACCCGTTAGGAACAGCAATAGAGATTACCTGCTTGTCTCCGGGCGGCGTCATGCCAAAGAGATCGTTCTTATCGGCTATGAAATGAACCATATCCCCTTTGGTGTTCATCACAATTTCGTCTAGCACTCCCCCCAGACCCTTAGCAGCAGACAGATGACTACCTCTAATGTACACAGTCCCGTCTTCTATTTTGATTTTGCTTTTGGCTTTGTCGAGCATAGCCTGTGCTTGTTCGTAAGCGGCCTGTTGTCCTTTGGTCATCTTTTGACCAGAGTCTTCCATTTTCTTGTACTTGAAGTACTGCTCAATCTTAGTGTACGTTTGCTGTCTGGAGTTTTTAGTTGTGTACTTAGAGCTTTCGGTCATCTTGTTGATGAACCTCTCAGCAGCATTAAGCGGCTTACCAGATTCTTTGTTGACCATCGTCTTGTCCATCATCTTAGCCAAAGCAGCAAACTCTACTAGCTCATCTTGACTAAACTCTTTTTTGTCGGGGAACAGCTTACGTACCTGTTGCATCCCGTGGAACAAGAAAGACGCTTCCGCTGACTTACCCTTCAGGCTTTCTTTGGCAATGTCTGAGAACGCTGTAGGGTTCCTAACTACAACCAGAGCATCGTCTACGCCTTGAGCAGATTTGATTCGGTCTACTACAGTTTGTATAACTCCATCGTCCAGCGTGATATTGCTTTTCTGTAGTTGAGTGGAGTTAGCAACAGCGTTTTTGACTGTAGGCACATCTAGCTCACCCACAGCCACCGCCTGAAGACCTTCAAAGTCTTTGATTATTCCTTGAGCTTCTTCGCCCCTTCCGTACTTAATTAGCTGAGTCTGGTCTAATTGACCTTCCAAGTAAGATAGATCCTCTTTAAACTCACGGATAAACGTATTATCTTCAGCAGTCTTGTCTTTCTTTTTCTGTAGTTCGTTAAAACGACTGATGCGAGACTCAGTAATGGGAGCGGCAGACCTACGCACAGACATAGGCATACCTTCTCTACGAGAGGCGACAGCACGAGGGTCCAGAGTGTCTGCCACGGCTCTAGGAGCAGTGACACCAACAGATGCCAACTGACCGCCTAAGCCAGAACCGTAGAAGTACGGCTGTCTGTTAGGGGCTTCCAGAGACAACGCCCGTGTGCCTGTCCTAGCGGCTCCTGCGGCTGGTATAACAGCACCTAAGTCAAGACCGTAGCCAAGACGTTTAGCCATGTCAGGGTTCTGCTGGAGGTACTGTGCAGCGGCTTTGGCTGCTTCCGTGTCCATAAGCTGATTTCCTAGATCCCTGATACCTCTCTTGACAATATCAGGAGTTACTGCAGATGCCGCAGTCATAAGCAATTCAGCAGGAACGTCAGTGAACAAACCAACAGCATTAGCCGCCCCTTGCAGCATCTGATCTCCTACGCCAATTTCACCACGAGAGTACCGACGAGACTGATTAGCAAAGTCAGTGATACGCCTCTCAGCGTTTTGACGCATACGTTGTAACATTCCGTCAGCCACGGTTTATTCCTCTTCTTCTTGTCGAGTTTCGTCTATTAAATCTACTAACAACATTCTGTCAGCTTTTAAAGCGTTGACGATATTTTTGTCATCTTGGTACATATCTATGGCCTTATCCATAGCCGACAATGCAGCAGCGTAAAACTTCAAGCGATTTTTCTTCGATAAAGCCCTAGAAGCTGTAAATAAAGCAGCACCAGATCCAGCGCCTAGTAGTACGCTCTCTGTCAAAAGCTGTCCTGCGACACCGCCAGTAGCAACTAGACCTAAAGCAGTACTAGGTAACATTGCTCTTTTCTTTAGCGTATCCCACGCACGAGAAAACATATTAGAACCTTCTTTAGCTCTGCCTTCACGTAGTCGATCTTTAGCGATTAATAAGTTGTGCATACGGTCTAATAGATGATGTACTTCGTCACCATCTGTAATATCCTTTAGGGTTTGATTTAATACGTTACGAACGTGCTGTCCTGCGGCTGTCTTGGCAGACTCTACAGTAGGATCAAAGACTTTACGTTGCCCCGATGTTAAAAATCTATCAAACTCTCGACGTACTTCTAAGAGACTCATTGCGTCTCCTTTTGTTTTTTGCAGCATCTCAAGAGCTACTGTAGCAAATTCCTTTGCTTTACTCTGTGCATCAGGACTTAAAAGTTTATACGCAGGTTGATTGCTGAAATCCTCAATAGTAGCAACCATGTCTTGTACAATAGTATCAACGTCAAACTTAGGATTTCCTGACCGTCTAATATGTGCTATTAGTTCTTCGTCTGCCTGAGTTACAGCACCATCAACTACTTGATGATTGTATGTATACGACCTGTTAGGATTAATATCCTCGACAGTTTCTAAAACTAGGTTTACAGTTTCTTCTTTATCAGACGGAACGTACACTTTTTTACGGGCCGGGCCAACTTCAATTACATCTCCAGCACCTTCAAAGTTATCAGGACGCATCATACGCAAAATACCTGCCCTAACCTCTTCGATGTTATTCATATTGTAAGCAGCTTTTGCTCTTCTAGCTTGTGCTGCAAGACTTGCCTGAGGAGTCGCAAGAATACCTACGTCAATAGCGGCCTCAAATTGCTCCGCATCAGCAGGGTTCTTTTCTTTCCACTGCGCGTATACTTCGTATCCTTTACTAAGAGCAGCAGTCGCTGCAGAAACGATAGTAGTATCTTTTATTTGATCCCATGCCATCTCAGCACCAACACGGACAGCATCTGGCAAAAGAACATCTATAGCGCCTCCTACTAGTGCGCCTCCAGTTCTAGCTGCCTGAGATATACCCAGAGTAGTTGTTTCCATAGGGCTTAAACTGGGTCTTTCTTGGCGCAAAATTTCAGCCCTTCTCTGGTACTCAGGAATAACACCGGATAGTGTCTCACCCGGATCAAACTCTTCGTAACGTTGGCGTACCTGCTCTGAGTACGGAGGAAGCTGCTCAAGGCGCTCACTAAAAGTAGGCTTTACCTCAGGTTCTACAAAGTCTTCCTCTGTAGCATATCCTGCGGCAATAGCTTTTCTTTTAATTTCTTCCTTGGACGTTCCTTCCGGTACGTTCTCAAGAACTACACCGTTTGGTAGTGTAACATTCATCGTTATAGATCACCCCAGTTAACTGTCTGCACACCGCCTTCAGGAATAGCAACAGCAGGAAAGAAGTTTAATACTCCCTTCTGGCCTTCCCCTAAGCCTGATCGAACATCTTCTCTAACTTGGTTGTACTTTTTGATCTTATTTACAGCACCATCACGCAGAGACTTAAGAATACGCTTAAGAGAACTCGCGTTTGCCGTTACGTTACCAGCGACAACCGCCTGTGCGAACTCCCGGTCAGCGTCTGACAAGCCTGTACCAGCACCCAAGTTGGTGATGTAGTCAGCGACTCGTGTTGCTGCCATAGCCGCATACGTTTCAGTATTAGTAATTCCCTCAAGATCTCCCAAGTCAATACCAAATGCCATTGCATATCTGTTTACATTTAATTTGACATTTGCCAAAGCACCAGTAAACATATCGTCAATCATCGGGAACGACTCATCAATAGACTTTATGGTTTCCGCTGCTTTAACTGCTTTGTCTTGCAAGTCCGTAAAGTTTTTAGCGCCTACTTTAGCCAACTCAGTCCCCATCTCAGAAGCGATCTGTTCTACTTTTTGTACCTGCGGTGGTGCTTGTGTAAGTCCAATATCTCCCGGTTGTTTCCACCGTTGGTCTGACTCATCGTACACAAGACCGGATTCGTTTACTCTAAATGCCTGTATTGTTCCGTCAGCGGTCATCCAAGACTTAACGTCACCTTTTTCACCCAAGATGATAGCATCAAACTCTGCGTCGGACACATCAGCCAGTCCTAGTTCGTTAAACGTCTTAGAGTCAATACCAGAAGTCTGTGCTATTCTCTGACGAACTGGTGTACTCTTCGTCGGTACTCCTTTTAGTTCTTGTGCTCTAATGTCCTTAGCAATCTCCTTGAGTACTGCAGGATCACTAGTAATTGCGATAGTCTCTGCAACACCCTCAAGTCCTAAATCAGTAGCACGTTTTGCTAAGATATCCTGACGTTGCTTAGTAAGAGCACTCTGTTGTTCAGCCTTTATTAGTGCATCAGCTTGCTGAATCATAACCATCCCTTGTTCAACAGCACCTTGACTGATTAGTGCTCTACCAGCTTCAAACAAAGCCTGAGGATTTTTTTCTTGCATCCCTGTTACAGCACCTGCTAGTGTTTCTTGTGCTGTTTTTGTTTTAGCTGTCTGTGCTGCTCTACTGAAAGTTTCTGCGAGAACGTCTTGACCTCTAATAGAGTAACTTTGAGCCATCTGCTCTAACGCTGCTGGGTTGTTTGCGTTTTCTTGAAGCAGTTTTTCTATTTCTTTTGCTTGCTCTTCTTCTTTTTGTTCCTGTTGCCGTTTTGCGAGCATACCGCCTATCCCAGTACCAATCTCACGTATAGGAGCGCCTATTTGTTGCCCGATAGTTTGACCAGCTTGGGCTAACATTCCACCTACATTATAAGCCATTGTTTTATCCCCTATTTACCAGAATTTCCACCAAGGTTCTTCACCGCCTGTCAATAGACCACCCAAGCCGCCTAGTAAGTTACCGTAAATGCCCCCGTATAGTCCTGCGAGTCCTGTTTGTTGACCTAGCATACCTTGTATATTTGCCATCTGTGCTTCTACACCCAGTTCCCCTGCTTGCCTACGTGCAACATCTTCAAAACCAGCTACATTTAGAGCAGGGCTAAAGGCTGACAAAAGTGCTGCCTGAGGTGCGTAACTCTGTTGCAAGAACTGTCCACCTAAGGATGCCTGTTGTGCTTGCTCTGCTTGCGCTTGTTGCATAGCTTGCAACATAGCTGCGTTTTGTGATTCTGCTATAGCTTTTTCAAACGCAAGTTGCTCTGGTGTTCCCCCGTACTGCGCCGTTTGTACACCAGATCTTCCTTGAGCTAACATACGTTCTTCTAGGGCCAGCCTCTGACGTTGTTGTTCAGGAGACTGTGCTGCCAGCATACGGTTAAAAATAGCAGTCTCACGTTGAGCCGTTGGTACTGCCGCTTGAGTAAAGAACTGACCAGCGCCACCAAACAACTGTTGTTGCATTGCCTGTTGTTCTGGAGACAGAGTATAAGTTGTTCCACCCGGCCCTGCTGTTATACCGCCTGTTGGCCCTGATACCGTAAAAGGTTTAAACGAGATATCAGGAGGAGTTATTTGAGGAAGAGGGGTCTTAAAAACATCCTCAATAGCACTCGGCACTAAACCCTCTATAAGATCACTTAACCAGCCCATTAGTAAGTACCTCCATTAATAGTAACAGTGTCACTATTGTCTAATATCATAGTCACATTACCTGTTACAGTTAAAGCAGGAACCGTTACTGTCCCTGTAAACGTAGGTGAAGCAGTGTCTGACTTTGTTGCAATCGCAGTTGCAATATCGTCAAACTCTGTGTTAAATTCAGCGCCTTGAATAATTTTGCCGGGATCTCCAGAAGGCAAACTATCCTTAGCAGCAAAGTTAGTTGTCTTTGTATAGTTGCTCATATTGTTTTACCTATAAGTGCTAATACGTTGATTTCTTGGAGAGATAAAGCAAAACCGTTTATTTCTGACTCAAGACCAATAGTAATAATACTCCCGCCACCTGTAGCATTAACAGGAGGTCTAGTTGTTGTAGATCCTCCAGTAAACTCAGCAACAGTGTACTCTGAAGCTGCTTCGTTAAAGTAATACGGAACCTGATTACCTACCGTAAACTCCTGTGTGCTGTAAGATGTACCAAAGTCGTACGCCCACTTAACAAACACTGTAGCGCTGTTAGCGCCTACCAGCGTAGGCCGTAGCTTCTTGAGAAACTTAAGTTTTGACGGATCACCAAACGTCAACCCCGGACTGTAGTACCTAAAGCGGTAACTAGATGGAGTAATAGTTCCTGCATCGTTGTACTCATCTGTGTACCCTGCGTACTCACCTATGCCGTCATTAGTCCCTACTAAAAGCGTACCGTCGTTCTTTCTCTCGTAAGACTTGAACGGCGCAGAAGTCCACCGTGTGACTCTGTACGCTCCGTTCTCTAGTGTACCTTTGAGATCAAAGCAGTACGTAGTTGACGTCTCTGGGAACGTGATGAGATAGAAAGAGTTTTCAGGGCTGTACACAGATGCCGTAGGAGCAGTACGTGACGATAACAAGCTAATAAGCTCAGTCTTTATGTTTACGCTCAAGTCGGACAGAGGTAGTGACTTTTCTTGTATAGTTCTACCAAAGCTCCTCAGACCGTTCTGAGACATAAACAACACATCAGTACCAATGTGCTGTACAGAGTTTCTACAGATGCACCCAACTCCAGCTACAGTGTCAGCTAGAGCCATTGTTGCTGGACTCACGGCGTTACCGTACACGAGGATGCTGTGCTTACCTAAAATAAGCAAGGCGTTGTTGTGGGCTACCAAAGCCCTTACCTCATCGTAACCGTCAGGCCACGCCTTAGATACATCTATAGAACCACTGGAACCACCAGTGAAGTCTGTGCCTATCAACAGATCAGACCAGTAGATCGTCTGTGTGTCTGCGGAGTTATCTACGATCCACAGTCTTCCGTAAGCTGCCAGCGCTTCGTGACAAAAGAAGTTAGTGTTAGTTGTAGTGCTAGTAGCTGTACCAAACGTCCTGAGTCCGTTTGCGTTATCGTACACCAGAGGCTCGTGTCCACGCTGGAAGAAGTAAGCCTTGTCGTTAAAGTTAACTATCTTCCAGTTGTCTGCTGTAATCGTGTACGAACCGGGAGTAATGTCAGTAAGTGTGTCATCAGGATTAGTAGTCTGTGTAGTCTTAAATATCTTGTTGTTGCCTGTAACGAACACTTCTTCGTTACCAGCGTCATCGTAAAAGTGATGAATCTTGGTAGCGTAATCAGAACCAAGAGGTGTGTTTACAGCAGTCAACAAGTCTACACCCTTACGTGCAGCAATGCGCCCACGCTTGTCAATTACAGCGTTGTCAGCAACGTCAGCAAAAGAGAAGTCCTGTCCAATCGGAGAGTCTTCTGTGTTGACTCCCTTGAAACCCGGAGCAACTAGATTAATGCTTTGGAGAGGCTGTGCCATACTCTAGGCTCCTACGGAGTGTACCAGATGGTTTCTTCAGGGTGCTTCTGTGCGTCCAGAGCAATAGCATCAGACAAGTACTTATCAGCAATACCAAAGTACTCAGGTGCTGATGTACCGCCTGTCTCGCCACGCTCACGAGCTAATAGAGCTACTGCTAGGTGGATCACGGGTTGACTAGGTATAACTAACTGGTCATCATCAGCGCTCAATTCAGCGTTCCTAAGGACGCAGTTAAATCTCAGGCTGTACACACCGTCAGGCTTAGGATAAACGTCTACCTGAGTGTCACCACTAGAGTTTACACCGTTGTACGTGTAGTACTCTGGTGCACCACTAGGCGGTGTTTGATTCAAGTACTTATCGTTAAACCAGTGTTGAGTCTGGTACTGCATAAAGATGTTTGATGTATCGTTGATTACGTCTAGTACCTTGATCTTGTTCTGTGATCCAGTGAGTACGTAGTTAAAGATACCAGAAGACGTAGTTACAGTCAGGGTAGTCCTAAGTCCAGACCAATCCCAAGCGTCTTCTACAATCTTCTTAGCGTCGTTTACAAAGTCACCCGCCAGCTTACTGTACGTTGTAGATTGTACACTGGATACTTCGTCTTCACGCAAGCGTCTGAGGACGTTGTTTACTAAGTTTAAATATGTCATGCTCTACCGCCTCCAGAGCCAGTAAATAAGCCAGCTAAGAAATCTGTAATTGGAAACTCTGTTCTTGAGAGTAACTGAGGATCTCCTGAAATTGTAATAGGCTTAATGTCAAACATTCCACCGCCGCCACCACCGGAGCCTCCCCCGCCTGTTGTTCCTCCGTCATCACCACCGTCGGGACAGTTTTCAGCAGTCTCACATTGTCCAGTAGCTTCACAGAAGGATTCACCGTCAGGACACGTAACAGGCTCACATAGCCCTGTTGCGCTATTTAGAGCAAACCCTGCGGGACACGGATCTTCTGGTGCTGCAACACAAGGCTCATCAGTCTGGCTAGTGTCTTTTACGTACCCCGGCAAACACGGGCCACAGGTTCCATCTTCGTTTGTTTGTTGGTTGTAATCAGCGCAGTTAATCGTAGGGCCAGCACAACCATCTATAGCATCTGGAATAGAACCGTCTTCACACTGAGTACAGGTAGGATAATCAACCGCCCCGTTAGCACAAGATCCTTCAGGGTCTATACACTCCAGAGATGAAGCAGGGATTCCGTTGTTAAATTCACAAGGGTCTTCACAACCGTTACCGTAGTCTTTTTGACCGCCTGTACACTCAGTAACTTCTGGGCAAGTTCCTATGTCAGCAAATGTTCCATCAGGGCACTTTTCCTTACCACATTGTACTGCATTAGCATCTGTAATTTCTGAGCAGTCTACGACAGCAGAACAAGCATCTAAAGTATCAGCAAAAGAACCATCAGGACACTTAACTTTACCACAGGCTTCATAATTAGCATCTGTAATTGTTGTACAGTCAGGAGCAGAGACACACTGCTCTACTGTATCTACAAAAGTTCCATCGTCACACTTAACTTTACCACAGGCCTCGTAGTTAGCTTCTGTAATCTCTGAACAATCTACAGGACTTCCACACTGATCTATGCTTTGAACAAGTACTCCGGGATTTGCTGTGTTTGTACCACACTCTGTCCACCCACAGTTTCTTTTTTGTTCGTCTGTCTGTGGATCTTGGCAGTCTGATGTTAAACCTAGTTGACAATCCCCGTTTACGTGTGAATCTATTGTAGATCCGTCGGTACAGTGGGTTTGTCCACATTGTTCTGCCCATGCTCTATGTGCCGCTTGGTGTGCAAACGATTGAGCGGCGTCTGGTTGTGGGCTTGTGCAGTTTCCGTCCCAAATGTTTTCTGAGCAGTTACTACCTTGGGCATCTGTTTTCTTAGTTGTACCATCTTGACAGTAGCCGAACTCTGAGTACTCAGTACAGTTAGTCCCCTCTGCATTGTCTTTCTTAGTTGTACCGTCTTGACAGTAGCCGTTAGGAGCATATTCTGAACAATTAGTACCGTCTGCGTCTGCTTTTTCAGTTACTCCGTCTTGACAGAAGCCAAACTCAGGAGCATCAGGCAAACATTGTAACTCGTCTTCTACGTACTGATAAGATCCAGTTTTTCCGTCTTCTAAATCACAAGGATCTCCGGGGTTTACTTCAGGCTCTGGCCCCGGACAATTAGTGCCTTCAGCGTTTTCTTTTTTAGTTAATCCATCATCACACATACCGTAGTCGGGCGTGTACTCAGCACAATTAGTCCCTGCAGAATCTTCCTTTTTAGTAGTGCCGTCTTCACAGTAACCAAACTCCGCGTACTCAGAACAGTTTGTTCCTGCGGCATCCTGCTTCTTAGTTGTCCCATCTTGACAATAGCCAAACTCTGAGTACTCTGGGCAATTAGTCCCAGCGGCGTCGCTTTTTACTGTAGTTCCGTCTTGGCAGTAACCGTTGGGCGCGTATTCAGCACAGTTAGTTCCAACTTCATCTGTTTTCTTAGTTGTACCGTCTGCACAATAGCCAAACGGAGCGTACTCTGGACAGTTAGTGCCTTCGGCGTCTTTCTTAATTGTAACCCCGTCTGCACAGTATTCCTGAGTAGGAGAGATACCAATAGTACCGTCGCCGTCGATGTCTTCATTGAATATCTTTTCTAGCTCTTTGAGTACTTCGTCTCCGTACTGAGAACCGATAATGATAACTCTCATCCAATCAGGAAGCCCCGGTTGAGTCGGGTCAGCAGATCCAAAGATTCCTTCAATAGTGTCTTTAACTTTAGTGGCGCAAGACGCTGGATCAGTAACACAGTCTAAAGGCTCTAAGGCTTTGTCTACTATTCCTTTTACTGCTTCTGTTGTGGCGTCAACAATTTCACCAGCCCCATCAAGTATTCCTTGAGTAATGATGCCAGCAATATCTCTATTTTCGTAGCAGTAAGACGCGGTGTTGGCTACTCCGTCACCGTCATCGTCTTTGGACATACAATCCCGCATCTGTTCTCTAGCGGCATCGTTAAAAGGCCCACTAATTTTGTCCCATATTTCTCCGATAGTTGGGAGACGCATGATACCCGGAAGAGGCAACCAATCAGGCAACCCCGGAATCTCAAGCCCCTTAAAGATTACCTGTACGTGTCTACCAAAATCTTCCCAGATGTCTTTTATTGCTCTAGGGTCAACACAGTTTGTGGTGACTGTGGTAGTACACATTTGTACGGTTACGCCAATATCTCCGTCACCAAGAATCGCCCTGTCTAAAATGTTCTGAGGGTTCATCAGGTTAAACGACATTCCGCCTATAAACGGGTTAGTAGACATTAAATCTGAGTACTGTCCGTACTTGTCTATAACACCTTGTATATTAGAGCCTTCTCCAGACTCTACGGCGTTTTCCCACTCTCTGTAAAATTGGTTAGCAACGTAACCTTCTAAGCGTACTCGTCTAGTGTCGCCGGGAGGAAAAGGTGTATCCCCGTTAAGTTGTGCTAGTGCCTTTGCTACGCCTATTTCCGGGTCTTCAATACATTTACCCGTTACGCCTACAAAGTGTCCGTTTGCCCAGCACTGCTGTCTATCTGCCCTGTTTTCTGCACGAATTGCCGCATTAAGAGCACGTACTGCCGCTAAATTATAGCCCCAGCCACCAGTGATTCCCTTTAAATCGCCTCCTCCAAGAAAACGAACTAAAAAGCTCCACCCATCTGATCCCCAGATTTGAAAGTTTGTGGGCATAGCTTATTTACCGTTCTTAAGTTGCATCAGCTTGTCAGCACCACGTATGCCAAAGCTGGCTGTGACTGCAACGTACAAAAGATATTGATACCACTCAGGTAACCTGTCTAGCTCCGCAAAGGCCATACCTACGCGACCAATGATATCAAGATCGTTCATACCTACGCCCCACATAATTGCTATTACAGGCGCACTCAGGACTACTGTGAACCACTCGTCTTTCCACGAGGACGCACTAGCCTGTGCCATGTGTTGTTCCCACGTAGCAGTGTTCTGTATAACCTGCATTGTGGCTTGGTGTTTTGCTTGTGACTGCTCGTGGCGATTACTAAGCCAAGTCTTAGCGAGTCCAGCAAGAGGACTAATGAGTGCTTGCCACACCTACGACTTACTCCTGTTACGCCAGCCTTGCACTGTGTCTGTTTCCCAGATACGTATACCTGTCCACACCAGTGTAAACAACGCAGCCAAGGAAGGCAGTACGCCAGCCAAAGCACCAACACCTGTTGCTACGGAAACCGTATCCATTACCTCTTTCATCCCTTGATCCGCCATCCTCATGCACCCTTAATAATTGCTACTGTACCGTAGATGATCCCGGCTGTTACAGCAGCGGCGATAGACAACAAGATACCGTCTAGTAACATACGTTGCCTCTTGCGTTGTTTGTAGATTACCTCTTCCCTCTGTGCTTTAATCTTACGTCTGAGCATTATCATCTCTTGGTAAGTCTCAACACCGTAAGACCAAACAATCAGTTCTCGTATTTGTTTCTCTTGTTCCTCTAGTTTCTTCTTGGCTATGACACTGTTGAGTGCTTGTT
>Ga0208162_1001406_pt1 | contig 12557 bp, 12 predicted proteins | sample CB_VirMetaG_4_FD_184539 | JGI IMG/M metagenome (GOLD analysis project Ga0208162, IMG submission 184539) | Freshwater to marine saline gradient viral communities from Chesapeake Bay - CB_1508_1M Viral MetaG (SPAdes) (version 4) | ecosystem: Environmental > Aquatic > Marine > Coastal | place: USA... | reverse complement strand
TATCAACTACTGGTTCTGCTAAAATAGGGACTGCACCCGCGGGGCCACAATTTCCTTATAGAATATATTATAAAGGGAATTATCCTGCCGCTGATACAGCATCAATATTTTTTGAAAGATCAGACGGAGATACAACTCAATTTGTATCAGCTTCATTTTTTACTAGTGGATCTTCAGAAATACAAAGATTTGTTTCTTGTAAAAATGATAATGGAACCTTAAAACTTCAAATCAATAATGAAACTGAGGTTAGTTCTTCAGGACAAAATTCTCCTACATTAAATAAAACATGCTCTAATAAAGCTAATATTGCTTTATATGCTAAAATTAATCCTGATAATTCTTTATCTAATAGGATTGGTGTTGGGGCTGGGAAAATCAGCCAATTAATGATGTGGAATCAGGCTTTATCTGATGCTGAAAGAACTAATGTATCTCAATCAATTGTAGGAACCCCTAATATTGGTAATATATTTTATGATAATGGATTTGCTGTTGTAACTCATCCAAGTTATAGACATATATTAAATAATTATGATATTACTAATACTGCAACTATTGTTTCAGGTAATTATAGTGGTTCACATGGAATAGGGTATTCTCCTCAAGGCTTTGAATTTAATAATGACGGCACTAAAATATTTACTGTAAGTTCTAATAGTGATTTAGTAGGGGAATTTACTCTTGATACTCCTTATGATATAACTACTTTAACCTCAGTTTCTGCTTCTTATGATTTTGGGGCAAACCCATTAAGTATAACTTTTTCTCCTGATGGGTTTAATGTTTATATAGCAATAGGTTCTTATGTAACACAATATAAACTAACAAGTTCATTTGATCTTAATACTGTAGATAATACAAAAACTTATGTATTTGGGGGGGATAGTATTCTTACTTATGGTATAAGGTTTAATAATGATGGTACTAAATTTTATAGAGCTAATAATCAATTTGATGCATTATATCAATATAAACTTAAAACCCCTTATGATTTAAGAACTGCTGAAGAGGAATATGTACGTAACGTTGGAAATGGTGGTGATGAACAAGTTACTGCAAATTTTTCTGGGGTTAATTTTGACTCTTCAGGATATAATATGTTTTTAGCAGGTTTTAAAACCGGAATAGGAGGAGCTATCTTCCATTATACATTAGATATTCCTTATGATATCCGTACAGCTACTTTTTTAAACGTATTAGATTTATCAATAATAGGAATTCTTTCTACTCCTACAGAAATCATACTTAACCCTAATAATAATAAATTATATACAGCAGTTACACCAAGTGATTATATTTATGAAATTTCTATGGAAAAAAATATAAACCGTTTTGAATATAAAAATACTCATCTTATCACTGAAAATGAGTATCAATGTACTATGACTGAGGATGAATTTGAGTTTACACGAAATACTTCAATACGTAAAATACCATTTAGCGATAGTGAGGATATAGCTAATTTTGCAACTGGTTCTAATTTTAAACCGTATGTTACAACTATAGGTTTATATGATAATAGTGGTAATTTATTAGTAGTAGGAAAATTAGGGCAACCTATTAAAGCAAGTAGTGAAACTGACACTACATTCGTTATAAGATTCGATACATGATAATACCAAATAGTTACGAAGAATTTCCAGAAAGCACATACGGATACGTTTATCAAACAACCCACTTACCTACTGGAAAAAAGTATATTGGTAAAAAAACACTAATATATAGCCAGAAAAAAAAATTAGGCAAAAAAGAATTAGCGTTGTGGGAGGGTAAAGGCCGCCCACCAGTTTATAAGCAAGTTCAAAAAGAAAGCGACTGGAAAACATACTATGGCTCACACGAATTTATCAAAACTTTAATCAAAGAAGGTAAACAAGACGAATTCCAGCGCGAAATACTCCAACTTGCTTTTTCTAAAAAAGAATTAACCTACCTAGAGAATAAATGGCTCTTTAGCCAAGCTGTATTAGAAAGTGGGGAGTATTTAAATGATAATATCGAAGGGCGTTACTTTAAGAAAGACTTTATAGCTAAATAATTTGGCTTCTGGTGAAGTATTACATAACTTCACTTCAATGAAAGAAGACAGATTAATATATTTACTGGAATCAGTATTAGGGAAGTCAGGATCAGCTAGAGGAGGAGAGGAGGCTTTATTTCACTGTCCTAATTGTAATCATCACAAGAAAAAGCTAACCCTAAACAAGCAGACTCAATGGTTTCATTGTTGGGTATGTAATTTTAAAGGCCGTAGAGCTAGCCAGATTCTTAAATTTATTAAAGCTCCATACACTGCTTTTGAACAGCTAAAAGAAATAGATAAACTCTATAATTTTAAAGAAGCACCTACAGAAACTAAAAAAGATGAATTACAATTACCTGAGGGATTCATACCATTACTTACAGGTAAAGGTTTAACTCGAGACAAAGCTTATAGATATTTACAGTCTCGAGGTTTAACTGCTCAAGATGTAATTAAATATAATATCGGCTATATTGAAGAAGGTAAATTAGCTAATTTTATTATTATACCAAGTTACGATAGAAATGGAGGTCTTAATTACTGGGTAGGCAGATCATTTGATCCAAATGCTTTTCATAAACATAAATTACCTCCTACATCTAAAGATATTATAGGATTTGATATGTTAGTTAATTTCGATATTCCTATTATTATCTGTGAAGGTGCATTTGATGCTATAGCAGTTAAACGAAATGCAGTGCCATTATTTGGAAAGCGTATAAGTAAATCATTATATAAAGAATTAGTAAGAGGTAAAGTTAAACAAATATACCTCGCACTTGACCAAGACGCTATAAATGACTCACTTAAGTATGCTAAAGAACTTATGTCGTATGGTAAGGAAATATTTTTGTTAGAACTCGAAGATAAAGATCCAAGTGATATAGGTTTTGAACAAATGACTTATATACTTCAAAACGCAAAACCATTAACTTTCCAAGGATTAATGGAGAAGAAAATCTTGTATCAATAGTTTATATTTATTAACAAACTATAGTTTAATGAAGATTGCTTTATTACCAGGTGGATTTAAACCGCCTCATCTAGGCCATTACAATATGGCAAAATATCTTGCAGATTTTGCTGATGATGTTATAGTTCGTATTGGTAGGAAAGAACGTGATGGTATTGGACCTGAATTGGCTCTTGAAATATTTAATTATTATAAAGCAGCTGATCCTGATCCAAGGGCTCAAAAATTAACTATTAGTATAGCATCTCATCCTTCACCAGTTAAAGATGTATATGATTTTGTTGAACAAATTGCTCCCGAAGGATCTGAATTAGTTTTAGGTATGGGTGAAAAAGATGCCCAAGATGGCCGTTATAATAGTATCCCTAAATTTGCAGAACCACGTAATATTAAATCAGAAATTAAATTAGTTCCACCACAAGCTGGTGGTATTTCAGGTACTCGTATGCGTGAGATTATTAAAGCAAATGACAAAGATACATTCTTTAAATATATTCCTGAGTTTTTACCTGAAGAGATTAAAGAAGAAATTTGGACTAAATTAATAGATACTACTATGCCTTCTGATATAGAAGAAATGATGGGTGGTACTATGAATAGAGAAGAAATGGCCAAACATATGGCTAATATGAAAAAATTACGTAAATTTTTCTCCAAGCAAAGTGACCAAATGGTTCAAGTACCTACTAAATTAACTAAAGGATTACGTAGAAAATTATATGAAGTAGGTGAAGGTAGTTCTAAACCTTTTACTTATAAAAAATTTCATTTTGGTGCCTTTGATAAATTTCTTGATAAATTTTCAAATATTTTACCAAGTGATAAAGGAGGATTTATATATAAAATAGAAGCTTATACTGAATCTGAAGGTAAAAAAGAAATAATACCTATAGAATTATTAGGTCATTATGGTGATAAAGCTTATTATAAAAGTATAAATTACTCAGATAAAGAAATAAAAAATCTTATCCAATTACTAGGTGATAATTTTAAAAATTTAAATATACATTTTACTATAGATGAAAATAATCGTGAATATGATCTTGTTAATGATCGTGTTTATATGTTTCGTTTAATGGCTACTATTAGAGAAATCTTATTAAAAGAAATCAAAACAACCAAGCTTAATTCTATTTCTTTCCAACCTACTAAACGTGATAGTGAAGACTTAGCAGATAATATGAATACAGGACGATTTAAGTTATATGATGTTTTTATTAAAAAAGCCTTCCCCGGAGCCCAAGCTCATTCTATAGGACAAGGAATCTTTTACCCAATCTCATCTCCTACAGCTTTAAATGAAGGTAGATATGATGAAGAAGTATTAAAACAATCTCGTTTTGTTATTAATAAATTTAAAGAAGAATTTGGAAAAGAATTTAAAGGTGAATCAGATAAAAGTTATATTGGTTGGTTAAAAGGAACACCTACACAAAAGAAAAAACCTAAAGAATTTCAATTAAGTTATAAATTAGATTTAGAATTTGTTCCTGATAAAGATTTAGAGTTAATGCCTTTCGATATTTATGCTAATGCAGGTCCTAATTCAATTTATGTTAAAATTGTATATAATCCAGATTCATTTCCTGAAGCTTATAATAAATTAATTTATGAAGTTAAAGACGCTATTCGTCATGAATTAGAACATGTTGGTCAATATGAATTTGATAAAGATGCTTACCCTGAAGGTGAGGATCTTGAAGGTTTTGATTATTTTACCGCAGAAGAAGAAATCCCAGCGTTCGTTCAAGGGTTATATAAACAAGCTAAAACCAGAAAATTACCTTTATCTCAAGTATTTGATGAATTTTTAGCTGATAGATCTGCTGAACTTACAGATAAAGAAGAAGAATTAATTAAATTAATTTGGACTGATTATGCTAAACAAAATCTACCAGCAGCTCAATTAGATGAAGGTGATCCTAAAGTCGGGACAGGTAAAAAACCAAAAGGTAGTGGAAGACGTTTATACACAGATGAAGATCCAACAGATACAGTATCTGTTAAATTTAGCTCAAGACAAGATATAGTTGATACATTATCTAAAAAATCTTTTAAATCTAAATCACATGCTCGTCAATCACAAATTATTAATTTAATTCATCAACGTGTTAGAGCAGCATATAATAGGGCTAAAGATCCTGATGTTAAAAAACGTTTAAAAATAGCCTTAGATTATGCTGAAAAACGTAAAGAAGCATCTAAAAAGAAAACACAACAATTAAAAAAAGAAAATTTTCCTCCTTATAAAGCAAATCAAGTTCAACAAGTAAGATATAAAGCAAGTGATACGTTTACTAATGATCGTAAAAAAGCTAAAAAATTAGGTTATTTAGAAGAAGCTGGAATTGATAGGGAAGAATTAAAAAAAGGAATTGAGGTAGAAAAGGAACACACTGACGATCTTAGAATAGCAATGAAAATTGCTTTAGACCATTTAGCAGAGGACCCAAAATATTATACCAAATTAGCAACATTAGGACTAGAAGAAATGAAATTATTCTCAAAAGATTGGTGGATGGATATAATCTCTGAAACCTTATTAAACGAAGGTGGTGCCGCAGGACATATGGCTCACCCATTTGATTTACCAAATGTTAATACAGGCAAAGACCTAATTAAATCATTCGAACAAGCTGCAGATAGTTTGAAAAAAACACCGGGTAGCGTTAAAATAGATGGCGTAAATGCGTCGATTAGATTGGTAAATTTCGACGGTAAACGTGAGTTCGCCATGGATCGTGGCTCTAAAAAGGCACTCGATTTAAAGGGCGTTACTAAAGCTGACCTAGAAGACAGATTCGGTCCTGGCCATGGTATGATTAAAGCAGGTGGTGATGTGCTAGATATTTTTAACGATGCTATGGATACAATTCAACCTGAACTTGAAGCACTCGGTATGTGGGATGATCCAAATATTATGTTCAATATGGAATATGTCTCAGGTAAATCAAATGTCCAAGACTATGGTAAAAATTTCTTAGCAATACATGGTTTATTAAACGTTGAAACTAAAGAAATTCAAGGTGCACGACAAATGTTAGTTAAACGTGTTACTTCTGAAAAAGGATTTAATCAAAGTGATATGGATAATTTGCTTAAGAAATTAGAATCATTTGCTAAAAAGAAAGGATTCGAAATCTATGGATCTGTTCCAACAAGGTTTACTAAAGATCCTGATTTTAAATCGGTATTAAATAAAAGATATACTATTGATACTGCTGAAGGTGATCAAACTAAAACATTAGCTCAGTGGTTAGATGGTGTTACCAATATTCCTAAAACTGATCGTTTAAAAATGAACATTGAAGAAACCGACTCTATTAAAGATGTTGGTGCTTTAAGCAAGCAAGTATACTTCGCTGTATTTGGTGGTGAAAATGTAGATTCATTATTTAGTAATGAACAAGAAGTTAATAAAGCAATCCAAGGTGCTACAACATATCTTGCAACTGAAAAATTAGGCGATGCAATATTAGATGTATTAGATTCACCAATGGGTTCAGTTAATGATCATGAGGGTGTAGTTATAAGAGACGAAAAAATATCAAACCGCCCATTTAAAATCACAGGTAAATTTATAACAGGAGGTGTTTCCTCACAATTCCAAACAAAATGAAACTAAAAGATTTATTAAACGAAACACTTAACGAATACTTCGAATACGCAGATAAGGAAAAAGCATTACAAAAAGATTTAGAAAATCACTTTGGCATCGTTTTTACTCCTTTTCTTAGGTTAGGAAAGTATTCGGGTGACAGAACACCAGATAATCCAAAATATAATAAGGGATATGGAAGTATTTCTTTTCGTCAAAATGAACCCTTAGCAGACGCAGATTGGAATAAAGCATTAGAATGGATTAAAACAAATATTCCCTTTAGTGAGATAACACAAGAATTTAATAATTATTTCCATGAACCGGGTGAAAAAAAAGATTACCCACAAATAAATTTTGAATTTGACATTGATGAATTTCCCAATGTCTAATCCAAAAAATAGTTAATATGTTAAAAAAAGAATTTAAAAGGAAGGACGTAGAACGCATGCGTAACCTGATTAAAGGAAAATCAGATAAATCTTCCGAGTTACAAGTTGGCTATACTGCCAAAAAAGAAGACCACAAAGAAGGTGATATTTGGGAAGAAAGTGGTAAAAAATGGACTATTAAAGATGGTATAAAACAAACTTATACTAAACTTGATGAAGTTAAAAAAGAAGCTATTTTACCATTATTTTGTCCTTCATGTAAATCCTTAATGAAAAAACGCAACGACTCAAAAATGTATAAAATACATAAAATGTGTTTCGATTGTGTTATTGATATGGAAGCAAAATTAAAAATTGAAGGTAAATATGAAGAGTATGAACGTAATATGATAGCAAAAAACGCTGAAGATTATATAGACGATCTCGAACAATATTTATTAGAAGCAATAAACACTTCAAATACTCAATATGTTTCTGAAAGAGGTGAAGTTGAACGTTGGAAAGGTGGAATTAATAAAGAAGAATTCACTGAACAGATGACAGAAAACTTTGCTAAATATAGAAAACAAATTGACGACTATAAAAACAACAACACAGATGATCAAGCTTAAAGAACTTTTATTTGGCAAACCTGACTGCGATTGTGGTTGTGGTAATTGTGAAGGTACTAAACTCACAGAACAAACTAAAATTACTGAAAATTTACAATATCATTTAGACAATAAGATCCCCTTAGGTGAGTCAATCTTTAGAATTAGTTCTAATGCTCACGTTAAATTATTTAAAGAAGTCAGACAGTTATGGGAAAACAGCCAAATAACTTTATCTGAAGCTGATAGATATTTTATGGATACTGATGCAGGTAGACAAGGAGTATATGAAGGTAAAATAGTACCCCTTGATTTACCTTATATTATGGAAGCCGAAAAAAAGAAAAACCCACCATTAAATAAACCTAAGCGTGGTGGTCCTAAAGCATATTATGTTTATGTAAGAGATCCTAAAACTAAAAAGATTAAAAAAGTAACATTTGGTTCAGGTGGGTTAAGAGCAAAAATTAGTAACAAGAAAGCAGCCCAAGCTTTCGCAAAAAGACATAACTGTGATCAAAAGAAAGACAGAACAAAAGCCAGTTATTGGAGTTGTAACTTACCTCGCTATGCTAAGCAATTGGGTCTTGGCGATCCTGCATCTAGGTACTGGTAACGCTTATATTAATATAGGGAAAAACCGAATTTTCCCTTCATGGACAAAAATTAATCGTCTTAAATGGCACATGGATGACGAAGATCGAACTGTTGAAGCTCTCCATGATACTAACTGGATGTTTCAACTAGAAGATCAACTTCCTGTTCCTTTAGATAAACCTATATTTATTAAGAGACATCAATGGCATCGCCTTATAAAAGGGGATGGTCACTTAATAGTCCATATAACAAAACATGCAAAACGAGCGTAAACTTACTAAACCTGAAGCTAAAGCTAAAGAACGTATAGTTAAAGATCTTAAAGGAGCCAAAAGCGACTTTAAAAAACGCTATGGTAAAGATGCTGAATCTGTTATGTATGCTACTGCAACTAAAAGAGCTAAAAAAATAGCTGAAGGGGTAGATCCTATATTATTAGAAAAAATTACTTCTGCTTTATTATTAATTTTAGGACCTGTAGGGATAAAATTAGGATTTGATCAACTAATTAAATTAAGTGATAAATATGTTGCTCCTTTGATTGATAAATTTTATGGTAAAGTAGGAACAGGAGCTAAATTTTTACGTCAACATTTAGAAACATTAAAAGCCGCTGCTAAACAAGGAAAAGATTCTTTAGAACAAGAATTATCAAATTTAATTTCAGGGTTATATGAAGAAAATGGATGTGGATGTAGTGCTTGTCAAGAAGAACTTGAAGAAAAAGCTAAAAAACGAGACAGATGTCTTCGTATTGCTGACAGAAAATTTGATAAACCTTCAGCATACAAAAGTGGGGCTGTAGTTAGGTGCCGTAAAGGTAAAATTTGGAAAGGTGTTAAAGAAAATACTTTAACTGAAAAAGAAATAGAAACTTTACGTACTTGGTTTAAACGTAAGGGTGCACCTGGTAAAACAGGTGGCTGGGTTGATTGTAACTCACCTATTCGTAAAGATGGTAAAATTACAGGTTACAAACCATGTGGAAGGCAAAAAGATGAAAAACGTAAATACCCAGCTTGTAGACCTACACCTGCTAGATGTAAAGATCCAGGTAAGGGTAAAACATGGGGTAAAACAAAAGAATAAAAATATAATAAATTATGGCTAAATTAAATTTAAAAGACGCGTTAAACAAAGTCCTAGACAGAACTGATTTGGACGAAAAAGTTTTGAAAGAACTTAAAGCTATTAAAACTAAAGTAGAAACATTAGAAGACAAAACAGAAGCTAAAATTGAAGATCTACTTGAAGAACCAAAATCATTTTTTGCTCGTTTAAAAGCTAATATTGGCTTTTGGTCTATCATTGAATTAGGAACTCTTGGGTTTATTGCTTTACCAGCATGGAATGGTGATTATAATATTGCTTTTGGTGCTGCTTTAGTTTGGGTTTTATTACATAAATTTGATAAAATTTGGATAAAATGAGCTTTTTAGACGAAGGAACATTTGTAGGAAAAAATGCTGTAGCAGATGCTTTAAAAGATCCTGAATTTAAAGCTTTAAAAAGCGATGAAAAAGCTAAAGCTATTGCTACCCTTAAACAGGGTGGGTCTATAACAACAGAGAAAAAAGGTAAAGACATGGATGGAGATGGTGACATCGATTCTAAAGATTACTTAGCTGCTCGTGATGCCGCCATTAAAAAGGCTAAAGCTAAAATAAAAGAAATGACTAGTAAAGGATATAGTAGAGATCCTGAAACTGGTGAAATTATTCCTATGAGTTCTGACGATGCTATCCAAAGTTTTTTAAATAAAATCAAACAAGATTTAGAAAACGAAGATAATTTAGATGAAATCAAAACAAAAGGAATTGAAAAATTTTTAAGAGGCAAATCCTATAAAACTCCTTACAGTGATTTTATAGATTCTATATCTTCAAAAGATAATTATGATAGTGATATTGATAGTAATGATATAAAAAAATCTGTATCAAAACTAACTAAACTTAAAAAAGGAGAATTAAGTGAAGATGAATTTAAAGCTTTTATTAAAGAACTAAGAAAAAATGGTTATGATAATGATGAAATAGAAAAATTAAAAAAATCTTATAATGATGCTGTTAAAGCACAAAAAGAAAAAATGAAAGAAGAAAAAACAGTCGAACTTCCCGCCGACACTACATTTACTTTAGACCTTAAGCACCTTATGAAAAAACATATGGACGAAGGTAAATCTAAAGAAGATACAATTAAATTAACTAAGGTACTAATGAAAAAACTTCACGATAAAGGTGAAGTAACAGTTAAAGGTACTAAAGTTATTTTTAAAGAAAACAAAACTAACGAAGCTTCCATTATGGGCGTTCCACTTGAAAGTTTTGCAGACTACTATACAGCACTTGACTTAGCAAAAAATATAGGTGTTCCAGTAGTTGCTTTTAGTGCCCTTTTAGCGATAATGGGTGTTCAAAAAGCAACAGAGTTCCTTAAAAGAGGAAAAGAAGCTGTTATGGCTTGGTATGAACAAAACAAATTAAGGGAACAAGAAGATGCTCAATTAGCACTTCCAGAACCAGATGCACCTGATTTCTTAGGTGATGATGGTGTAGATTATGAAGGTGGAATGGCTAAAAGTCAAATGCTCAAAATGAAAAAATACGCAGCTGCCCTTTGTGATATGATTGAAGATGAATCACAATTAGAAGCGTGGGTTCAAGCTAAATTAACTAAAGCATCTGATTATATGTCTGCTGTTTATCATTACTTAGATTACCAGAATTCTAAAATGAACAATGAATAATTTAACTGAACAACGGCTAAGACGTAAAATACGTCAAATAATAAGGGAAGAACGCGAATACCAATTGCGCCAACTATCTCCTGGAGCCTTCAGTGCCCTAGGACCAGATGTGTTAGGTATTCCACCTTCTGCTGTAGTTGATGTTAAAATTATTAAAGCTCCTAAGCCAATTTTTAAATGTTTTCTTGAAAATGGACAAACATTTAATTTAATTGATAATGAACGTTATATGCAAGCTGATATTAATCGTATTTTGTTCGATCTAGATAGAGAAGATGATATTAATGGTGCAAAATATGAGCTTGAAAAGTTAATGCAAAAAGGTAAAATCGCTAGTGACGATGAAGAAGTTGCTTCTGACGATTTAGGGGGTGAAGAACCAGCAGCCGAAGAACCAGCTGAAGAGCCAGCGCCTGAAGAAGAAGTATAATGAACAACAACCCAGAATTTAATCAAGCAGCAGCAGGTATTTATCGCGATGCCGTTAAAAAATTTAACATTCGCACTACACCTAAGCTTATTCTTCGCAAAGATAAAGAAAACGGTGCTAAAACATTAGGCCGTACTGCTTATTATGATCCTGAAAATTTGCACATTGTTCTTTATATTAGTGGTCGCCACCCTAAAGATATTCTTCGCTCATTTGCTCATGAATTAATTCACCACGTTCAAAATGAACGAGGTGATTTACAAATGGGAGACGCTAGTAACCCTCAGTATGCTCAACAAGACGATCACCTTCGCAATATGGAAAAAGAAGCATACCTTGAAGGTAATTTATTAATGAGAGACTTTGAAGACAATTTTAAATACCAACAATAACCTTATATGTAATAACGTATAGACTGATTCATAGCCAGTCGAATAAAAAAAGAAATCGAGATCTGTGGCCTCCATTTGGAGGCCACACTTTTTTTTATTATATTTAATAGTTAAGATTAAAACATGGAAAAAATAGTAATAATCGGAGCCGGAGTAGCGGGCGTAAACGCTGCAACAAAGTTAGTAGATAACGGTTATCCTGGAGACCATATCACCATTATTGATATGGGAAATGACCCATATAAACGTAAACCCGAAGAAGTAATGACTGGTTTCTTAGGTGCTGGAGGTTGGAGTGATGGTAAATTAACATACCACACAGCAATTGGGGGACATATGTCTAAGTATTGTGGTGAGGAAAAGGCAATGGAATTGTTTAATGAAGTAATTACCAACTTCAAACGTTTCCATCCTAAACCAGAAGAAGTACAATGCTCAAACCCAGAAGCAGAACCAGATTTTATTAAACCATATTTTGGTTTACGATTATTCCCTGTTTGGCACGTAGGTACAGATTATTTACATGAAATTGGTAAAAATTGGTACGATTTTCTTTGTGATAAAGGTGTTAAATTTTTATGGAATATTAAAGCAACTAATGTTTTGCCTGAAAAAAACAGGATTACATATGAGTACCTTAATAGAGATCGTAGAGGTGGAGGATCATTAGATTATGATCGCTTAATTTTTGGGGTAGGTAAATCTGGTATTGACTTTGGGAAAAGATTAGCAGAAGAATATAACTTCCCAACAGAACCCAAGCCAGTACAAATTGGTGTTCGTTTTGAAGCACCACAAAAACATTTCCAAAAA
>Ga0208162_1001405_pt1 | contig 12558 bp, 8 predicted proteins | sample CB_VirMetaG_4_FD_184539 | JGI IMG/M metagenome (GOLD analysis project Ga0208162, IMG submission 184539) | Freshwater to marine saline gradient viral communities from Chesapeake Bay - CB_1508_1M Viral MetaG (SPAdes) (version 4) | ecosystem: Environmental > Aquatic > Marine > Coastal | place: USA... | reverse complement strand
TTCAAAAATAGTTTCTAAACTAAAAACCATAACTGACTCCCTAGAAGATGACATATAAAGACTTTCGCCCTAGGCTAAAAGGCGATAAAAAAATAGCATACGATCACCTAACAAAAGATGAGCGCAGGATACTAGTGATAGGAGATTTACATACACCATTTGAACTTGACGGATACCTAGAATTTTGTCAAGAGACTTATGCAAGATACCTTTGCAATCAAGTAATATTTATTGGAGATATAATAGACAACCATTATTCATCATACCACGAAACATCTAGTGACGCAATGGGTGGAGCTGATGAGTTAGAGTACGCAATAGAAGCAGTAGCTGGATGGAGAAAAGCTTTTCCTGAGGCAGATGTAATTATTGGTAACCACGACCGTATGGTTATGCGTAAAGCTCAGACCTCAGCAATACCTACAATGTGGATCAAGTCTTATAACGAAGTGCTTGGAACTAAATGGAACTGGGTAGAGAGAGTTGTCTACGATAATGTTCAATACATACACGGAGAAGGTGGAACAGCCAGAACAAAAGCTAAGAATGATATGATGTCTACAGTACAAGGACACATACACACGCAAGCTTATATTGAGTGGATGGTTGGAAGGAACTTTAGAATATTTGGAATGCAAGTAGGCTGTGGTATAGATACTACATCATATGCAGCTGCTTACGCAAAGCATTTTAAAAAGCAAGCTATCGGATGTGGTGTAGTCCTAGGAGGACACACTGCTATTAATTGTTTAATGGAATTATAATGAACCCTAGATTAAATTTTGCAATCGTATTTATAATCAACGCAGTATTATTATATGCGCTGTTCTGGTATATATTTAATTAGTCTTCGAAAGCTTTTTCAATATCTCTAAAAGATTTTTCTAGCTCTCTCAATTCTCTAGCTAAATCAGCATCAATTTGTTGTAGTTCTTTTAAGCTTGTTTTAGGTGGTTTTACACCTCTTGATTGATCTGCAAATCTTTTTTTCAAAAGATATCTCCTTATATCTTTAAAGAAAGGAATAAAACCTAGTTGACCAATTAACTCAAATGTAATCCTATTATTTAATTCTTCTTGAGCTCTTCGTCTAGCAGCTTCAGTTTTTCTTGTTTGAACTCTTGCTGCTAATTCAGCTCCTCTAAATAATGTTCTGACAAGTGGCCCTAGTGGGCCAGCTGCTATAACCGCTGCCATTTCTGATATAGGTTTTTGTCCAAGTTGATCTAAATTTATAAGGCTATAAACAATAGAGTTGTCATAAGCATTATATGGCTCGCCATTTCTTAATCCTTCTAAATAATTTTTATTTATATATTCTAATCCTGCGTTTATAGGTAAAGATGGTATGTTACCTAAATTCTGTCTAAACATAAGAGTAGACAAAGATCCAACAATTTGTCTAGCTAAAGTGTTACTTACATCTTCTTCTTCATCTTCAGGAGCACCTAATAAAGAATCAATTACATTGCTCAATGTTTTATACATTAAAACATAAGAAGACATTCTTGCCACCAAACCTCCCAGTGTTCTATACGCTTCAGCTTTAGACATCTCTCCACTTCTTTGTAGCGCACCTATCGCAAATCTTGCTGTAGCATATTCGTTTAGTGTAAAGTTTGCCATAAAAGAATTTATTGTTCTATAGTAATTTATTAAACCAGACCTATCCTTTTCCGGTCTTCTTACATTTTTTATAATTACATTCAAAGGGTTTCCAGAAGTTATTAATTCAATACTTGTTTGGTCTGATTTAAAGCGAGCTTCATCTCTTGCTTGTTTGTATTTATCATCTAAATATTTAGAAGTCCCTTCTGATATTTCATTGAAATCTTGTACAGTTAACTTGACAGTTTCTTTATTATATTTTTTTACATTTTTTGAAAACTCATCTGCAAATTTTGAAATCCATATTGGTCTAGATATAACTTTATCAGCACCACCCATAAGGAAATCAGTTGATCTTGTAATTGCTCTATAAACCTGTTTGGGTTTATTAGCTAAATACTCCATTTTATTTAATGTATTATTATAAAGATTTCTTCTTTTTTCGTCAATATTAAGTATACCGGTAACATCATTATACTTGGAATCTGCTGCCAGTTTACCTCCTAATTTGTCAGTTTCTGTAGATCCTAAGTTAATTAATGTATTTAAAAATCTATTATTTGCTTCATTACCAACTTTCATTGATATAGGAGCATAAGTTGTATACGCATCATTAATAACATTCATAGGCTGCTTACTTAACATTAAAGCATTACCACCTAGTTCAGCCAAAAATCTAGGAACTGAACCTAAAAGTAATCTATATGAATTTCTAGTTATTTCCTGAGCTAAGTTTTGTGGTGTATCAGAATCTAAAAAAGAACGTAAATAAGTTATTTCTAGTAATTCTCTTTGAGAATCTTGCAATGCTTTTACGGTATCTCTTTGACCTTTTGATTTATCTACATATTTATTATATAATCCCCTAGCAACATCTTGTACTTTTGTTACTTTGGGAGACATATAGTAATCTAAAAAAGTTTCTTGAGCACCTCTTCTTGCTGACTGAAAAGGATCAAAACTAACTGGAGGCTCTCCTCCAGGCTCTCTTTCTTTTATTGTTCCACCTTGTGTAGAGAACTGAGCAGCTTCTTCGTAAAGTAAATCTAACTTTTCTTTGGGAGTTCCAGCTAATACCACTCTGTGTGAATAATCTTTTATTGATTTAAAGTCTTTACCTCTTCTAGCTGCTGCTATTTTTGCAAAACTTTCTAACTGACTGTTTTGCTCTTGTAATGTATTAAAAACTTCTTTTTGTACATCAGATAAACTATCATACACATCTTGAAATTTAATTTCGCCATCTTTTAAATATTGATTTTTAATATTTGTTAATTCTTTTGCGTCCAACGGTGTTAAAACATTTTCTCTTTTTGATTCTCTAATAGTTGCATCAATCAATTTTACAGGAGAAGGAGTAACATCACTATCAGGATTGCTTTCATGCTCGAGAGCTAATTGTGCTAATCTTATTTTATATCCATTTATTATAGCTTTATTTCTATCGTTTTTTGATTCCGCATCTAATTTATCTTCTGCTTCTGTTATTATTTTTTGTGTTCTATCAAATTCATTTTTATATGTTGAATACGATTCAACTATAGGAAGATAAAGGGTTCTGTAAAATAAAGTACTATTTTTATTTCCTATCATAGTATCTACTTTTGGAACTGGAGTAGACCTAATTTGTTCTTGAATAATATTTTCTTTTTGTCTACCTAAAGGTCTAAGAAATATATTTTTTATTTTAATAAAAAAGTTATCAAAGTTAGTTTTTAAAACTTTATCTGTAACAGTATTTAAATGTGGAGAAAGTTTTGCTATATCTTTTTCTACCTCTTCAGGTTTTTTTAATTTATCAACTTTTATTTTTTCTTCTTTTACTTCTTTTTCTATAATAGGTTTTTCTTCTGCTTTTCTTTCAGCTTCAAATATAGTTTTCTCTGCAACTTCAGCTATTAGTTCTGGAGATGATGCTAATTTTATGTTACCTTCAGTAGGAGTAATACCCGTGATTTCTTCAAATTTATTCTCAAGATCTTTTTGCAGCTCTGGTAATTTACTTAAAAATTCTTGATTATATTTAGCTACATTAGGATACAATTTAATAAAATCAGTAACATCTGCTTCACTGTGTTCAATTGTTTGATCTTTAGAAACTTCTTCAATATAACCTTCCGCAATATTATCACCAGTATCACTTACCCATGTTTCTTTAAAACCTTTTCCTAATTCAGATATTTTAATTCCTAATCTTTCTTCAATTGATTCAGGAGTAAATTTTTTATTTTTAGTAAACATAGAAGGTAAACCAGATTCTTTAGAATTTTTTAACTCTTCTTTTTGATTTTTCTTTTTCTCTTTTATAAACTGTATTTCTTTAGCAATTTGTGAGGGGTTATTGCTTTCTCTAGCAATTTTTTCAGATACTTCAAGTTCTGACATTCCTCTATCAAGCTGAGCATCTTCTCCTTTAGTTACATCAATTTCACCAGATTGCATAATAAGTTTCTCAGCATTTCTTCTACCTTGAGAAGAAACTTCTTTTCCATCTTTTTTAATACTTTTTATTTTATTATCCTCAGTAATTATAACTTCAAAGTTTCCAATTTTTCTTATTTTATCAGTAGGCGCAGCCTCAATAGGAGCTTGCGCTACTTCTTCTGTAACTTTAGTCCTAAACTCTTCAAGCACAGGATCACCCTCACCGTAGTCAAAAATTTGAGGATTTGCTATAATAACTTGAGCATCTTTTTTTGTTTTAACACCAACATCTTTTCCTGTTTTAATATTTCTGACATAGTATTTACCTGTTCCATCTTCTTCTATATCACGCCCTGCTTTATTATCTCTATTATCAATAATATCAAAATCTTTTTTAGCTTCTATAGGATTTTCTGGAAGAGTATAGGTCTCTATCTCGCTCGGTGTAACCTCAACCTCAGCTTCGATCTCTTCGGCTGGTTTTGTTTCTGCTTCGACTTGCTCGGGTGTAACCTCTCTGGTAACTGGCTGTTGTTGGATGTCTCTCTCTCCCACTGCTTCGCTATCTGGGGCAGGTTCTTGTACATCCACCTTCTCTGGGCTTGGCTCTTGAATGGCATCTTCTTTAATTTTTGTTAATTCATCTAATTTATTTAATATCTGATCGTCTGTTGGAGACAACACACCTTCTTCTGCTAATGCTTTTAAAGCGTCTTCTTTAGTAGCTTCTTTTATTGTGGTAACTCCTCCGCTTTCTTCACTAATTCTCTCAAGCTCTGCGTTGATTTCATTTATTCTGTCTCTTTCTTTTTTAACTAATGCTTCATCTTTACCTGCAATCAAATTTTGTATTTGTTTCTTTTCTTCTATAAGACCTGCAGCTTCTATTTGTTGTTCTCTTGTTAAATTTAAATTAGCTACATCATAGTATAATGAAACAGTCTTATCATAAGATTCTAATATTTTATCAGCTGCGTCTTGAGATATTTCACTTCTTTTAACTTGTTTTAAAAGTGTTCCTTCAAGAAATGTTTTAGCGTTTGGATCATTAATAATATCTATTTGATCTAATTCTAAAGTTGGTTTACCTTCAACTGGTGTAAATGCAGAAACTAAATTATCATACTTAGTTTTTTCAATAGTTTTATTTAAATTTTTTGCCGCTTTTACTTGAGCATATTTTCTAATACCAACATCTAAACCTGATATTGGCCCACCAACTGCAGCTCCAATTAGAAATGTATCTAACCCTTGTTTTATTATATCTACAAAAGCATCTTCATCTTGAGATACCCATTTATCTAAAGCTTGTTGAGATATTAAAGTTCCAACCTCAGAACTACCTTCTAAACCCATACCTTTTAATATACCACCAACAGCTCTAGTAATTCCAATCAAAGCTTGTTCTTCAGTTTTACCTGATAAACTTTTAAATAAACCTTTACCAAGTTTTCTGGTAACTCCTTCAAATACCCCTTCTGCTATACCAGATCCTGTCGCATTTATAGCGGTTCTTAAATCTAAATCTTTACCTTGCTCTTGAAGTTCTCTACTTTTTGACGCAGCTTCACCTGCTCCAATAACCGCAATACCACCTGGTGTAAATGCCGCAAACACTGATGGTAGAGCCCCATAAGCTTCATTCAATAATCTAGTAATACCTCTTCCAACATTCTCAGAAAATATATCTTCTGTAATGCTTGTATCAAATTGCTCCATTGTAGCTTCTAACTGCTCAGCCTCATTAGTAAGTTTTCTATAAGCTTCATTCCCAACATCTTGTAAGCCTCCTATTCCAGGAGCGCCAATAGCTGCTTGTTGTTTACCTAATGTTTCTAGAAACAACTCTCTGTCATCTATAGATAAACTATTATAATATTCTTTAAATTCTGGATTTATTAAACCTGCTCCAGTAACAGCCATCTCTGCAATGTAAGTAGGTATACGAGATGCTCCCGCCGCTAGTCTTTTTAAAGAGCTTTGAAATTTTTTAGTAGCTTCTCCACGCTCCGATAAACCATCCGCAAATGGTGATTCCGTATCTTCTTTTTTTTTTAAGGTATATTTTTCTACAAAACTATCTTTATCTTTTGTATACAAACCATCTCTTGATACTACATTAAAAACTTTATCAACGTATTCTGGACTAGCAAACTGCACCTGAAAATCTTCGAATGACTTAGTATAGTATCCGTCTTTAATTAAAACGTCATACAGTTTTTTAATTTCATCCATACTAATCTAATATACCTGTTTTAGTTTCTGTTACTTCTACAGTTTCTTCACCTGGTGTTTTTTCAATTGGTTCTTTAGCAAAAGCTGCGGTAACCTTTGCAAGTTTAGCAATATCAACTATATCTTTATTTTTAAATATTGCTTTCGCAACTTCTAAAACTATATCATCCGCAGTATTAGCTTCAGATATGTCTACAGAAATAGGTTCTCCACCTGGAACTTTTACTTTTATTACATCTTTAGTCGATGTGTCATAATTTAGGCCAAATTCACTTAAACCTCTAGAAACTAAATTTTTAATCTGTGTGCTAGTTTTTACAAAATTTTCTGGAGATGGAGGAAAATTACTTACCACAAATCCTGTTAATTGTTTCACTGCGTTATCTTTTGTATCATCGTCTAGCTTCAAATCTGCAAGTTCTTCCTCTGCTATAGAAGCTAATGCTTCAGCTCTTCTGACTTGAGCTTCTTTCAATCTTGTTTCAAATACGTCTTTTTCTGGTGCAGCAATTTCTTTTCTAGGTATTCTTGCTTTTATCTCTGATATAATATGATTTCTTGCATCTATCCTTTGCTGGTCGGTTTCTTCAAACTCATTTGTTTTTTGATTATAAAACACTTTATTAAGTTCAGTAGTGTCTGTTGTGAAATCATAGCCTAGTGTGTCAGTCAATATACTTCTTAAGTTTTCATCTACAGATAATATCTCATCAGCTAATTTTTCAATAGCATTATTAAATTCTTTTTGATCTACTGCTGCATCAAATAGCGTAGTCACTTCTCTACCATCTGCTTCACGAATGGTTTTTAAACCAAACTGTTTTAACTTTTCAGTAATAGCAGCTCCTAAATCATACTTGTCTTTTTGATACTCAGACATAAACCCTAGTTGCGTTACATCTACAACTTCGTCTGTAACCTTACCATCTTTATCTAACTTAACAAATAAAACTTCATTTGAAGATGGATCAATAATTGGAGCTATATCTTTAAAGTTAGTATAGTTTTGAAACAACTCCTTCATAAATATTTCTTCCTTAGAAGATATACCATCAAGAGCTCTTTTCATATAAAAGTCATACTTACTGTTAAAGTTATTTGCATACTGAAACATATTCTCAGTACTCCCCTTTAAGTTAGCACGTCTTCTATAAAATTCTTGTTCTGTTATTTGTCCTGACTTAAGTGCATTTAAATTAGCAAGTGAAGCTTGTGAAGCTTGATTTGAAAAAGAAGATATTGCTGTGTTTAAATCAGTATTATATCCCTGTGGTCTATTGATTAAATCTTTTTGAAAGTCATTATAACTTTGCTGAATATCTGCTTTTCTTTTATTACGTGAAGCTTCATCAGCTTGAAGTCTATCAGTAAAGTTTTTACTTATTTCTCTCCAGTTAATTTGTACTGGATCATCATCTCTAACATATCCGTATCCTAATGCCATATTTAATCTGTTTTAAATATTGGAGCAAATAAACCAGGTCTACCTGTTAAACCAATGCCAGGGGCATATTCTGGAGTAACTACAGGGGCAACAGTCTGAATATTACTTAGACCTAAAGATCTAGTTAATTTAGATGGATCTTGTTGTCTTTGAAATTGTCTCATTTCTCTCGCAGTTTTAGCTTCAGGTGATCCTGCATATAAATCTCTTGCTCCTATAGCAGTTCCTGCTATATCAAACAATCCGCCCACTGCTTGACCTAAAGCAGCTTGTCTCATTTCTTGAGCCTGTTGAGCTCTTTGCTGTTGACCTACCGCTTCTCCTAACATTAAATCTGCTCTTGCTCCTTGTAATCTTGATTCTTCTTGTGCTGCTAATTGTTGAAGTTGTTGCATTTCTCTTGACATTGCAGCTCTTTGTTGAGCAGCTTGTTCTTGCTGAGCCATCAACACTCTACCTGCAGTAGCAGCTGCGCCTCTTGCTTCTCCTTCTACCCCAGCTTGTAAAGCTTGAGCTCCAGCTTGAAGCAATGATTCTCTTTCAAGTTCATAAGGTTCTTTTGCTATACCTAATGACTCTAAATAATTTACATCTAATGTTTTCTTAGCTTCATCAAAAGCTTTTTGAGCTTCCGCTTCTGCTTCTTGCTGTAATTTTCTTTGTTTGGATGCTTCTGCAAAACTCATACCTGTTGATAATGCTGCTGAACTTATTGCTGCTATTGTAGTAAACGCTGCCATACTATACTTTTTTTATCATTTCGTTTGTGTAACTATCTCCTTTTATATACCCAAGGTCTTCGTATGTTTTAATTAAACCTTCGTGTCGTAGCAGTGCGTAAATGAAACCACCGCTTTTTGAACATATATCTGTTAAAGTACTAACTAAAAATTTAACTGCCTCGTGTCTCAACTTTTTATTTTTAATTTTTTTGTCTGATATAATCCAATCCACCCAACTTACTTTTGAATTAGTAACATACATAAATCCAGCACAAATAGGTTTATCTTCATGCAAAACCATCAATCCGCCTTCTCCGTTTTCTGGTAAAAAATCTTTAGGTGGCGCTTGCCAATCCCAATCTTTCCACCAACCTACCAATACATCGTCATAATCAGATGGATTTAATTTACGTATATTAAATTCCATTCTATGCAAAGATACTAATTTTACGGATAGCTTTTCATGATTTCCGATTCAACGGCAAATAATTCAGTTGATTGCGTGCTTTTGTTTGTAAGGGTAAATATACCATAATGACCAAGTAAACCATTAGATTCTGCCTCAGCACTTTTAATAAATAATATATAAGGATCAGCTACTGTAATAGGCTGAGCTCCTGATACAGATGCATCAACCGTAATTCTGTTTATACCTGCTGGAAGATTTACTTCAATGTTTGTAATCTGACCTGCTAATTCTACAGTGGTATATGAAGGGACAGAGAAATATAAATAGTCTCCTACTGATACCTCACTACCTATACTAACTAGAGGCGTGATAGAAAAACTAACTGTTAGTGTAGTGCTTGCTAAACTCCAAGATAAAGCTTTACCTATACCATTTACTGATCTCATAGCATACTCACCTGTTAATGCAGGTATCTCTCCTCTTTGTCTAATAAATGCAAAGAATGCGTTTTCTTTTTTCTCAAACCATTCTGAATCTATGTACCCATTAGTTTGTATATCTGTTTCCATTGTAACATCCCAAGCTTGGTCTGATTCTAAATTAATTGTTTTAAATAGTTTATTTTCAAGTGGTCTCTCATTAAACACTGTAGTTATATATGAGTTGTATTGAGTTCCATAAAAATTATTTCTTGATAGATCGCTATTATGTTGAAATAAATTACCACCACTAAAAGAATAAAAGTATTGATTCATACCAATCATAATTTCAGGTATGAAAGAATAAAAAGATGGCCAGCCTTGCGCTGCTTGAGAATAAGTTAATGTATACTCCGTAGTTACTGGCGAAGGTATAGGTGGAACTATACTCGCAGGAACTGGAGTTGGAGTAGGTATAGGGATTGGAGTTGGTGTAGGGGTTGGTGCAGGACTCGGTGCAGGACTTGGCGTAGGACTTGGAGTCGGAGCTGTCGGAGTCGGCGCTGCGGGAACAGGTGTTGGCGTAGGGCTAGGATCAGCATAACCACAACTTGTATTACAAGATTCTGTTGGTACTTTTAAATATGATGAACCTGATATAGAAGTTTTTGCTATATTATATGGGTAGGATAAACATACTTCCTGTTCATCTTCTTCAGGTATTGTTACTGATCTTTTAATACCATCACAACAACTTATATTCCAAGAACATTCACCACCATCAGCTCCTACCGGACAAACTAATACATAGGTTAAACAATCCATAAATCAATTAATATTCTACAAATTTACAAATTAAAAAGTTAAGTGTTTTAATTTACCATCCATTCCTTAACTAAAGCATAAAAAGAATTATTTGGATATTCCGCTATATTATGATTAGGAAATGTAGCTTTATTAAACTGAGAATCAACACTATAGTGTGCAAAGTAATGATCGTGTTCATCAAACTGATTAAAACTAGGTATATAAGTATTATTCTGTCCTATCATTTTAATTCTGTTATTATGACAAGCAATAGAAAATGCTGTCATACAAGCCCACCATTTCCAGTTTACTTCTGAGTCTGATTCTATAATTTGTTCTGCTACAGATATAACATCATCAATAATTAGTTTTAATGTTTTATTCTTTACAAGTATAGGAACAAAACCACCGTTCATAAACTTACCAGATTCATGAATTAAATACTTTTTAATTTTATTATAGTTTTTCTTTGACTCATCTGCAATGAACATATGCCATTCTTCATAGCCATCATAACATATAACATTACTATCACCTGGCATTATATGATTATATTTTTTTAGCGATACAATATCCATATCACATAATACTATAGTATCTTCATCATCATATAAATCAAGCAGTGGTTTTATAGAAGAGAATACATTTATAACTACACAGTTTTCGTTTCGACAAGTTACATAATCCCATATTGGAGGTGACATATAATAAGGTAATCCTTTTAAATCCCAATCTACATTATTATATACAGGACTAAATGTATTGTTTTGTTTTACTACAGTTACAAGACTATTATTATATGATTGTAAACCATAAGCTTTTTTTTGACAATACGCCCAGAAGTTAGCCATCCATCTGTATCTATCATCTACTATTGCGCTAGGAATAAATCGTATCATTTTTTTCTAAATGTATGAAATTTAAAATGGTCTTTGTGTAAATGAATATTAAGAGGCTTGTCTTCTTTTACAAAATAGTAATCTAATTTTTTCTCTAATGTTTCAAATGTATTATTAAAATTAAATATAACCTCATCATCTAACCCATAGAGATTACATTTAAAATTTAAATAGGATGATCTATAATATAAATCATTAATAAAATATTCGTTAGGGTGTGATCTTAATATTTCTACATTTTCATCTTTAAACTCGTCATAAAAAAACCACTCCATATATTTTTTTATTTCATGCATATACTGATCTAAAGATTGAATTCTTTCAAACTTTTTCCAAAGTGATTTCTTTAAATAAAAACAACTGCTAAATAAAGACATATTATCTGGAGGATATTTAAAAAATATACCTTCTCTGTTTGGATATTTTTCTACTAGTTCTTTTACATCTTTATTAAGTTGCCAATCATAATGTATACTAAACACGCCATCACCTTCAACTAATCTATAACCTTTGTTGAATTGATCTATGATTGCAAATGGAGCAAAGCTATCGTAAGGAGTAAATGTATCTACCTTTTCATAGTTGGTTTGACACACATGATACAAATCATATTTACTCCACTCTTGAGGTTTTACTATAGCATTATCTTCTACCCATACAAAACCATCAGCTTCTTTAAATGCTTCGTAGTTAAAAAAGTGATCAACAACTATAGCTTTATATCCAAATCTTTTTATTGATTCAATACATTGTAAAAGTAAATTTAATCTGGTAGGATTATCAGAGTGAGCAGTAATTAGAAAGTTGAAGTTGTTCATTTAATCTATCAACCATCTTTTATTTTCTACAGTCCAGTTTACAGTTTGTTTTAGTTTATCATAAACTTCACTAGGTGTCCATCCAATACTTTTCATTTTATCACCACATAAAGCATAACGTAAATCATGCCCTGGTCTTGATGAATGAAAGTCTATAATCTCATAATTTAATTTTTTCTTTAGCACTGCTGATATATATAATGCTAATGATAAATTATCTATTTCTTCTGAACCTACAATATTATACTTAGGACACTTAATTCCTGTTTCATCAGGCACAGATGGTGTATCATTATTTAGTAAAAACAATAAAGCACTAGCTACATCTTTAGCGTGTATGTAGTGCCTGCTACCGGCTTCTGTTTTTTCTTTGTTACCGTGTATCCAAATCTTTTCACCTTTTAACACTTTATTAATACACATTGGTATAAACTTTTCGGGATGTTGTCTTTCGCCAAAAACATTCATAGTATGGGTTATTATGTTTGGCATTTGATAAGTGTTTTCAAAAGCCACAACTAACTCTTCTGCCCCAGCTTTAGATGCGCTATATGGATTAGTAGAATTATATCTATCATTCTCTTTATACTTAACTTCTCCTGGAGCTGGGCCAAATACTTCATCCGTACTAAAATAAACAAACTTATCTAGCATATCTAATGTTTTAGCATACTCTAATATGTTTGCAGTCCCTACTACATTATCAAGAACAAACTCCATAGGATAGTCAATACTTCTATCTACGTGAGATCCTGCAGCTAAATGAGCTACAT
>Ga0208162_1001404_pt1 | contig 12559 bp, 15 predicted proteins | sample CB_VirMetaG_4_FD_184539 | JGI IMG/M metagenome (GOLD analysis project Ga0208162, IMG submission 184539) | Freshwater to marine saline gradient viral communities from Chesapeake Bay - CB_1508_1M Viral MetaG (SPAdes) (version 4) | ecosystem: Environmental > Aquatic > Marine > Coastal | place: USA... | reverse complement strand
ACCTTATTAATAATTTGGATGATGTTCCCGTTGAATTGAAGTGGTTGATTGATACAACTGAAAAGTGGTGTCGTGATCGTGCAATTTATCTTGCACTTATGGAATCAATTCTCATTGCTGATGGTAAAGATGAAAAGAAGAATAGGGATAGTATTCCTTCTATTCTTTCCGATGCTCTTTCTGTAAGTTTTGATAATCACATTGGACACGACTATCTTGAAGATTATGAAGCACGATACGAGTCTTATCATAAAAAGGAGGATAAAATTGAATTTGATCTTGAATACTTTAATAAAATCACGAAAGGCGGTCTCCCTAACAAAACTCTTAATATCGCTCTTGCTGGTACGGGCGTCGGGAAGTCTCTATTCATGTGCCATGTGGCTAGCTCCGTCTTGCTCCAAGGGAGGAACGTTCTGTACATTACAATGGAAATGGCAGAAGAACGCATTGCTGAAAGAATTGATGCCAACCTCTTGAATGTTCCTATTCAAGATATTGTAGAACTTCCAAAGCAGATGTTTGAAACTAAGGTAACTAACCTTGCGAAGAAAACTCAGGGGACTCTTATAATTAAGGAGTATCCAACTGCGAGTGCTCATAGTGGACACTTTAAGTCACTTCTTAATGAACTTGCACTTAAGAAGTCATTTAGACCTGATATTATTTTCATTGATTACCTTAATATTTGTGCTTCCTCTAGGTATCGCGGAAACAGCACTGTCAATTCATATTCGTATATTAAAGCAATTGCTGAAGAGCTTAGAGGGTTGGCTGTTGAAGCAAACGTCCCTATCGTTTCTGCCACGCAGACCACTCGTTCTGGTTATGGTAGCAGTGATGTTGAACTCACTGATACTAGTGAGTCCTTTGGTTTGCCTGCTACTGCTGATCTTATGTTTGCCCTTATTAGTACTGAAGAGTTGGAGGACTTGGGACAAATACTTGTAAAACAACTGAAGAATCGTTATAATGATCCAACCATTCATAAGAGATTTGTGATTGGTATTGATAGAGCTAAGATGCGTCTTTATGACTGCGAACAGTCTGCTCAGAATGATATCCTTGACAATAAACAAGAAGAGGAGTATGATTTTGAGGAAAGAAAACCAAAGAAATCATTTGAGGGATTTAAGTTTTGACCTACTATTCGGTATTTGACAAGAATGGTAAAAAAATTGCCGATTGTGCAAGTATCCAAGATGCTATTATGCTTGTTGAAATGGATTCCACCAGAACCTATCGTCAGGCTAAACATCTAAATCCCGAGACAGTTAATGTTCCTCATGTAAGGTTGGATGATGATTTTCAACTTCCAGCACAGCAAATTTTACCTCAATCTGAATTAGAACCTTTTATTGTATGACTATTGATCTTAACAAGTATGTCGAGTTCGTTAACACGACTACCTCTCAACCGAGTAAAGAACACACCCCGTTCATCGATCGTCTCATGGAACTTCATGAGAATAAATTTCCTACCGAGCGACTGCTTACTGCTGCTGTAGGAATGTCTGCTGAGGCAGGTGAGTTTACCGAGATTGTCAAGAAGATTGTCTTTCAAGGCAAACCAGTGACTGAAGAAAATCTCTTTCACCTGAAACGAGAACTTGGTGATATTATGTGGTATGTTTCTCAAGCCTGCATTGGACTTGATATTTCTATCGAAGAAGTAATTCAAATGAACTTTGAGAAACTGAGTGCTCGTTATCCTGAAGGTGCATTTAGTATCGAACGATCTGAAAACCGTGTGGAGGGAGACCTGTGATCCAATTTGATGATATGGAACTTATGCAACTTCAGTTTTGTATGAGTCAAACCAAAAACCAAATGTCTATGGGTGGAGAAATCCGACGACATGCTTCTATCACTCAAAAGATTGTGGAAGAAATGCAACGCCGCAAAGAAGCAACTGGTGCCTATACTCCAGAAGGTGTTATGCGTCAACTTGAAGAACAAATTGCTAAACTGGAGGGAGACCTGTGACTAAAGAAAAACAAGTAACAATTAAACTTGATGCTCGTGCAGCAGCTGCAGTTCGTCAAGTCCTGTTTGATGCTCAAAAAGGATACACCTATGATGAGGTAAGTATTCCTCCTCGTATTGTTGATATTCGTTCAACCATTCAACAACTTGATGATAGTATTGGTGCCGTTATTGGTGCTTAATAAATAAATTACCCTTCGGGGTTTCTTGGGGATATAGCTCAGTTGGTAGAGCACTTGATTTGCATTCAAGATGTCAGGAGTTCGAGTCTCCTTATCTCCACTTCTAAATATAAAAAGAACAGTAAATTATCCATAATGTCGGATTCTGAGGTGCTATTAGCAGTAAACTCTGTACTTAAAGGATACGAAACTAAAGTTGTTAAAGCTGGTGCAAAGGTTGATAAGATTCGTGTGGTCGCTTCTCAGAGAGCAGAGGTTCAGGATAAAATATCTCAAGAACTAAAGAAGAAAAGAATTAAATATGTAAATGAAGTTGACAAAAGTGAATCATCCTTTCCAGTCACTAAGATTTCATTATCAAATTCTATTATTAAACTAATATACAAAAAAGGTGCGGGAGGAGGATCTGGAGCAGGAGCAGCACTTACTAAACTTGCAGAATCTTCACAAGCACTTTATGCTGCTTTAGCATTTAATGTTCTCAAAAGAGAAATAACAAATGCTGATGTGACAAAGGAAAACTTTCAAAAAGCACTTTCTACAACAGACACTGATGAAAAGTTTGAAAGTATGATTAACAATCTACCCGATGACTGGATTAATTCATCGATTGCTGGTGCAAACGCACTGTTTAGAAAATATAAAGGAAAGGGTAAATTTACTTTTCATAGGGGTTCTAAAACAGTTGATGCTATTGAAAAAACTTTTACTACAATCAATAGAACCGAAGGTGCTTTTGGTAACTTGAATAAGTGGAGTCCTGCCGACATTTACATGGTTGGTGATGGATTTAATGTTTCCGAATTACAATCTGAAAAAACTTTAAAGGGTCTCAATGAGAAGATGTTTGAGTACATCCAGAATAATCAACTCATTGGTGTATCACTGAAGAAAATTACAGGATCTGCTAAAATTTCTAAGAAAAATTTTCCTACAGATAAAAAAATAGTAACCGCTGAGTTTAGAGGAACTACTACAAATATGGATGCAATGGATGGTTACATTCAATGGGGAACAGCAAATACCGAAAAAATTCAATTTAGAAGTTTTGGTGGAGAAACTTCTTTGACTGGATGGCAGGGAGAAATAAAAGGTGCATCGGCAAACCAAGGAAAAATTTCTCTTGGTCCAATTAACTTCATCTTGAAAAGACATGGATTGAATCAACTGCCAGAATCTAATGTGTCTGCAAGATTAGCAGAGCAAAATTCAGATTCTCATGCTAAAGATATTGCTAAGATGATGGTGCAGTATGGACTTGTAAAGCAAAACCAATTAGATGAAACTGTTTCTACAATACAAATGAAATCAAATAAATATCGTTATTCAAAGTATCTTGTAATGAAACTTTTGACAACGATGGAAAAAGCAAAGAATGATGTTAAACATGAAGTCGTAAAAGATTTTTATTTGTACGCAAGTTCTCAAGCAACTTATTCTGCTCCGTATATTAAATTAGAATAAATATAAGTATACTATAAAACAATATGAAGAGTTTTTTCCAATTTCTAACTGAGGCAAAGGAATCGCAGGCATCTATGCAGGCGAGGAAGTTAAACCTCAAGAGTGATGGTCACGGCGGATGGTATGATTCCCGTGGAGAGTTTGTTGCGAAAACTGAAGGTGGAAAACTCAAGTTTTATGATAAGGGACAAAAGGTTGGAGAAAAGGACCAACCAAAAGAACCCGCAGAAAAGGCAAAACCAGCACCAAAAAAAGCAACTGCAAAACCACAACCAACTACGGCACAGAAGAAAACACCTGCAGCAGATGAAGAAGGTGGTGGAGAAATCAGTGATACTCTGACTGTTGTATTTGGTCGTTTTAATCCACCAACAGTAGGACACGAAAAACTTCTTAAGTCTGCAGATAGGATTTCTGTAGGTGGAGATTTGAAGATTTATCCTTCAAGAACTCAGGATCCTAAAAAGAATCCTCTTGACCCTGATATGAAGATTTCGTTTATGAAGAAAATGTTCCCTGACTATGAGGAGAACATTATTAATGATGACGAGATGAAGTCAATCTTTAATGTTTTGATTGCAGCAGCAGAAGTAGGATATGCAAATGTAAATATTGTTGTAGGTTCTGATAGACAAGCAGAGTTTGAGAACCTTGCTCAGAAATATAATGGAGACCTTTATGATTTTGATTTGATTCGTGTAGTTTCTGCTGGTGTCCGTGATGCAGATGCTGAAGGTGTTGAGGGAATGTCTGCATCCAAGATGAGAAAGGCAGTTGTGGATGATGACTTTGAATCATTCCGCAAAGGAACTCCTAAGACACTTGATGATGGTGATGCTCGTTCATTATTTGATGCAGTCCGTCAAGGAATGGGTGCTAAGAAATCCAAGAAAGTTTCTGAGTTGTGGCAGATTGCTCCTAAGTTTGATATGTGGAATCTTCGTGAACATTATGTCACCAAGAAAATCTTTAGAATGGGTGATGTTGTAGAAAACTTAAATACTGGATTGGTTGGTGAAATTATTCGTAGAGGTGCAAATCATCTCATTTGTGTAACTGAAGAAGGTTGGATGTTTAAATCTTGGATTAAAGATGTGATGGAAGCAGAAGTTCCTTCTAAGAATCTTAAAACTCTTGTTAAGAAGGCAGTGAATAGAGTAGATAATAATATTGATGGATTTGTGGATAAGAAAGATCCTAAAGTTGGTCCTTATGGTGCGTTCATTCCCCAAGCAAGAAATGTTCCTAAGAACTTCAAGGAAACATACCAAGAGGTGAGAGTTGAAAGAAAGATGAGAGTTCCTAGAAAACCAAATACTTTGGTTGGAACTGGTGGATACTTTAAGTATGCTGCTGATATGACACCTGGATTTGAGAAAGGAGATAAAACAAATCTTCAGTATGGTGCAAAACCTTATAGTGGTTATAAACAAATCAAGGAATTCATAAATAAGTATAAGGTCAAGAAGTAACACACTTATACTTATGTCAATGAACATCCTTAACGATATCTCTGCTGTTTATATGGAGCAGGTTGCAGAGTCTGCTGTTCCTGGTAAACCAGCGGAAAAACTTGGTGCTGTAACTGCTATTCCTAAGTCTGAGCAGGAAGCAGCAAGAGAAAGGTTGCTTGCAAAGGCAAAAGCAAAGCGTGAGAAGATGAGTGAGGCAGTAAAGGGTGCTGACCCAGAGATGAGAAAAGCAGCATCTGATGAAAGAAGATCAGGTGATAAGAGACTTTCTCATTCTAAAGGAAAAGGTTATGCAGACCAACAAAAGCAACAAATTTCTTATATGGATAAACTGACCAAAAAGAATAAAAATGTGGTTGGATTAGTAACTAAAGAAGCACTTGATCCAGTAGGTAAAGAGGATTCTGATATTGATAATGATGGTGATAGTGATAAGTCGGATAAGTATCTTTTAAATCGCAGAAAGGTTCGTGGTGCTGCGATTGCTAAGAAGAAAGGAATGAAGGAATCATCACACTATGATCCTATGGAGGATCCTGACTTTGACCACGATGAAGCAGAAGAAAATAGAGGAGTATCTGGGAAGAATAATCCTAAGGGCGGTAAAGCATTAGGTAAGAAAAAGAAGAATGTAAAGGAAGGATTCTCAAATTGGAGACAAGACCTTTCTGAGGTTATGGATGATATTGAAGCAAATAAGGAAATCAAAGAAAAGAAGGTTAATAATAAGATTAAGATTAACCCAGAAATGAAAGAAGCAGTTGAGGAAATTGGTGCAACTTTGATTGAAATGGTTGAAGTTGATGAGTTTGATTATATTGTTGAGAGTGTATATGATGAACTTCTTGAGGAAGGTTATGAAGAAGATGATATTGAAGAAGCAATTGAGTATGCACTGACTGAAGCAAAGGTTACATTTGGTCACGATACTCCAACCAAAAAAGATGATGTAATGAAGAAGGCAAAGGGTCGTCTGAGATTTCTTGGTAGAAAGGTAGGTGAAAAAATTGGTGCTGCTAAGAAAGCAGCAACATATGCATCAGCAAAAGCACAAGTTGCTGCATATAATAAAGGTAGAGAAGTAGCACAAACTGCTGGTGATAAAACCAGAAAGGTACGTCAAGCAGTTGCTGATGCTCCTGGAAAGGCAAAGAAGGGATTTAAGGGTGCTGTCAAAAAAGCAGCACAAAAAGTTGTTGATCGTATGAGTGAAGAAACTGAGATTGAAGAAGGAATTGGAATGACTATGGTTAAGGCAGTAGGAAATCCTCCTGCTCTCAGCAAAAGAATGAAACTGAAGCAAGCACTTCTGAATAGAGAAATTAGAAAGAATGCTGCCGAAAACAAAAAGAAATCATATAGTGGTAAGGCAGCAACTAATGAAGAAGTAGAGCAGATTGATGAGAAAGCACTCTCTAAAGCACAACAACGATTTATGGGAATGGTTTATGCTGTAAAGAAAGGTGATATGGCAGCACCATCACCTGAAGTTGCAAAGGCAGCTGCTTCAATGACTGGAAAAGAAGCAAAGGATTTTGCTAAAACCAAGCATAAGGGACTTCCAGAAAAGAAAGCAGTTAAAGAGGCTACATCTGAAATGCCAATGTCACCTCAAGAACTTAATCTTCAGAAGAGAAAGAGTGCAATTGATGTAATGATTGCCAAAAAAAGACAACAAGAATTTAGAAAGTCCAAATAAAGTTGATATATAGAATGTATAATTGAGGTAAATTATGTTAGGATTTTTACTCCCTCTCGCATCAAAGGTAATTACTGATGCCGTTAACAAAATTCCAGAAAACGAAGAACTCGGTGAGAAGCTGGTTGAGATCTGTCTTGTTATCTTGGGTAAAGCGGTTAAGCTGACCAAAACTGATATGGATGATCAACTTCTTGAGGTTGTTACAAAGGCAATCAGAGCAAGAGAAGAATCATAAAAATAATTTGATTACTTTTAGAGAGACTCTTAAAAACAAGGGTCTCCTTTTTTATAAATATTCATAGCAAATAATTTTTTTACGGAAGAGAAACATGGCACTCTGGGGAAATAACGATGCAGTAGGTGCTGGTGGTACGGTATCATTAAACTATTCCACTGGTGTTGTAACTGGAAGTGGAACCACTTTCGGACAAGTTGGTGCTGCTGCAACCGGTGATGTGATTCGTTTTGGTGATCGTGCTGGGACTTATTATGGTGATGCTGTTATTGTTGGCATTGCAAGCACTACACAACTCACCATCGGATCTACTGCTGGACTGAGTGGGGTTGCAATCGCAGGAACAACATTTACAGTCTCTCAACTTCCTAAGTACACTATTCTTGATTCTAAGTATAGTGAAGCATTATATGGAACTGAAGATTCATTCGTATATGGTGTTGCTGAAGGTGGAATGACGGCAGCAACTGGAACATCCTATGCACTGACTCATGAGGGTTGGGTTGGAGTTACTACTTATGTTGATGCTAGTGGATCTTTGAGAGTTAAGTCTGAAACTCTTGTTGCGATGTCTGGTATCACTACCGGAAACGCACCAGTATTCCCACCTGCATGATAATATATGATCTTTAATGAATTGAACGAGGACAATTTCCTCCTTTTTGCAATTAAGAATTATGAGAATCCTCAGGCTGTAACAAAAGAAGATTTTGATAAAGATCTAAATCATTTCAAATATATCAAAAGACTTTTGAAACGATATAAGAATACGGGGGAACTTAAGGTTCCCCTTTTGATCAATCATTTTATTGTTCTGTATAATATATTTGGTGAAGCAGCAACTCCAATGTTGTTTTTTAAGATTGAGAGAGAACTCTGGTCTACAATGAAAACATTCGTATTGTTTCTAAACAAAATACCAGAGTATCCAAAATGTTATCTTCACGATATTCCGGTAGATTTAGATTGTTTAAAAGAACTCCAGAAGATTTTTAAATCAAATGAACAAGCTTGATAGAATTATTAAAATAATTCGTGAGCAGATGGTCGCAAATGCTCCTGGTACTTCTGGTGGATTCAGTGGTTCGGCAGATCCAAAGGGTCCAGTTGCCGGTTATGATCCAACTATGAAAAGAAAGAGGTATGTTAAAGGTGGAATTGGTAGCAGAAAACGCTGGTTAGATTACCTAAATTCCTCCAATGGCAGAAGAAGTTAAGATTGCAGTATTAGAACAAAAACTAGAAGATGTAAAAGATATTATTATCAAAATTGATAATGCAATTGAAAAATTAAGTGAAGTAAATAGTAATGTGAGTAAGATGCTCGCAGTACATGAAGAAAAAATCAGTAAACAAGAAGAGATCGACAACATACTCTTTGATAAAATTGACAAACTCCGTGATAAAGTTGACAGCAATTATGACAGTATTGTGTCAAGAGTACAGTCGATAGAAAAAAGAGTGTGGATGGCAATAGGTGCTTTGACATTGCTTTCCTTTATGATAAGAATTCCTGCCGCACTCAAGATCTTGACGCCACAACCCCAAGCATCTATAATAAAACAACTAGACTTTAAGGTTTGATTATGGTAGGTGTGTATTGCTACTATAAAAATTCTAAACCAATTTATGTTGGTTGTAGTGTAAATTTAGAAAGACGAAAAAAGCAACACAAATATAATAATAGATTTTTAGATTGTGATTATAAAATATTAGAAGAAACTACGGCAGAAATGTTGTATGAACGAGAAAGATATTGGATAAAAAAACTTAACACTTACAGGAATGGGGAAAACAAGGTAATCCATAACAATATGGATATGCCTGAAGTTAGAGAAAGATTATCTCAAATGATGAAAAAAGATAATCCTATGAAACCTGGTATTACTAATAGAGGTAGTTTTGTAAAAGGACAAAAACCAATTATCACAGAGGAAAGAAATAAAAAAATAAGTGAAAAAATGAGGGGAAAAAATAACCCTATGTTTGGTAAGAAAGGTGGATTTAATCATATAAATTCTACTTTAAAAACTTGCGAAAAATGTGGTAAAGTCATTAGTCCTGGTAATTATTCCAGATGGCATGGTAAAAATTGTAGACAGGAGGATTGATGGATTATATTGACCAAAAATATATTATGATGATTTCTTCTAGACTTCAGAAATTTAAAAAAGTAAAACCAGGTCTCTACAATTTTAGGTGCAATATTTGTGGAGATTCTCAGAAGAACAAGAATAAAGCACGAGGATACTTATATCAAGTCAAGAGTAATACAAACTTTAAATGCCACAATTGCGGTCTGAATATATCTTTTAATAACTTTCTAAAACAAATAGACATAAACACTCACAAACAATATACGTTTGAAAAATTTAAAGAAGGAACTACTGGCAAAAACTTTGTTGTTGATGAACCAGAGTTTAAGTTTGAAACTCCCAAGTTCAAACCAAAGTTGGATCTGCCAAGAGCATCAGAAAATCTTGATGCAAGAACATATCTGGAAAGAAGAAAACTAAACCCTTATAAATTTTATTACACCAATCAATTTAAATCGTGGACAAATTCTCTAAAAGATGTCTTCGACGATACAACTAAAGATGAACCTAGGATTATTATTCCTTTGTTCTATCAAGATACACTTGTTGGATTTCAAGGAAGAGCACTTGGTCCTAGCAAGGTTAAATACATTACTGTGATGCTTAATGATGATGCACCAAAAATCTACGGTCTCGATGAAGTTCAAAAGGACAAAACTGTATACATTACCGAAGGACCATTTGACTCAACATTCATTCGCAATGCGTGTGCTATGTGCGGAGCTGACGCTGATATTAGTAACTGGGGGATTAACAATCCTGTTTGGATCTATGATAACGAACCACGAAATGCAGAAATTACAGCAAGAATTTCCCGTACAATCGACAAAGGTGATAAGGTCGTAATTTGGCCTACAACAATAAAAGAAAAAGATATCAATGATATGGTTCTATCTGGACTTGATGTTCAATCTGTGATAGAATTAAATACTTACTCTGGTTTAGAAGCAAAACTCAAATTTACTACTTGGAAGAAAATATGAGCAACGGTTTAAAGGTTAAAAAAAGAAATGGGTCTATTGAGAGTATTGACCTAGATAAGATGCATGTGATGGTTGAAGAGGCATGTAAGGGTCTTGCAGGGGTCTCTGCGAGTCAAGTTGAGATGAAGTCTGGTATTCAATTTTATGATGGAATTACTACGGCAGAGATTCAAGAAATTTTGATCCGTGCTGCTTCAGATCTGATTGATCTTGATCATCCCAATTATCAGTTTGTTGCTGCTCGTCTGCTTCTTTTTGCGGTTCGTAAGCAACTTTATGGAAAGATGAAAGAACTTCCTACTCTGGAACAACACATTATTGATTGTGTTTCCGCAGAAGTTTACGATAATGACATTTATAGTAAGTATTCTCAAGAAGAGATTGCACGTGCTGATTCATTTATTGATCATCATCGTGACTTCTTATTCACTTATGCAGGTCTACGTCAGGTCGTTGATAAGTATCTTGTGCAAGATAGAAGCAGTGGTGGTGTATATGAAACCCCACAGTTTATGTACATGATGATTGCTCTGACCATCTTTGCAGATTATCCAAAAGAAACCCGTCTCTCTTACGTTAAGAGGTATTATGACGCAATCTCAAAACACAAAATCAACATTCCCACACCTATCATGGCGGGGGTTAGAACTCCACTTCGACAATTTGCTAGCTGTGTTCTTGTTGATGTTGATGACTCCCTCGATTCTATCTTTAGCTCTGATATGGCAATTGGCAGGTATGTTGCACAAAGGGCGGGCATCGGTATCAACGCAGGTCGCATCAGGGGCATCAACAGTAAGATCAGAGGTGGAGAAGTTCAGCACACAGGTGTTATCCCATTCCTCAAAAAGTTTGAAGCAACTGTCAGATGCTGCACTCAAAATGGCATCCGTGGTGGATCAGCAACTGTCCACTTCCCAATCTGGCACCAAGAAATCGAAGACATTCTAGTTCTTAAGAACAACAAAGGAACTGAAGATAACCGAGTTCGTAAACTTGATTACTCCATTCAAATTTCTAAGTTGTTTTATGAGAGATTTATTCGTAATGAAGAAGTATCATTATTCTCTCCCCATGATGTTCCTGGACTTTATGAAGCATTTGGAACTGATGCATTCGATGAGTTGTATGTGAAGTATGAGAATGATCCTTCTGTAAAGAAAAAAAGAATCGGTGGTCAGGAACTCGTTCTTAATCTTCTAAAGGAGAGAGCAGAGACTGGTCGTATCTATATTATGAATATTGACCATTGCAACTCTCATTCTTCCTTCAAAGATAAAATCGAGATGAGTAATCTCTGTCAAGAAATTACTCTTCCAACTTATCCAATTCAACATATTGATGATGAAAATGGCGAGATTGCATTGTGCATTTTGTCGGCAATTAATGTTGGTAAAGTAAAGTCTGATGAGGAACTGGAAGAACTTTGCGATCTTTCCGTCCGTGGACTGGATGAACTGATCGACTACCAAAAGTATCCTGTAATATCCGCAGAACTTGCTACAAAGGCACGTAGATCCCTTGGAATTGGATATATTGGTCTTGCACACTATCTTGCCAAACTTGGGTATTCATACAACTCTCAAGAGGCTTGGGATGCTGTCCATGGTCTTTCCGAATCTTTCCAGTATTATCTCTTGAAGTCATCTAATCAACTTGCTAAGGAGAAAGGATGGTGTGAAAACTTTGGTCGCACTAAGTATGCAGATGGTATTCTCCCCATAGATACTTATAAGAAAGATGTAGACGAAATTTCATCAATTCCACTGCAACATGATTGGGAAAATCTTAGAGCATCTATCTTGGAACACGGTCTCCGACACAGCACACTGTCCGCACAAATGCCTTCGGAAAGCAGTTCCGTTGTGTCAAATGCCACAAACGGAATTGAACCTCCTAGAGCATACATGTCCATTAAAAAATCAAAGAAGGGTCCTCTCAAGCAGATCGTTCCTCAGTATGGTAGTCTCAAGAATAACTACACTCTTCTCTGGGACATGAAGAGTAACGAAGGATACATTAAAATTGTTGCTATGATGCAAAAGTTCTTTGATCAGGCAATTAGTGGTAACTGGAGTTACAATCCAGAAAACTATCCGGACAATGAAGTGCCAGTTTCTGTTATGGCACAAGATTTTCTAACTTGTTGGAAATATGGATGGAAAACAGCATATTATCAAAACACCTATGATATTAAAACTGATGAGGTAGTAGAAGAACCAAAACAAGACCTTCAATCACTTCTTCAAGAACTTTCTGGTGCTGAAGAGGAAGATTGCGAAAGTTGTAAAATTTGACTGGAGTAAATACTATGTGTGTGCTATAATTCAAAGAGATGAAAATTTCAATTTCTAAAAACAATGAATTATAAAAAAATATATAATTCTTTGATTGAAAGTCGTAAAATAAATTTCTCTGAAGAACTTGGTGAAATGCACCA
>Ga0208162_1001402_pt1 | contig 12568 bp, 12 predicted proteins | sample CB_VirMetaG_4_FD_184539 | JGI IMG/M metagenome (GOLD analysis project Ga0208162, IMG submission 184539) | Freshwater to marine saline gradient viral communities from Chesapeake Bay - CB_1508_1M Viral MetaG (SPAdes) (version 4) | ecosystem: Environmental > Aquatic > Marine > Coastal | place: USA... | reverse complement strand
ATGCAAAGACGAAGAACTTATGGCAAAGCAGGCAAAAATACTTATGTTTGGAAAAATAATTAGGAGATAATATGGCAGGATTTAGCGATTATTTAGAAGATAAAGTGTTAGACCATGTATTTGGTGGAACTGCTTATACAGCGCCATCAACACTTTATGTTGCTTTATACACAGTAGCACCTACAGATACAGGTGGTGGTACAGAAGTTTCTGGTGGTGGATATGTAAGAAAAACCGCAGCATTTACCGTTTCAGGAACTAACCCTACTACCGCAAGCAACTCTGCGGCTGTTGAATACCCAACCGCTACAGCAAACTATGGAACAGTTGTTGCTGTTGGTATATTTGATGCGCTATCAGGTGGTAATCTATTAGCATACGCTAACTTAGATACATCTAAAGTTGTAAGTACAGGTGATGTATTTAGGTTTAATACTGGCGATTTAGACATTACTTTAGCTTAAGATCATGGCCACCATAGGCTATAACCAAGGCTACTACTCAAGGTCAAAGTATAACGACCTTGCATTTCAGGCTGATGCAAATATAAGCGCTGTTTCAGGCGCTTCAGCTATTGGTACACAGGTAAATACTGCAAGTGCCACTATAAGTGCATCTAGTAACTTTGTAGTTATAGGTACTCAAATTGATGTAGCAACCGCTACCATCTCAGCAGTATCAGGCTTTACTGCACAAGGTACACAAATTGACAGAGCAACTGTAACTATAAGCGCAGTATCAGACTTTGACTCACAAGGATTTATTACCGCAGTTGGTGTTTCTACTATACCAGCAACCTCAGACGTAGATGCTAATGGTGTGGTTACTTATAAAGGCGCATCAACCATAAGTGAAACAAGTGGCTTTGTAGCAATCGGTGGTTTAAAATGGGAAGATATTATTGTTCCAGACGATATATGGACAGATCAAATTGTTGCAAGTAGCACTTGGACAGATCAAACCAACCCATCTACAGTTTGGACTGAATTAGACAAACAAGAGGCAGCTTAATGGCAGATACATATACAACTAATTTAAACTTAACTAAACCAGAACCAGGTGCAGCCGAAGATACTTGGGGTATATCGCTTAACTCAGACTTAGACACGCTTGATGCTATTTTTAGCTCCTCTGGTACACAAGTTAATTTAAACCCAAACCAAGTTAATTTTGCAGACAATAAAAAAGCCATTTTCGGTACAGGTGCAGATTTACAAATATACCATGATGGTACACATTCTGTTATTGATGATGTAGGAACAGGTAATTTAATTTTACAGACTAATGGCACACAAATAACTTTACAAAGTTCAAGTGAATATTTTGTTACAGCACAAAATAATGGTGCAGTAACTTTATATCACAATGGCTCAACTAAACTAGCCACAACCTCAACAGGTGTAGACGTAACAGGAACAGTTGTAAGTGATGGCTTAACTGTAGAAGGATTATCACTTGCTTCAGAAACAACTGCTTTTAACACTACAGCAAATAGCTCAAATGTTAGTTTAAAAATTGGTAATAGTGATACTACTTCTGGAAGTGGAAACTACAAAGGTGCATTAGGTTTCACAAGAGGTGACACTAATCAAATTCGTTCTGCTATTGTTGGTAAACAAACAGATACATCAGCCAATAGACAAGGCTTAGCTTTTCTTGTTCATCCAAACTCTGTAGCTGGAACTTTAAATGAAGCTCTATTAATAAAAGCTAACAATGACATAGTTTTTTATGATGATACAGGCACAACGCAAGGTTTATTTTGGGATTCTAGTGCTGAGTCACTTGGAATAGGTACAACCTCACCAGCAGTAGCAATTCATGCTCAATCTTCTACAGCAGAAGCAAATAGAAGTTTAAGAATAGCTTATGATGGAACATATTATTTTGATTTAAGACAAAAAGGTGCAGGTGGTATTGTTTACAATGCAGTAAATGCAAGTTCAGGTGGGCATAGATGGCAACTTGATGGTAGTGAAAAAGCAAGAATAGATTCTAGTGGTAATTTATTAGTTGGTAAAACAAGTGTAGCTTTTGGTACAGCAGGTTCAGTTAGTTATGCAACAGGTCTTTTAACAGCTACAGTTGATGGTAATGCTTGTGTTCAGTTAAATCGTTTAACATCTGATGGTGTTATACAAACCTTTGGTAAAGATGGTACAACAGTTGGAAGTATTGAAGCTGCAACAAATACAAATACTGATATTTCTATAGGTTCTGATAATGTACGTTTATTATTTTTTACCAATGGAAGTGCAATTGTACCTAGAGCTTCTAGTAACGCATCGGCTGACAATACAATTGATTTAGGTAATTCAGGCAACAGATTCAAAGACTTATATCTAAGTGGTTCAGCTTCAAGTGTTGGTGGTGAAATCAATACAAATTCAGGTAGCAATCCGTTATATGTTACAAGACAAGGTAATACTAATGAATCACTTAAAATTCATGTTAGCGACTCGGCTGCAATATTTGAAAGCATACAAGATGAAACCGCAGATAATTATGGTGCTTTTATTTTTGCTATGGATGATGGTGTTACTGAACCATTTTTTGATATCAGAAAAGGCACAGCATCTAGTGGTTCAAAATTTTATGTGGATGGTAGTGGCTCGGTTGGAATAGGCACAAGTTCGCCAACAAGTCTTGTTCATGCAAAAGGTGAACAAAACGGAACTAACATGCACTTCATGGCGGAAGATACATCAAGTGGCAATAAGGGTGGCTTTTGGGTAGGTAATTCTGATTTAAGTATAGAAGTTGATTCTGCTGGTGCAATAGGTGCAAGTGATATTAGATTTGTTGTTGATGGTAGCGAAATGTCAAGAATTACATCTAGTGGGAACTTTGGAATAGGCACAACTGCACCAAGTTCACAATTAAACATCAAAGGAACTACTGGACTATTAGTTGAATCCAATGGTTCTGCAAATTATGGTGTTTATGTTCAATCTAATTACTCAGAAACAATGGGTACTATTGGCGCATTAAGTCAAGCTGATGCTGGAAGGGATGGTGCTAGTATATCTTTTAATGATTATGGTAGAGGAATTGTTTTTAAAACAAATGAAGGTGCTAGTAATGCAGAAGCAGCTAGATTTGATTCTAGTGGTAATTTTGGAATAGGCACAAGTTCGCCATCACAATTGCTTCATCTTTCATCTAGCAATCCTACAATACAGTTTACAGATACAGATACAGGTGCAGATTGTTTTATAAGGGCTAATACATCTACAGGTGCTTTAAAAATAGAAGCAGATGAAAATAATGAAGTTGCAAATTCAGCAATACAGTTTGATGTTGATGGAACTGAAAGACTAAGGATAGATGCTAATGGAAAGCTAGGTGTAAACACTACTTCATTAGATGGCATACTAACACTAAAACAATTAGCAAACTCAGATTCTAACGGGCTAGATGGTATAAGAATAAATGCATCTACAGGAACTACTTATGCTGGTTTTGGTTTAGCAAATGCAACAGGAACATTAGCAATTACCGCTGGTGATGCTGGTGGTACAGAAGATACTGAAATAGTTTTTAAAACTGCATCTAGTGGTTCTGAATCTGAAAGAGCTAGAATAGATTCTAGTGGTCAGCTACTAATAGGAAAAACTGCAACAGATAACACAACAGTAGGTACAAGAATTAATGGTACTGGTTTTATATCTTCAGTTGCAGATGGTGATAATGCTATATTATTAAATAGATTAACTTCAGACGGCAGTATAATTACATTTAGAAAAGATGGTACAACCAAAGGGAATATCGGTTCTGTAGATAGTGCGAATGGTGTGCAAATTTATATTGCAAGTGGAAATTCAAGCACATCTGGTGTTGGTTTAAGATTTGTAAATGTCACGACCTCTAATTACATAGCACCTGTTAGGGGTGATGGTTCTTACCTTGACGATACAGTAGATTTGGGCGCATCAAGTGTAAGATTTGATGATATCTACGCGACCAACGGAACTATACAAACTTCAGACAGAAATGAAAAACAAGACATACAAGAATTATCAGATGCAGAACAAAGAGTAGCTACTGCTTGTAAAGGTTTAATAAGAAGATATAAATTTAATAAAGCAGTATTAGAAAAAGGCGATGATGCAAGATATCACTTTGGTATAATTGCACAAGACTTACAAGATGCATTTACTGCTGAAGGTTTAGATGCTGGTGACTATGGTATGTTTATATCAGACACTTACACAGATGATAACGGAATAGAACAAACAAGGCTAGGAGTAAGGTATAATGAACTCTTAGCATTTATTATTGCAACGCTATAAAAGGAGAATAACATGGCAAATACATATAATTGGGACTGCAAAACAGTAGACGTGCATCCTACATATGAATCACATACTGATGTGGTTTATGTAATACATTGGAGACTTAACGCTGAAAGCGATCAACAAGATGCTGAAGGCAATAACTATACAGCTAGTGTTTATGGAACTCAGTCATTATCATTAGAAGATATTGGTGCAGACTTTATTCCATTTGCTGATTTAACTAATGAAATCGTAACTGGTTGGGTAGAAAGTTTAATGGGCGAAGAAGAAGTAGCTAATTTAAAGTCTGCTTTAGATTTAAAGATAGCTGAAGAAATTAACCCAACTTCAGAAACTAAAACTATAGGCGAATAATATGGAAATCTTATTAGAAATTATCCTCGTTAGTGGGGTAATATTGTTTATAATATATAAAAAGAAACCAGAATGGATTGATTGGCTAAAATCCAAAATTAAGAAGTAAACATTATGGCAGACACCTTTACCAGTAACCTCAACTTAACCAAACCCGAAGTAGGAGCATCTACTAATACCTGGGGTGGAAAAATAAACACCAACCTTGATACTGTTGATGGTATCTTTGTTGATAATGGCACAGGCACAAGCGTAGGCCTAAAAGTTGGTTCTGGTAAAACTTTAAGTGTTGCAGGCACACTAACATCTACAGGCACAGCGTCATTCTCCTCTATAGATGTAAATGGTGGTGCGGTTGACGGAACTCCGATTGGTGCTAATTCAGCATCAACTGGTGCATTTACAACCATATCAACAACAGGTCTTGCAACTTTAAATAGTGCAACTATTAGTGGCACATCAACTTTAACAACAGTTGATATTAACGGTGGTGCAATAGACGGTACTACCATAGGTGCAACTACAGCCTCTACAGTAGCCGCAACAACCGTTACTGCTAGTGGTAATGTAAATACTACTGGTGGTGAATTACAAATAAATGGCACTAATGTTTTAGAAAAAGTATATCCAGTAGGATCTATTTATATCAACGCAAGTGTAAGCACAAATCCAGCAACTTTACTTGGTTTTGGTACTTGGGCCGCATTTGGAGCTGGTAGAGTTATGGTTGGTTTAGATTCTTCAGATACAGACTTTGACTCAGCAGAAGAAACAGGCGGTGCTAAAACTCATACATTGACAGTAAATCAAATACCAGCACACACTCACACATTAGACACAAGTGACCAACCAGCAGGTACAGGCTCATTAGAGGTTGCAGGTGGTTCTCCTGTAGGCACTAAATTAACCCAATCAACAGGCGGTGGACAAGCGCATAACAACTTACAACCCTACATAGTTGTCTATATGTGGAAACGTACAGCATAGGAGCTAACAATGGCTCTATACCCAATAACACCACCAGCAGGAATCATCAAAAACGGTACTGATTATGCAAATACAGGGCGTTGGGTTGATGGTGATTTGGTACGTTTTGAAAACGGTTATTTAAAACCTATAGGCGGTTGGACATCATTCAAAGATACTGCATTAACAGGTACACCAATAGCCATGTATTCTTATAGAACTAACGGTGGTGATAAAGTATTAGCAGTAGGCACAAGAAGTAAAGTATATGTGTTATTAAGCGATACTTGGTATGACATAACACCAGTTGGATTTACAGGTGATGCTGTCAATTCATCTAATGGTTATGGTACATACGATTACGGGGAAGAAGATTATGGAGATGCTAGGTCAACTTCTACTTTTGCGTTAAAGGTAGATCATTTTTCTTTTGATAACTGGGGAGAGCATTTAGTATTTTGTTGCTCTAGTGACGGTAAAATTTATCAATGGCGACCAGATTCAGGTGGTGGATCGCCAGATACAGTAGCAACACAGATAAGTAACTCACCGACAGGATGCCAAGCTATTATAGTAAGTAACGAAAGACATCTTATAGCTATTGGTTCCAATAGTGATCCTAGAAAAATATCTTGGTCAGATAGAGAAGATAATACTAATTGGACTTCTACAGCTAGAAACACCGCAGGTGATTTACAAATACCAACAGGCGGTAGAGCTTTATATGCTGTTAAATGGCAAAACGATATTGTTATATTTACAGATGTTGGTATCAATAGACTTTATTATGTAGGCTCACCATTTATATATGGCATACAAGATGCTGGTGTAAATTGTAAAGCTATAAGCCCAAGAGCTATAGCATCATCTGGTAATTTTATATCTTGGATAGGAGAAAACTCATTCTTTAGTTTTGATGGTAGAGTAAGAGAGCTTAAATCAGATGTGCATGATTTTATATTTGATAACATACAGGTTAATACACAGGCCAATACTTTTGGCACACACAATATAGATTTTAACGAAATTTGGTGGTTTTTCCCTGTAGGAGATGTTGACCAGTCAACACCAAATAAATATATAATTTGGAATTACATAGATAATGTTTGGTCTATAGGCTCAATGGACAGAACTTGTTGGGTAGATCAAGGTGTGTTTGATTATCCTATAGCTTGTGATTCTAGTGGTTTTGTATATGAACATGATAAAAGACCATTATTCAATTCACCAGGTTTAGGAACACAAGTACCATTTTGCCAAACTGCACCTTTAGAAATAGGTAATGGTGATAGGGTTATACAAGTAAATCAAATAATACCAGATGAAGAAACAACAACACTACCAGCTATAACTATTGGTTTTAAAGGTAAATTTACACCATTAGGTACAGAAACAGATTTTGGTAATTTTACTTTTGCAACAGATGGATATACTGATGCAAGGTTTAGCGCTAGACAAATATCAATGAAAATAACAGGCGATTTAACACAAGACTTTCAAGTAGGTAAAATACGAGTAGATGGTAAACCAAGAGGCAGAAGATGATTTCACCAGAAAGTAAAAGCCAATACATACAAAGAGTTACTAATGCTAAATTAGATGTTGGTACTACTGGTTCATTACAAACTATATATACAGCACCAAGCGGTACTGATTTTGATTTTGCTGTTGTTGAGTCTATTTTAATTGGTGATGATGGCAACCAACAAACTAATATAGATTTAGCAGTAGTATCTGGTGCAACTACACATTATTTGTTTAAACAGCATAATATAACAGCACATGAAACAGATGAAATGTTGTCAAGAGACTTAGTTTTAACAGCAGGCGAGATATTAAAAATAGAAGTAAACCATGCAAACATTAATGTATTTGTTAGTTTAGTAGAATATGCCAAAGGAGATTAACCGAGATTGGGAAAGCGAATGGGTTAGATGTAAACCCTATATTGAGAAAGCTGTAAAATATCAAGATAGCTATACAATCGAGGACATAGAAGATAAAATAAGGGAAGGAATATTCCTATTGTGGGCTGGTAAAACGTCTGCTTATGTTACAGAGTTTGTCGTATTCCCACAATATACCGCTATGAATTTATTGTTTTGTGGTGGTAATTATAAAGAGTTAGAAGCTATGTTACCGCACATAGAAGAATACGCTAGAAAATGTGGAGTAAAAAGACTTTATGGCGGTGGTAGAAAAGGCTGGACTAGGAAATTAAAACATCTTGGTTTCGAAACAGAATATTTAATTAGAAAAGATTTATGAGTAAAGGAAAAACCACAACAAAACAAGAAGCAATAGTTCCAGAATATGCACAAGAGTTATTTACAAAATACTCACAAATGGCACAAGAGGCTGCTGATCAACCATATCAAGCATTTACAGGTCAAAGAGTAGCACCTTTAACAGCACAAGAACTACAAGCAGGTGGAGCTATAGAAGGATTATTTAGTTCTGCATTAGGCTATGATCCAGCAAAAGCATTACAAGATATAGTTTCACAACCAGTTCCTACATTAGAAGCCGCGCCATCATTTTTAGATGTAGATATAGGTGCATATCAATCACCATATCAACAACAAGTTATTGATTTAGCATTAGAAGATATTGGTAGAGCAGAAGATATACAAAGACAACAGGCTCAAGACGTGGCCATGCGCGCAGGTGCTTTTGGTGGTTCAAGAGGAACTATTTATGAGCAAGAAGCACTTAGACCTTTTGCAGAAGAAAAACTTAGAACTGTTGCTGGTTTGCGACAAGCAGGTTATGAAGATGCTGCTGCAAGAGCTGCTAGAGATTTAGAAAATCAATTAAGAGTGTCTTTAGCAAGACCATCAGTAGAACTAGCCGCAACACAACAAAGAGCAGATATTATTGAAGGATTGCTTGGTGGACAACAACAAGCTATCGGCAGTATGCTTGGTTTTGGTGGTTTACAAAGAGGCATAGAGCAAACACAAAGAGATGTCGCTTTCCAAGAATTTATGAGAGAACTAGGTTACCCAGCGCAACAAGTAGATTTGCTTGGTAGAGCTGTAGGAACTTTACCACGAAATATTATTGGTCAAACACAGACAACACAACAACAAGCAGGCCCTATGGGTATATTAAGTGGTCTTGCTGGATTAGGTAGCTCATTAGCATTAGGTGGTATAAATCCATTTGGCTTTTTAGGTGGTGGTAGCACGGCCAGTCAATTAGCATCATTACAAAACCCATCACAAACAAGCATGGTTTTAAGAAAAATGGGTTATAACCCTAATGATACTACTAGTTTATTTGGATTTTAATTATGGCATTTGGAAAACCGCAAACACCTTTAACACCAGAAGAACAACTTAAAAGAAGGCAAAATATTGGAGTTGGTTTAGCAGCTTTATCAGAAACCTTGCGTGGTGGTGATCCTGTTGCTAGGACTTTGGGTTTACAACAACAGTTTGAGCAACAAGAGGCTGAAGCTGAAAGAGAGGCTTTATTTGCAGAACTTGCACAAGATCCTAGATTTGCTAATCAAATAAGATTAATCAAAGCTGGTCTTGATCCTAGAATGTTTGCTGATACAAAACCAAGTTCATTAGAAAGATTCACTTTGTATGATAAAAATACAGGAAAGCCCGTTAGAACAATATTAAAATCAGAAGCAGAAAAAATTGACAGAGCTAAATTTATTATTGGCCCATTGGCAGATCCATTTGCAGACGGTCAAGTTGATGATGATTTAGAAACATGGGCGGTAACAGATAGGGATGGAAATAGAATGCCAGATTTAATTAACCCAACAGAAGATGAAATAAAATCTGTGGTTGAGGCAGGATTTTTTATAAATAAAACACCACAACTTACTTCGGCTGGTAAAGCTAAAGATATTGGCGAAATAAAAGGATGGAATGACGAAAACGGTTTAGAAAAAAGAGCTATATCTTACAATACATTAGTAAACACAGGTCAAAGAATAATTAACAATTTATATGAAAATCCAGAATCAGTTTTAGCAACTGGTGACGTTGCGCAGTTGTTCGATCAAATAGGACAAGAATTCAAGGCTGCTGGTGTTTTAATAAACCAAGAAGAAAAAACAAAATTTGTTAACAATACTGATCCAAAAATTAGAAGCGCAATTACTGAATTAGCTGCACAAACTGCAATAACAGAGTCACAGTTGTTAGATTTTGCTTATCAGATAGCTAAAGTTAGAGGGCAAGAGGGTAGAGGATTATCAGATCAAGACTTTAGAAATTTCCAAAAAATTATATCGGCTGGTAGAACAGCAGAGCAAAAAGCTGCGGCATTATATGAATTTATATCAGGGGTTGGTTCTGAGATTAAATCAGAACTAGATTATACTAGACAATTAAAAAACCTTACATTGGGCAGAAATCCAAATGACAGAGAGGCAAATGCAGTAATTACTGGAATAAATGATTTATATACTGTTGGTTTTGGTCAGATAAATAATCCATTTTTACAACAACAAACACCAACCGTTACGACTCCAACATCGAATATCGATGCTATACTGGCTAAATATCCACCACAGGGTTAGATAATGGCAACATTAGCACAACTAGAACAAGCTCTTATACAAGCAGACCAAGCTGGTAATGTTGCAGATGCTACAGCAATAGCTAATGAAATAAGACGATTAAAAGCGCAAGAAAATATCGCATTAGAACAACCTGAAACTGGTTTACAAGAAGAAAGACAGGCAACGAGAAGAAGGACTGCTGCTGATATTTTAAGATCTGCTACTAAAGGTGGTTTGCGAGGCGTAACTGGGTTGTTGGGATTACCAGCTTTAGCCGAACAAATTTCTCCAACCGCAGAAACTTTGCAACAAATTCCAACAGTAGATCCTGTATTGCAATTACTTAAAGCAGCACAAAAAACAGGGATTGTATCTGGTGAACCTGGTACTTTATTTCCATCACAGCAAAGAATTATGGCTGGTGTTGAGCAGATTCCTGGTGCAAAAGCTGTTACAGAATATCAACCGCAAACAAGAGCAGCAGAATATGCTGAAACAATTTCAGAATTTGCTGTACCTGGTGGTTTATTTGCTAGAACGCCTAGGGCATTAGGTACTGCTCTTGGTGTTGGTGGAGTTGGTGGTGCTGTTCAAGAAACTCAAGAACAAATTGGTTTAACACCAATGCAGGCATTACCTTTAACAGTAGTGTCTACCATAGCATCTGGTTATGCTCTAAGCCCTAACAGAGCGGCTAGATATGCAAAAGAAGCAATCAAGGGTGTAAGTGATGAAGAGTTGGCATTAGCAGCATCTGTAGAAAGAAAAGCAAATGAACTTGGTATCAATATTACTGCGCCAGAATTAATAGATAATAAAATATTAAAAGGTGTAGGCGATATAGTATATGGCTCTGAGAAAGGTGGAGACATAATGTATAACTATATAAAAAATAGACCACAAGAAATAAATAAAGTTGCTGATCTTTTAATGGATGAAATAATCAAAAAACCAGAAAGTGTAAGACAGGTGTATAAAGATATTGGTACTACAGCAGATAAAGCTATAAGAAAAGCAGAACAAGCTAGAAGAATACAAGCCGAGGATGCTGGTTACATAGTATCTAATGTAGAAAATTTAGATGAAGCACAAATCATTAATGTATTAGGACAAATAGATGAAAAGATTGCTAGTTTTGCACAAGGCAGTCCAAATATCAGCAAGCTAAATCAGTTGAAAACAAGGCTTACTATAGATGAGGCTAATACAATTCCAGAGACAAATATCAATAAGTTAAGCGCAGCCATGCGAGAATTTAGAGAAAAAATTGCTGATTCAAAAACTGGCCAAGCTGATACAAGAAGGTTTATTGACAAAGATGGTAGATATGCTTTATTTAACGATGATGGTACTGGTATTTTAAACAACTTAGATAATCAATTAAGAACGAATGTATCTTATAAAAATGCACAAGATACTTTTGCAAGACTGTCAGATGAAATGGTGCAACCTGTCTTAGATAATGTAGAGGCACTAGGTAAAGGTGTTACACCAGCAAAAATTAAATCGTTTGTTTTTGATCCAAATAAAAACAATGTAAATGATATTAAAAATACTTACAAAATTTTAAATGAAACAGACAAAAAGGCGTTTCCAAATATCGCAAGAGCATATATTGAAAATGCTGCTAATAAAGCATTTAGAACAGAAAAAGGTGGTGAATCTTTAGCATCTGGTTTTGATTTATACAAAGCATTAGCTCAAACAAAAAACCAAAAAGATAATTTCAACCAAGTTTTAATAGGTGTTGCTGAAGCTAATGGTGTAAATTCAAATAATTTATTATTAGGGTTTGATAAATTTAATGAGGTTTTAAAAAGAACAGCTAGAATCGCAAACATTGATAATCCAAAAATTCCACCAGACTCAAGGAATTTACCGCAAACAGCAGCGCAAATTGGCTCATTTATGTGGAGAGTTAAATTTGCTAGTAGATATGGTGAATTTTTACAACAAAAAACCATGCAAGATTTAGCGAAAATTTTTACAAGCAAAAACTCGGTTGATGAGCTGGTTAAACTAGCAAAAACTGATCTAGATTCGACAGAGGCAGTAATTAGAACTGTAAATATAATAGCTGCTACAAGCCCATTTCAAGAACCAGAAGCACCACCCGAATAAACCAACATGAGCAGGCCTACTGATAAAGTCGGCAAAGCAGGTGAATATCTGACAGCTTCTATACTGTCAATGGTTTGTGAAGATGTAGTCCTTACTACCCCACCATCAACAACAGATATAATATTTCAATACCAAGACAAGCTATATAAATGCCAGGTCAAAGCTAAATCTAAGATAGAACTAGCTAGAGGAAATTGGCGGTTTGATTTGCGCAGAAGTGGTAACACCAAGGATAGACAATATAAAGATAAAACTGTAGATATATTTGCTTTGGTTTCCTTACCCCATAGAAATGTAATAT
>Ga0208162_1001401_pt1 | contig 12570 bp, 22 predicted proteins | sample CB_VirMetaG_4_FD_184539 | JGI IMG/M metagenome (GOLD analysis project Ga0208162, IMG submission 184539) | Freshwater to marine saline gradient viral communities from Chesapeake Bay - CB_1508_1M Viral MetaG (SPAdes) (version 4) | ecosystem: Environmental > Aquatic > Marine > Coastal | place: USA... | reverse complement strand
CAAACGAACTCGGGAGGTGCGTTGTACTCGTGGCTGACCGGGGACCGTTCTTTGGCTCGCCTGACGAACTTCCTGCCATCTTCGGAGAAGCAGGACCTCTACGGTGCGGCTGGTCAACTGGTGGAAGCTGCGGGCTTGTTACCCGTGGAAGCAGCTGGTGAAACACAATTCACCTCTCGTCAGATGGGTAAAGCCTTCATCATCCCGATGATCTACGGGGCGGCTAACGCAAGCCAAACCAAAGGCCTCTTCCTGAAAGACGCTCAGAACACTCCCTTGTCCATCATTGATGACACGGGATGTTACATCCCCGGCTCGCTGGAATCAATCCCAGCTGACAAGCTGAACCCCAAGCACATCGAGTTCCTCCGTGGGCTCGGCTGGGCAAAGGCTGTCCGTGTCGGCTCTCAGATCGCGTCTGCTTACGAGCAGGCAATGTTTGGGTCCGCTCGAGTCAAGGGACTTACCTCGCGTCTTCGCCCAGCTATGGTTGCCATCAAGGCAGCTGCTCGGGCGACACACCGTGCAGGCGGTCTGCTCCAGTGGACCTCGCCATCGGGCTGCTCTGTCACCTCCCGGAAGTTCCGGGTGGACACGGATGCTGATCTGCAAACCGTGGACATCAGCCATGATGGTGGGCGTAACCGTATCTCCTTTGCCCCGGTGATCGAGTACGGTTCCGAAGCAGCGGCTCCACCAAACGTCATCCACTCGCTGGATGCCTCGGTGGTTCACAAGGTCGCTGTCCGCTGTGCTCAGGCTGACATCGCACTCGCACCAATCCACGACTCGTTCGGAACTCACGTTCGTGATGCCCGGCAAGTCAAGGACTACGTGCGGGATTCGATCTGCGAAATCCCACAGGACTTCTTGGACACCCAGATCCTTGGTCCTGCACAGGTGCAGACCCTCAACTATGATGGGTTGGACATCAACGAGTTCCGCAAAGCCGAGCACTTCCTCGGCTGAGCCCTCGCCCCAGTGCGATAAGAAACCATCGGTCCCTTAACGGGGGCCGGTGGTCTTTGCTGCTCTGATGTTGGAGCAGCTTGTTTGTTCAAGCCCCGGCAAAGCCGGAGGAGAATTGTATCATGGCTAACTCAACCAAATGGCATCTCATTCACACTGAGGACTTCACCACGATGGTGCGGGTCGAGGTGGTGGGTGGTGTGGTCAAGTCCATCAAGGGCGATGTCCCTGCTGGGCTGATGATCATGCCTTCAGTACCTTGGCTCGTCGTGCGTGCCAACGCATCCGCTAGCGGCTTCAAGGTGCAGCCCGATCAGTGGACTGCTACGGCGGCAGGCATCCGCAAGGAAGAGATCACCGACCCCGGCGGCAAGCTGGTGGTACGAGTCTCTGTCCAAGCGAACCACCCTGTCGCTGGCAAGCTGAATGTGAAAGCCTACGGGGAAGACTTCACGGAAGCTGCTACCAACTTCTGGTCGCAGTGGAAGCTGAAGGTTGCCGACACTGGAGCACACACTCACCTCCACGCTGACAAGCGTTACGTCTGAGTCGCTCACAGTCTCAATCAGGGGGGCTTCGCGCCCTCCACATTGACACTCTGGGAGATAGATATATATTATTTATTTCATACCCTACGATACCCTACGATACACTACAGTACTGTACATACCGTACGATACAGTACCCATACCGTACCGTACCCCTAGGTAGTACCGGCTGACGCCGGTGGTAGGCCCAGCGTCAGCCATTTAAATTTATTAAATTTACCGGGCGACCCCAGCGGGGTGGCCCCGGCAAAGCCAACGCCGTGAGTGTGGTGGAAACTATCCTCAGGGACGCTCGAGTCCCCAGTCAGAGATGCAACTGATGGTTAGGGGTTCTGATAACAAACTCGGCAGACATGTCGTCAGCAGGCCGTTAAAGGCGGTGAAAGCACTGGTCCTAGATGGGTCTTAGGCTTGACTTAAGGCACTACCCCGGAGCGGACCCCCCTGTAATGTACCGTACATGGTCGTATCCTACGTTTCTGCGTAGGTGTACCCCGACCGTACCCCTAGGTGGAGGAGCATCTGCTTTTTTCTTTTCCTAGGATAGATACCCTTGCCTACTGGGTTGGTAGTAGGTGTAATTAAATAATGGAGATTGTACCCATGGACTTGTCCAAGGTTACGACCATCCGTTCCTCGCAAGACTTGATTGAGGACAAGTACCAGAAGTTGGATGACGCTGGTATTATCAACCTCGTCGAGATGGCAAAGGACGGTAGCATGAAGGACTCCCGCCGGATTGCTATCGCTCTCGACATTGCGAAAGAGCGTGGTCTGGTTACCATTGAAGGCTGATCCCGAGATGGGATCCCCTGTTCTGAGGGATCAGGGTTATGTAGCCCCTCAACCCTTGATGTACGGGATAATGTACATCGTCCGGGACGTACCTCGAAAGGGGTACTGTCCTTTTAGGCTCGTCGGCCTGTGTAGTAGCACAAAGATACTGGGTAACCTAAACAGATACTTAGCCCAGTATAAAGATACAGGTATCGTTGAAAGGATGGAGGAAGCAGCTACTCACTGTGGATTCTCATCACCTGAGCATGTGGTGACGAAAACTGCTCCAACAAATCACATAGAGGTGCTAAACTATCGACGCTATCAAGGTGTAGTGGTCAAATCAAACACACAAACTAAGTCTAAGCCCTGATCAGGCTAGACTGTGGTGGCGGAATAACTCTTTAACAGAGGAGTAACGCACAATTACCAAGAAGGTGACCCTTCTGGCAGAGTCCAATCGGATGAGCCAGCCTTAGTCAGGCTCGTGTAGTTGGTACAAAGTAGAGATCTGACTTGATCTGTTCTCGAAAAGTTGTAGGTAATCAAGAAATCCTACCCACACCAAACTATCTCCTTACCCACAGGAGTATAATAAAGCGTGGTAGCAGGGATGCGTCTGCTAAATCAACGCATACAAGCCATGGAGCAGGGGTGCGTCTGCTAGAATCAACGCATAAAAAATACCCCCAATCGCCGTCGCTGGTAAGCACGGCGGCGATCATTTAAAATAACTTGTTCCTGATAACCTAGTTTATTGATGTGAACTGAGGTTATCTCAACCCCATACATATAGGAGATAATTATTATGGGAATGGACGTTTATGCATGTAACCCTACTGATCCTGAGAATGACTATTTTCGGGCTAATGTCTGGGGCTGGAGGCCCATCCATGAGTTTATGGGCAATGCCTGTAGCCATATCTATGGCGAGGAACTAGATGCTTCTATGTCTTTCAATGACGGGCAAGGCATTCCTGCTGAGCAAGTTGAGGAATGTGCTGATGCTATGCAAAAGGACTTCGACTCACTCAAGGAAGAGTATCCTAAATTCATTGAGACTGTAGATACTAAAGATGGAGCAGTGGATCTGTTCGTTCCTTTCCAAGATGAATGGAAGGATCACTACAAGATCCCACTGTGGCGACTCCAAGAGTGGATCGACTTTGTTCGTAACTCTGGAGGCTTTCAAGTTTGTTAAAAAGGAGATAAATTGACAGAAGAATATGGAGTACCAGATGACTTAACTAAAGTTAACTCTGGAGTACTATTAGCCGCTCGTAATATGTTTCAAGTATTGATTGAGATGATTAATGCACAACAATTCCCAACAAGCGACTCAGAAGAAGCCGCTGCTGAACTTACCAAAGAACTCGATAGAATTGACGTTGAGCTCATTGGTAGAGGAGAAGGATTTGAATGATGAAGACTTCTTTCCCCCCTCTGAATATGAAAGTGACCCGCAATACAATGATGTTGCTGGAGATGGAACGTCTGTATAAGACGGGTCAGATTGAAGATTACACTGATGACATGTGGGTACTGACTCAAGGTGAGTGGGTTCCCTTTACTCATTACTTACAAAAAGGAAACTAAACTATGATTATGGAAACTGTTGGTAATAAGATTGCTAACAACCCTCTTGCTGATTCCGGTCTTGACTGGACGGTAGAGTTGTCTCATGAGCTGGTCGCCCCTACGGCAACTACCATTGCTCATACTACAAATAAGAGAGCCACTGTTCGTACCGATACTGGTGAAGTACTTGGTATTGTTGGTCCCGACTATCAGATTGTTCAGAACGCTGAACTGATGCACATCGGGGAGTCTATCGCTCGACAAGACTCTAGCCTCAAGGTGTCCTCTGCTGGTCAACTTCGTAATGGTGCTCGAGTTTGGCTCGGCCTTGAAGCAGACACTTTCCGTGTTGGTACTCAAGGTGATGATGCTGTTAAGCCCTACTTCTTGATGACCAATGGACATGATGGTATGCATTCACTTAGTGCTACGCCTACTAGTTATCGTCCGTTCTGTGAGAATGTCCTGAACATGGCGTTGCGTGAAGGCAAGGCTGCTAACCAATGTATCTCTATCCGTCACAAAGGCAACATGGCTGAGAAGATTGAGAATATGGTTGTTGTTATGTCTGAGTTCTACTTCCGTACTGAGGAGTTCAAGCGTCAGGCTAACTATCTCGCAGGTATTTCTATGACCGCAGATCAGGTTAGAAACTACTTCAACAACTCTTACAACAAGATTGTTAAGAACGTGCCTACTTACACGGACATTGAAAACAAAGAGCAAGAACGTGCCTACAACAAGAAGGCTTCGACCATTACCAAGTACTGGAATGTGTTTGATCAAGAATCTATTAGTCTTGGTAGCACTGCTTGGGTTGCGTTCAATGCTGTTACTAATTGGTTGGATCACGGACAGTCCTATCGTGGTGCTCAGAAGTCTGAGAACAAGTTCTCGGCTAACTTCTTTGGTGCATCTGCTGCTAAGAAGCAGAAGCTCCTTGAGTACACCCTGAAGACTGTCTAACGGACATGAGGGTAACCGCCCACCCTAAAGGCAGTGCTGCAGCGAGCCGGTGGGGGTTACCCTCAGTTTTATTATGTCAAGTATCTGGGTTCTCGGTTATAGCTGGACTGGAGAACATGAAGCTGGATATCTACGCTATCATAACAAAGTGTTAAAATTATTTGGCATTGATTTAGATTACTGCAATCATCTAGCCTTACAGGTAGGTGACTGGTATGTACATCCGTTTAGTAATAATAAAATTAAATGGGTAAAGCCTCGTGTCTCTGATAGAGTATGGGGTAAACCAAAGATCAAGTGTTATGTTCGTGGTAGTCGTAAGTCTTTACAAGAACTTATTGACAAGTCACATGAGATTCCAACTTCGTTAAGATCCTGTTACCTTTGGGCTTATACCTTAGGTTTGTATCCATACAAGAAAGATTGTGTGTCATGGACTCGTGCTATGCTAGAGTATGCATGCAACGAGAAGATTGATAACTGTCAGTCTCCAAAGTGTTTGTTAAATGTACTCGCTAACCGTGGATATAGAAGTTCACATGTTTAAGGAGAACAAAATGGAATATAGTTTTTCAGGTGGGTCTGTTTCCTATGTAGATCATATGGGTACTGACCTCACTGTAGTAAATGCTGCCCGTGTTTCTTTCGATAAAGAATCAGAATGGGAAGTAGATACTGAAGCAGTTGCTAGGTTGGAAGAAAGCCAATCCAAAGCAAACATGAAAGATCTTACAAGACTTTCAAACAAAGACAAGAAGCTCATTAACTATCTCGCTATGTACAATCACTGGACACCCTTTGCACATCCTCAAATCACTTTGCGTATTAAAGCACCTGTATCTATTCGTACACAGTTCTTTAAACACAAGCAAGGCTTTGTTGAGAATGAGATTAGTCGTAGATATGTAAGCAATGAACCAGAGTTCTACCATCCTAGATGGCGTGGTGCTCCAACCGATGGGGCTAAGCAAGGTTCATCAGAGCGTATTGATATTGATGAAGAGTTAGATGCTCAAGTACACTTTGCCTATGCAAACTGTGCTCGGTTGTATTCTTTGTTGATTGAAGAAGGTGTTGCTCCTGAGCAAGCACGCTTCTTGTTACCACAAGGCATGATGACTGAGTGGTACTGGACTGGTTCACTTGCAGCCTATGCTAGGTTTTACAAACAACGCAGTGATCCACATGCACAGTGGGAGATTCGTCACTTCGCTGATCTTATTTATGAAATCATTGAGCCACTGTTTCCCGCAAGTTGGAAAGCTCTCACAAAGGAGAACTGAATGTTATGGACTGACTTATCGCCAGCCGAACAACAAGAAAGATTAAATAGTCAACAAGCATGGGAAGAGGAGTTGCTTGAGTCTGGTATTGAACGATACTGGAGAGAGTGGGACCGTGCTAAAGATGAGGGCAAGCCTGAGCAGTTGCTGCTTGAGTCTGCTGTCATTCACCTCGCACCTTACTATCAGAGTTGGATTGATAATGTTTGTGAAGGACCAAAGAATCCTGCTTGGCTTGCTCCGCTGTTGTCAGTGGGTGCTGCCAAGATGGCAGACATTACGGTACGTTCTATGATTCAACTCTTTCTGTCTCGTAATAATCTTGTCAATATAGATTATGTACAGAGCGTACCACTGACTGCACCAACAGCTCAGTCGGTATCTAAACTTATTGCTGAAGATACTATTGCTATTGTAAACTATCAGCGGTCAAAGAAAAAGTTTAGAGATGATTGGACACGACAATCCAAGTTCATTAAGAACTGGACACCAAAGCGTTGCCGTGCATTTACCAAGAAGATGGGTGATGTTCATAAGTTTACTCCAAAACAAAAGGAAGACTTTGGACACAACATGTTACGCATTGCTCTTGGTTCTGATATTCTAAATGGTAAAGTCATTTGGACTGGGCGTAACAAGAAGTCGTTGCTTGTGTCTTTCTCACCAGAGATTCTGCGTGAGCTGCACAAACGGCACAACCTGTTGGAGATGGGGTCTATGGTCTATCGACCTATGCTCTGCCCACCTGTTCCTCACACAAGGAATGAAGATGGTGGCTTCTTGTCTCCTTGGTTGCGTAAGAAGATGATCAAACGCTATCACCCTGTTGGCTGTGATCCTAGAGATTACAACTCTAAACCATCAGACATGGTGTTGGATGGTACAAATGCAATGATGAATACAGAGTGGTCTATCAATGAGAAAGTTTTGCAGGTCATGTCAGATCTGTTCTACACTGATCATCGTACAGCCAACCTGCCTTCATATACATTCAGAGACTTTGCATTCTCTCGTCCCTTCCCAGAAGAAGGTACTAAACAAGAGAAAGCCAAGTGGATGGCTGAGTCTACTGAAGCATGGGGTGAATGGTACAAAGAAGAACAAGCCCGTAGTCGTATGTTAGTTCGACTGGAGCTGGCTGAACGTATGAAAGAAGCCAAGTTCTTCTACATGCCATACACTCTTGACTTCCGTGGTCGTGCCTATACTGTGTGTGAATTGTTATCATGTCAAGGCATTGACTTTGATCGTGCTTTGATTCAGTTTGCTAAACCTATTCCACAAACAGAACGTGGTTTGTATTGGCTTAAGGTTCACACTGCTAACTTGTTCGATCAAGACAAACTTACTTATGATGAGCGTGTTAAATGGGTTGATGATAATATGGATGAGATCCGTAATTATGTAGAGAACCCATACTCTCATTGCACTTGGATGTCAGATGCTAAGAAGAAGAATCCTAGCTTCCAACGTCTTGCTGCTTGCTTTGAGCTATGCAGAACAGATGGCATGACACAACTTCCTATTCAGAAAGACGGTGCAAACAATGGTGTTCAACACTGGTCTGCAATCATGCGTGATAAACGTCTTGCTGAACTTACAAATGTGTTGCCTAACGAGAAACCACAAGACTTGTATCAACAGGTAGCTAATAATTCTTATGAAGTTATTAAGTCTAATGAAGATTCTATTGAGTGGTATGATAAGTTTGCTGAGTATTGGCCTGATGAACTTCCTCGTAAGGTTGCTAAACGTAGCACTATGTGTGATGCGTATGGTCTTACGTTCTATGGTATACAGAAGTATGTTAAGGAAGAGGGTCATGTTGATTGGGTAGACAAAGAACACCGAGGCGGTGCTATTGTTGAACTCAGTCGTGCATTACAAGAAGGTCTTAGTGGTGCTATGGAACATCCTAACAGAGGTAAAGATTATCTTCGTGATGTTACTAGAATTATTAACTCACTTAACCTTCCGCTTGTGTGGCAAACAGACTCTGGCTTTACTGTTCAACATGTATACAATCAAATCATTGAACGTATTTCTTATGCAGAGTTGTTCAATAAACAACAACTTGTGTTCTCTTCTTTGAGTGAAGACCTAGATCAAGACGCACAGTTCCTTGCTGTAAGTCCTAACTTCATTCATAGCTGGGATGCAGCTCACATGTTTATGACTATCCATGGTATGCTGGATGCAGGTATAGAATCATACTCGTTTGTTCATGATTCCTACGGTACTTATGGTCCACATATTGATACTATGGATACTATTCTTCGTGAGAAGTTTATTGAAATACATAAGAATAATCCACTAGAAAAATTCAAAAATTATTTGGAGAGTAAATATGAAATCAAGCTCCCACAAGTTCCTGAACCCGCCGATGAATTCAACATCGAAGATGTCAGGCACTCGAAATACTTCTTCGGCTAAGTATACTGTAGTTAAAAAACTACCTAAGGTCATGTATATTGAATGGGTTGATGCCCAAACAATTGGAGGTTCGGAGTGGCTTGATCAAGATGAAATGAAACAAGCGGCTAAATCAAGTCTACCAGTGATGAATACTGTTGGCTATCTTATCTATGAAGATGAGAGGCAGTACGGATTGGTAGCTGTCTTAGGTCCATCAGAATCTTCTCAGGTACACAAGATACCTAAGTGTATGGTTCTTTCTATCAGGGAATTAGATGGCTGAAGACAAACGTATTTCTAAACGTGATTCTCGTGAGCGTAACAGCGAACGGTATTTTCAAAAACAGAAGGAGCGTAGGCTTGCAAAGCAACGCAAACAACAGCGACGTAACAAACGTCAAGGATTTGAATAAGTATCAACAACAACATGTTGATGGTAAGTTTAATGTGTATGCCCCTATCGAAGCATATACGGAAGAGTGGGTGCATGAGTCTGATCCAGAGACTGGTCAGTTCATTCGTGCCTATCCAAAACCAAACACGAAGCGTCGTGCTGATCTTCCTTCACTGTCTGAGCAGTGGCGGCAAGACCTAAAGAAAAGGAATAAGAAACATGAGCAAGGTACTCGTCGTGGGAGACATTCACGCTCCCGCAACCGACAAAAGATATCTTAATTTTTGTAAAAAGATTTATAAGAAGTATGATTGTAACAAGGTAGTATTCATTGGTGACATCATTGATCATGAGGCAATCTCACGACATGAGAAGAACCCTGAACTTCCTGCTGCGTTAGATGAATTTAATCTGGCACTCAAAGAAGTTAAACGATGGCACAAGGCTTTCCCTGAAGCTGTCGTTTGTATTGGCAATCATGATGAACGAGTAAATCGTAGGGCTAAGTCGGAAGGTATTCCCAGTTTGTATCTCAAGCCCTTTAACGATGTATATGGAACTAATGGTTGGGATTGGGACTATGATCATGTCATTGATGATGTATTATATACTCATGGAATGGGATGGTCAGGTAAGACTCCTGCTTTCAATGCTGCTTGTCAGTTGAGAAAGAGCGTTGTCTGTGGTCACTACCACTCCGTCGCATCCATTACTTATCACACAAACAGAGATGATACTATCTTTGGTATGAATGTAGGTGCAGGCGTTGATGACGATCACCTTGCCTATTCATATGGAAAATTCTCTTTAAAGAAACCAGTCATTAGTTGTGGTGTAGTAATTAACGGTCACCCGTATTTAGAAAGAAAGGCATAAATGTCCGAAGAAAAGATTGAACCAACTGACGGTAATAAGTCGTACCCCCCAATGATTGCAACCAATGCGGTGCTGCAATACTTGCGGGAAATTTTTATGGCTCTGGATAATATCTCATTCCAGATCCGCACTACTATGAACAACATTGTCGATACTGACAAGAGTAATGTTCAAAATTTCGTCGTAAAGAACCCTAATGAAGAAGGAAGTTCTGACCCAGTTATTGAAGGAGTAAATTCTGATGACGAAGAGTAATTATGGTAATTCGTTTGTTGTCGGTCCCGCAGAGGTCCGATGGTCACACTTGATGAAACCAGATGATAAGTTTGGTAACCCTCATCACAGTGTTACAATTATTGTTGATGCTGAACTGCAAGGACAACTTGATTCAGCTATGCAAGAACTTAACGGTAACAAGATCAATGGTCTGAAAACCGATACTGAAACTGGGCAAAAGCTCATTCGATTTAAGAATGTTCTCAAAGCCCGTGAAGGTATTAGTCAATTCCCTGTCCTCGATTCAGAAGACAAGTTGACTGATACCATTCCTTTCGGAACCGACAAGGTTCGCGTAAAGGTTACCCCTTCTCTTATTGAAAGAGATGGATCGGTGTCATTCTACATGGATAAGATCCAACTTGTAGAACGGAACTACGAAGGTGGTTCTGGATCTGATGGTGGTATGGGTAAGGTTGAAGGTGGCTATGTTGCTACCGAAGAAACTACGCCTGTCACCACTGCATCAGAGGATGACACTCCGTTCTAATGCTGGAGCTAACCTTCCCGGTTAGTCCAGTCGCTGCCTCTCGTCCTCGTGTGGGAAGACATGGTTCTTACTACACGGGGGCGTACAGGCGGTTCCGCAATGAAGCGGGTACTATTGTTAATGAAGTCTTAGGTAAACGCAAACCAATCGAAGGACAACTCAGTGTAGATGTCAAATGTTATTGCACAAGACCAAAGACTACTAAACTTAGTACACCCAAATCAGACGTTGACAATTTAGCAAAGGCCATTCTAGATATACTCAACAAGAAACTGTGGGTAGATGACTCACAGATTATTAATTTATTTATATCAAAAGAATGGGCTCCTCCGGGAGAACCCGGATGGTTTACTGTTGCTATTGAAAAGGTTAAATAACTTTAAAGAATTAAACTAGGGAAGTCCACTATGGGCTTCCCTATTTTTTTCTGGAGACTACTATGAATAATTTTAATTCCTACACAGCTTACCAATGGAAGGAAGTTGTGACTAATTTCTGCTATGCTTGTAAGCATGGTGATGGCGACCTTTTAGAATCGTTGTGTGAAAAATATGAAGACGTTCTTCTTACAGACGATGACGATGATGATATCGAGTACTATGATTTAGAGGATGATGCTGATTATGATGACTGAAATTATTACTGAACATGAACTTGTTAACGAAGAAGCTGGTTACGAGGTTAAGATCTCTGTTAACTGGTCTTGGGTAGACAATGGCATTGGACACTATGAATGGTGGGGAAGCTCTGAGTTCCAAACTAAGATGGAGCTTGAAGTTGAAAGCTTCTACATTGAATGTGTTACTGTTAACGAAGAATACTCTGGTGTTGTTAGCTATACAGTTACAAGAGATGAGAAGGATGAGTTCACTGGTTTGTGGGCTGACGTAGAAGCATGGGTAAACAGCGAGGTTGAAGAACTTGACGCACCAGAAGTTTACTATGATGATGATGACTATGACTACCATGATGATTATGTAGACGATTAATGTTTGCTCTGGTAGCTCAATTGGATAGAGCAGCGGACTTCTAATCCGCAGGTTGCAGGTTCGAGTCTTGCCCAGAGTGTTGGGGTCGTAGCCCAATGGCAGAGGCAGTGGACTTAAAATCCATACAGTGTGGGTTCGAGTCCCACCGATCCTATTTTTAATTCATTAACTAAGGAGAATATAAAATGAATGACGATTGCTGTAAATCAAAATGTAATGTAGAAGATTGTGTAAACAAAGCTGCTGAATTCTTGAGCAACTTTGAGAATGTTGATAATGATCTTCGTATTGATAAAATCGCTAACGGTTTTCTTGTAAAGATTGATGGACGAACTGCTGATGAGAATTGGATCACTCGACAGTTTGCCGTGCCAACCATTGCATGTGCTGAACAAATCTTTGTTGCGTGGGCAGAACATCCACGAGCAGACGACAGTTAATGGCAGGTAAGGGTGATTCATATCGTCCTGTAGATCAGAACAAGTATCGAAAAAATTGGGAAAAAATTTTTGGAGGTAAATCAAATGGCAAAACCATGGAACCATCCACCCGGAAAACATTGGAACCCAAGGCTACCAGAAAACAAACAAAAAGAAATACGAGAACGTCGTAAGAATTTTGATGACAACTGGGATAATATTTTTGGTAAAAAGAAACTGAACAATATAGAGGATAATGATGGCAAAGAAAGAGATGAGCGTAGTAGCTCGTAAGCCGGGGAAATCACGGCGGTCTAAACTTAACAAATATGGTCAACGAAAACGAGGTAGAAAAAACTAATGGACCTTGAAAAGACGTACAAATATTGCAACTACTTAGCTGTTGTTGTCGCCAGCTTTACTGCTGGTACATGGTGGGCTGGTACTCCTTGGTGGATACCAGCTCTTATGTTAATCACCCCTACAACCATCTTTCTAGTAGTTATCCTGCTTTCATTAGCATGGTCATTTTATTTAACAAAAGATTGGGACGATGATGAGTGATTCATTTACAATTGAAGTTGAAGTAA
>Ga0208162_1001400_pt1 | contig 12576 bp, 9 predicted proteins | sample CB_VirMetaG_4_FD_184539 | JGI IMG/M metagenome (GOLD analysis project Ga0208162, IMG submission 184539) | Freshwater to marine saline gradient viral communities from Chesapeake Bay - CB_1508_1M Viral MetaG (SPAdes) (version 4) | ecosystem: Environmental > Aquatic > Marine > Coastal | place: USA... | reverse complement strand
TGGCAGGCGCAGGCGTAGTTGGCGATGCACTCGCTAAAATAAGTGTATCGGTTGCCCTGACTGGTTTAGAAGCCACAGGTGCAGTTGGTGATGTAACTACATCTGCTGGTTCAGTTGTAAGTCCAACTGGTCTTTCGGCAAATGCTTTTGTTGGGCCAGAAATTGTTTTCTCTGGCGTTGGCGATGCGCAAATATCTACAGCCCAATATAAGTTTGGTGGAGCGAGTTTATTACTTGATGGCACTGGCGATTCGGTTGTGTCCGATGGGACTTATAACTTTGGTGGCGATCCGTTTACTATTGACATGTGGGTGCGTCCGACAAGTGGAACTCAGGACGGCATCTTTTTTGACAGTAGGGATTCAACATCTAATGATGCAATAGCTCTTCGGCAGTCTTCGGATAACTTACTTGTTCTTCGTGGCAACGCTACTTTATTCAACATTAATGCTGTATTCTCTGTTGATACTTGGGTTCACATAGCGGTCACAAGAGGTGATCCATTTGGAAACACTTATTCTGTTTTTGTAGACGGAGTAAAACAAGACAGCACTCTCTTTGGCGTAACGGCAACCGCAGCAGACATACACATTGGCTCTGACTTTAATGGGTCTAATAACTGGGAAGGTTATATTGACGAGCTTCGTGTATCCACCGTTGACCAGTATGATGGCTCTGACTTTACTCCAGAAACAAGTGAGTACACGAGCAGTGCGAATAGTCCTGTTTTATTACATTTTGACGGCACCAATGGTTCAACCGACTTTGTAAATAGTGGTTCAGTAGATGTCGTTACAGTAACGGGGGGCGCAGTAGTCCCACAAACTGGGCTGGAAGCTACGGGGAATGTTGGCTCCGTTACTGTAGTTGCAGATGCAATTGTGTCTCCGACAGGAGTAGAGGCCACTGGTGAAATTGGCGATGTAACAGTTACTGGCGGAACGGGCATAACTGTTGTTGTTACTGGTGTTCAGTCTACAGGTGCTGTGGGAACAGCAACCGCAAGCGGTGGTGCAATAGTTCCTGTTACGGGTCTAGAAGCAACGGGCGGTGTGGGTCAGGTGATTGTTTGGGGCCGTATTGTTCCAGAACCCGGAACCGTGTATAGTGAAATCGAACCATCTGTTCCTACCACATGGACAGATATTGCAGCGTAAAGGTGGTATGAATGCCTAGTACATATACAGCGAACGGTGGCATAGAGAAGATAGCAACAGGTGAACAGTCGGGCACATGGGGCGATACCACCAATACAAACTTTGATATTCTCGACAGAATTACCAACGGTGTGGGGACAATTAACCTCTCCGCGTCTGGTTCTGCGCATACCCTTACGACTGCCGATGGTGCGCTATCTGACGGCATGTACAAGGTGCTTGTGTTAAGTGGCGCGACAGAAGCCTGCACGATCACGGTAGCTCCAAACACGGCGCAAAAGATTTACTTTGTAGATAACAATTCAGGATTCAACTGTACTTTTACTCAAGGTACAGGGGCTGATGTCACTATTTCTAATGGAGAAACAGGCATTATCTACTGTAACGGTGGCGGGGATGCTGGCGCGGTAATTGCTATTGCAGAAGACTTATCAAATCTGCTTGTTTCAACAAACAACTTATCTGACGTTGCAAGTGCAACGACAGCAAGAACAAACCTTGGAGTTGCAGTTGGCTCTGATGTTTTGGCGTATGACGCTAACCTTCAAGCATTTGTAAATGCTTTTACTTTACCAACGTCAGATGGTACAAGTGGACAGGTCTTATCAACTGACGGCTCTGGAACTCTTAGCTTTTCAACTGCGTCATCAGTGTCGAAGGGGTTTGTGGTCGGAATGTCAATTGTTTTCGGAGCTTAAAGGAGATTAAATCATGGCTGCACCGAATATTGTAAATGTCTCCACCATTATTGGTAAGACATCAAAAACAGCACTAAGTAGCACAAGTGCAACCACGCTTGTTAGCAACGCTGCATCAAGCAACAAGGTGTTTAAGATTAATATGATTCAAGTTGCAAACGTCGATGGTACAAATGCATGTGATGTCACGGTAGACGTTCACAGCGCAGCCTCTGGCGGCGGCACAGCGTATTCATTGATCTCAACAGCTTCAGTTGCGGCGGACTCTGCGATGGTAGTGTTGGATAAAAACACAGCGTTGTATTTGGAAGAGAACACTTCAATTACAGCGACAGCAGGTACAGCTAACGATCTGGAAGTTTTGGTGAGCTACGAAGAAATCTCATAAGGAGAGTTGTCGTGAAAACTATAGGCAACGTCCAACAGGATGCACAGATCAGGGCCGTGGCCTCTGGTACGCTATCTAATGGTGACACTGTCATTATAAAGTCAGATGGTACTGTTGAAGCGGTGTCTGAAACTATTGTGAACCCTGCGTTTGGATCAAAGGCTCAATTTGAAAGCGGCAACACAAGTCAGCATGCCTCTGCCTATGATAGCACAAATAACAAAGTTGTTTTTGTTTACAGTGATGATGACAACAATAACTATGGAACAGCTTGTGTTGGTGATGTAGACCCCTCAAACAACTCTATTAGTTTCGGAACGCCTGTTGTCTTTCAAGGCGCGGCGGCTTTAAACAATAGAATTGGGGCAACTTTTGACAGCAATGCTGGTAAAATTGTTATATCGTATCAAGGCACATCAAATTATGGAACAGCTATTGTAGGGACTGTTAGTGGTACGTCGATATCGTTTGGAACGCCAGTTGTGTTTGAAAGCGCAAACACTTATGAGCCTTTGATAGATTTTGACACAAACACTAACAAGTGTTTGATTATGTATAATAAAAACAGTGCGTTTGGCGAGGCCATAGTCGGTACTGTTTCTGGCACATCTATCAGTTTTGGAAGCCCAGCAACTTTTTGGGCGTACAACTGTAGTAATTATGACTTGGCATATGATAGCAATGCTACACGTTTTTTGCTTGCTTTTAGGGATGATAATCAATCAGATGGTTATGGAAAGGGGGTTGTGGCAACCATTAGCGGGACAAGCGTAAACTTTAGCACTGTAGTTCAGTTTACAGCTTCAAGCACATGGAACACCGCATGTTCGTATGATAGTGACAATCAAGTTGTTTTAGTCTTTTACAGAAACGCTTATGTTAGTGATTATTGCCAAGCTACAATTGGGACAATTTCAGGCAATGCGGTTAGCTTTTCTACCCCTGACACTGTAATTTCCTCTAATCTTAGGAACCTTCGTGCAGTTTATGACCCTGTTGCACAAAAGACGATTTTAGGTTTCCGCGAAAATGTCTCGCCGCGATATGGTCAACTTAAACCCATAACCCTGTCAGGAACGACTTTTACAGTTGGATCGACAGCTACGTTCAACGCTGCTCAGACTACAGACTTTAGTGAAGTCTACGCGTCTAGTGATGGGCGCGTTGTTTTTGGATTTAAGGATGGCGGCAATGGTGGCAGGGGCAACGCTATTGTTTACACCGTAGGATCAATTACTAGAAACCTCACCTCAGATAATTTTATAGGATTTTCAGACAGTGGGTATTTGAGCGGTCAAAATGTTGGTGTAGACTCCACATGCTCTATAAATAGAGGTCAGACAAGTTTAACTGCTGGGGAGAAGTATTATGTTCAAAATGACGGATCGCTTTCTACAACCCCAGATACTCCATCGGTAGAGGCGGGAACCGCCATTTCTTCTACGGAAATTTTGGTGAAAGGATAGAACATGAAAACCATCGTAGAAACATCCACAGGTCTAAGTAAGTATCTACTTGCGGATGACGTAACAATCACAGCTACTGCTGATAGCATCACCGTTGGTGATCCTGCGCAGTTTATTATCGCTGATTTAAACAGCGGCAATACAACAATCACAGAGAACGTCACAGACGCGCCTGCGGATTGGTCCGGCAACAAGTACACTTATGACGGTACAACATGGACGCTAAACCCTGATTGGGTTGACCCAGAGGCTGAAGAGTAAGGACTAGCACATGCGTATCATTGGTAATGATCCCAATACACCAAGACAAACACAACGTGTTGCCAGTGGTACGCTGCCTAATGGCAAGCCCGTAGTAGTCAATGCCGATGGGACTGTGAGTGTTGTCGCTTCATCTGATGCTTCTGAAACAGTTGGTACCGCAGTAACTTTTGAGAGTGCTACTGTTGGTTATACATCAACAGTTTTTGATTCAGCCAACAATAAAATTGTTATTGCCTACAGAGACACAGGTAATTCTAATTACGGCACAGCTATTGTCGGTACTGTAAGCGGGAATAGTATTAGCTTTGGAACAGCGGTTGTCTTCGAAAGTGCCGCCGTTGAATATGTAGCGGCAACTTTTGACAGTAATTCTAATAAGGTTGTTATAGGGTACAGAGATAGCCCAGCAACTGACGGGGTTGCTATTGTTGGAACTGTAAGTGGTACGAGTATTTCTTTTGGTTCTCCTGCTGTTTTTGACACAAACAATGTGTCTGATATGGGTGTGGCTTTTGACTCAGACACAAATCAGGTAATTTTCGCTTATCAACAAGGTGGAACAAACAGTGGTGTAGCCGTTGTTGGCTCTGTAAGTGGAACGAGTATTTCTTTTGGGTCGGTTATAACAGTTGATTCACAAAGAAGTGCGTATAATTCTGTGGCTTATGACACAAACGCACAGAAAGTCGTGATTGCGTTTCAGGATGATTCTAACTTTTATGGGGCTGTTAGAGTTGGAACAGTAAGTGGAACGAGTATTTCATTTGGAGCAAAAACCTATTTTGCCAGTGCAAACACAAGATACTCTTCTATTACTTACGATTCATCCGCACAGAAAGTCGTGGTTGCGTACAGCGACTTTGGCAATTCAAACAAAGGTACGGCTATTGTAGGAACAGTTAGTGGTACGTCAATTACTTTTGGTACAGAAGTAATCTTTGAAGACGCGGTTATAACTAGGGTAACGTCTGTGTATGATCCCACTTCTAATAAAACTATTGTTTCTTATGCTGATGATGGAAACAATCAATATGGGACTTTTTCAGCGGGAACAGTCAGCGACACAGCAATTAGTTTTACAACTCCTGTGGTGTATCAAACATCTTTAGTTTCTGGCTTAGGGATAGCTGCAGACACTAATGCTGGAAAAGTTGTTGCAACATACAATGATGGAACAGCAAATGCTGGAAAAGCGGTAGTCTACAATCCAGCTTATATTTCTACCAACCTCACCGCAGAGAACTACATTGGTATGTCACAAGGATATACAGATCGTGGTTCCCAAGGCGTTGGCTCAGAGTCTGTTTTTGAAAGCGCAAGCGTAATTGATTTAAGCGCAGCCTATGATGCTAACGCTCAAAAAGTAGTTGTTGCTTATACCGATAATGGAAATAACCGATACGGTACGGCTGTTGTTGGCACTGTTTCAGGTACGTCAATTACGTTTGGTACGCCTGTAGTTTTTGTTAGTCGCAATATAGAAAATGCAACACCTGTATATGACTCTAATGCACAGAAAATTGTGATTGGTTATCAAGACAGAGTAAATGCTGAGTACGGGACAGGTATTGTAGGAACTGTAAGCGGTAGTTCTATTAGCTTTGGTTCTGCCCAAGTTTTTGACAATGTAGGAATTACTGAACTATCTGGTGCATTTGATAGCAATAATAATAAAGTTGTGTTTGCCTTTCAAACCAGTAGTTTTCAAGGAAAGGCCGTTGTTGGAACCGTAAGTGGAACTTCTATTAGTTTTGGTAGTTTCTATACATTTGAATCTGGAACAACTTATTACACAAGCACCGTATATGACACTAACGCTCAAAAGATAGTTATCAGTTACGTTGATGGAGAAGATAGTTTTAGAGGAAAATCTGTTGTTGCTACGGTAAGTGGTACAACCATTAGCTATGGTTCTCTTACAACATTTAACAACGCGTCAACAGGGTTTGTTGGTTCGGTTTATGACCCGGATTCTCAAAAGGTAATCGTTACATATGCTGACAATGGGAACTCAAGTCATGGTACGGCTATTGTCGGAACGGTAAGCGGAACTTCAATCAGCTTCGGTTCGGAGATTGTATTTAATGCTGCAAGTACACAGTATACTTCTGCGACATACGACGAGGGTCAAAACAAATTGGTTGTAGCCTATCGTGATGTTGGTAACTCAAATAGTGGCACAGTAATTCCCGGCACAGTCAGTGGAAGCTCAATTACATTTGGTGACGAAACTGTATTTAATGGCTCTGAGAGTAATTTTGTAACGGCTGTATATAATGCGGCTTCTGGCAACTCTGTTATTTCTTACATTGATAACGGCAACTCTAACTACGGTACATCTGTTGTTTTCCAAAATGCTTACGATAATAGTGGGTCTGTTGCAGACGGTGACAATGCATTGATGGATACGCAAGGTGGCATCTCAGACAACCAAAGCAGCCTCACTGCTGGTCAAAGCTACTACGTGCAGACTGACGGAACTATCTCAACAACGGCTGGTGATCCTAGCGTATTTGCTGGAACTGCGGTATCATCTACAAAACTGATCGTGAAAGGGTAGCACATGCTCAAGGTTATAGGTGGCGTACCAGACGGAGAATACAAAGCGATAGCAAGTGGCACGTTACCCAGCGGCAAGCCTGTGGTTGTGAACAGCGATGGCACTGTTAGTGTTGTGGGGGAGAGTGCGCAGCCAGATACAATAGGAACTCCGGCTTCATATTATACCGGAGCAGGAACTACCCGCGCGGTTGTGTATGATTCTTTTAACGACAAGTTTGTGTTTTTATACTCTCAATCAAGTGCCGAAAGTTGGTATGGTGCTGCGGTGGTTGGAACAGTAAGTGGGACATCTATCAGCTTTGGTACTCCTGTGGTTTGGAACTCAGCGACAACATATGGATATATTTCAGGAGTATTTGATAGCACAAATAATAAAATAATTGTTTCGTTCCAAGATGTTTCCGATGGCGGTAAGGGGAAAGCTCTAGTAGGAACAGTTAGTGGAACATCAATCTCTTTCGGTAGCGTAACTCAGTTTGAAGCAGGTGAAATTGAGTATTTAGGTTCTGCATTTGACGCTAATGCTGGAAAGGTTCTTCTTGCCTATGAAGATGTGTCTAATAGTAGGTATGGAACCGCCATAGTTGGAACGGTAAGCGGAACATCTATTAGTTTTGGTAGTCCGACAATATATTTGAGCAATCGAGTAAGATACGTAAGTGTAACGTATGATTCAAACGCACAAAAATCTTTAGTCTTTTATCAAGATACAAATAGTTCAGAAGCTGGAAGGGGGCGAGTAGCCACAATTTCTGGTACTTCCGTAAGTTTTGGAACTCAAGCAAATTTAGGTGTTGCTGCTTCGCCCTCAACATCTGCTTTTGACAGCACCAATAATAAAATTCTTGTTGGATATAGAAATGAAAGTACCCTTGATGGTGAGGCGCGTGTAGCCACAATTTCTGGTACTTCCGTAAGTTTTGGTTCAGCCACCACTATTCGATCTGGTAATACAAGCAATATTTCTGCGGCGTATGACAGCCAGAATGAAAAGTTTGTTGTGACGTATGGCAGTACAGGAAACTTAAAAACAGGTACAATAAGTGGAACTACGGTGTCTTTCGGTAGTGAAATTACATATGATTCTAGTGGAACTGTTTTTACAAACCTGCCCGGACAAGATACTGCTTTTGGAAATGGTGTTGTTGTTATCAATTCAAAAGACAATACAAATGTTGTTTTAAAAGGTACGGTGTTTCGCAATGCAGGAAACTACCCCAACCTCACCGCAGAGAACTATATTGGTATGTCGAAAGGTGTTGTTTCAAACACTCCTTCAGTAATTGGGTCAGAAACTATTTTTGAAAATGCGGCGACTAGGTATACGGCAACCGCCTATGATACTACAAACAATAAAATTGTAATTGCTTATGAAGACGATGCTAATAGTGACTACGGGACCGCGATTGTGGGAACGGTTAGCGGAAATACAATCTCGTTTGGCACACCTGTTGTTTTCGAAAGTGCTAACACAGATCAACAAGCAATTGTTTTTGATGAAAATGCCGGAAAGGTTTTAATCACTTACCGCGATAATAGCGACGCAAAAGGGTACGGAATTGTAGGGACGGTTAGCGGCACTTCAATTTCTTTTGGCTCGGCTACGCAGTTCGAAAGCACAAACAACCCTGTATCAATGAATATGTCATATGACCCAGATCAACAAAAATGTTTATTGGTGTGGAGAGCTAATGGGGCTTCTGATGTGGGTAGAGCGAAAGTAGCGACGATATCTGGCACCAGTGTCAGTTTTGGTTCTTTGACCACATTTTTTAATGGACCTATTTTTTCTCCAAAAGTGGCTTATGATACTAATCAAAATAAGCATGTTGTGTGTTTTGTAGATGATCAAAATACAGACCGTGGTTTGGCTATTATTGGTACAGTAAGCGGAACTTCTGTTACGTTTGGTTCTACGGTTATTTTTGACAGCACTGTTACATCTAACAATGTTATTGCTTATGATTCGTCTGTTCAAAAAGTTGTTATTGCCTACACGGATGAGTCTAACTCAAATGAAGGAACGGCTGTAGTTGGTACGGTAAGTGGAAACTCCATTAGCTTTGGTAGTCCTATTGTATTTACTAATCCCGGAAACTTTCAGGATAGTTCAATTACTTATGACTCGGGTGCTGAAAAAATCGTTATATCTTTTAGAAATGCGGATAATACTTCAAAAGGCACCGTGATTTCAGGGAAAGTAGCAGGTAACTCAATAACCTTTGATACTGAAGAAATATTTAATAGCGGTGGAACCACCGATTATATTTCTTCAGCATACGATCCCGACCAAGGAAAAGTTGTTATTGCATACCAAGACAGTCCCAACGCCGACAAAGGCACCTGTGTTGTTTATCAGACAGGATATACAAATAGAAACCCTGTCGCGGACGGTGCAAATGCAAGGCTAAACATCATCGGTTCTGTGTCAGATAACCAACTAAGCCTTACCGCTGGCGAAAAATACTATGTGCAGACAGATGGCACACTAAGCACCACGGCGGGAAGCCCAAGCGTATTGGCTGGAACCGCAATATCTGCTACAAAGTTAGTAGTGAAAACATAAAAAGGTGGTGCCATGCCTCTCACCAAACTCCAGTTCAAGCCGGGCGTAAACAGGGAAACCACTTCTTATACTAACGAAGGCGGTTGGTACGATGGTGACAAGGTACGCTTTCGCTTTGGTATGCCTGAGAAAATTGGTGGTTGGGTAAAGCATAACTCAACGCAATCTTTTCTTGGTGCGTGTCGATCCCTATTCCCATGGGTGGCTTTGGACTTTTCACGATACCTTGGCGTTGGCACAAACAAAAAGTATTACGTTGAAACGGGTGGCGCGTTCTATGACATAACGCCCATTCGTTATAGCAATGAGCTAAACTCTTCTATTACGGTAGGTGTTTCTGGTGTTTCTGGAACCACCGCCGTAGGTGACATAACCAAGAGTGATAATGTTGCTACTGTTACTGGCGTTGGGGGAACAGGCGAAGTTGGTTCTCCCTTTATTAGCACTGGGACTTCAACGACTAAAGATATTATAGCCATTATCTCCTCTCCTGCACTTACAAGTTCTGTAGGCGAAGTTACAATTGGTGGTAACTTAAATGCTTTGGCAGAAGTCACAGGTGTTGAGGGAACAGGCGAAGTTGGCTTGCCGCTTGTGGCTGGTGAAAACGTGACGGTATTCGACGACCTTATTTTTGCGGCAACAGATGGTTCTTCTACAATTACCGTAACGGTAAATGAAGAGCATGGCGCGACAGTAGGCGACTTTGTGACATTCTCTGGTGTCGATGGTTTGGGTGGCAACATAACATCTGGCGTTCTCAATCAGGAATATGAAATAGCCACTGTGCCGTCTGCAACTACCTTTACCATTGAAGCACGGTTGGCGAATACGTCTATTCAGGATATTACCGTAGACGGTCAACTTGTTCCAACACCTGTTATTGCTAACTATCTGGATGTTGGTGAAGGCGGCGTTACCAGTGTGGCAGAGTATCAAATAACTTCTGGCCTAGATTCTGTTGTTTACGGTAATGGTTGGGGTGCAGGCACTTGGGGCCGTGGAGCGTGGAATAGCGCAGCAGAGATAAGTATTGAAACAGATACGTTGCGTCTGTGGAATCAGGATGCCTTTGGAGAAGACCTGCTTATTAATTTCCGTGACGGAAACATTTACTACTGGGACGAGAGCCTTGGTTTAGTTAATAACAGGGCTGTTGCTCTTTCTAGTTTGTCTGGAGCAAATCGTGCGCCGACGGTTGCAAAACAAGTGATGGTCGCAGATGAAAGACATATCCTGGTGTTTGGTTGCGATTTAGAATCGACCCCAGGCGTACAGGATTCTTTAGCCATACGTTTTTCAGATCAAGAATCTTTAACTGACTGGCAGTCAAGAGCTACTAATTCAGCCGGAGAAATACGATTAAGTAGTGGGTCTGAAATAGTTCAAGCGGTTAAAACAAGACAGCAGATTCTGGTGTTTACTGACACCACAATGTACGCGTTGCAGTATTTGGGACCGCCCTTTACTTATGGTTCCGTAGTAGTCTCTGAAGGGATTACAATTAGAAGTCCTAAATCTGCGGTAGCTTTTGAAGACAATGTCATGTGGATGGGAACGAACGAGTTCTACGGCTATAGTGGTCAAGTTCAAAAGATGCCTTGTACTGTTAGAGACTATGTCTTTGACGATTTAAATGAAAACCAAGCGGAAAAGATTTTTGGAGCATTGAACACGGAAAGCTCTGAGATTTGGTGGTTCTACCCCTCCGCTGATAGTGACACTAATAATAGGTATGTCGTCTACAACTACTTAGAAAAAGTTTGGTATTACGGTGATCTAGCAAGAACAGCTTGGGTAGATCGTGGTGTATTTACACGGCCTGTTGCAGCGTCAACGGACGCTTATTTGTACGATCACGAGGAAGGCTTTGATGATGGATCTACAAACCCAGCTTCCCCGATTAGTGCATACTTAGAATCCAGTCAGATAGATATCGGTGATGGTGACAGCTTCGCGTTTATTCGCAGACTTATTCCCGACATCACGTTTAGAAACTCTACGGCTTCCGCGCCCTCTGCTCTTATGACGTTAAAAACTCGCAACTTCCCTGGCGGTGCATACCTGCAAAGCAAAGCGTCTTCTGTAGAAAAGTCTGCTAGTGTTCCTGTAGAGCAGTTTACAGAACAAGCGCATGTTCGACTGCGTGGACGCAGTTTTGCGTTTAGAGTTTCCTCTGAAGATACAGGGGTGACTTGGCGTTTAGGTTCTCCACGGGTTGATATACGACCAGACGGGAGACGATAATGTCGCGCAATATTCCACCCCCGTTTTTCCCTGTTCCACCTTCGCAGTACGATCAAAGATATTTTTCGGAGCTTGTAAGAGCTTTTGCTTTGTTCATTGAACAGCAGCGTAACCCTGGGGAAGGACGCAACACAAACATTGTTTTGACAAACCTACCAACGTCGGAATTTGGTTTAGAGCCTGGTAGCTTGTTTCAAGACAACGGGTTTGTTAAGATAGCTTTAAGTAATTTAGCCTATGGCACGGGTGATGCTGCGACAGGTGCCGTTGGAACAGTAACAGTGAGTACGACATGACCAATACAATTATTACAATGTCCGATGGTTCGAAGTGGAAACCTTCGACAAGTTCTGATACAGTGCATTGTGTAAACTGCGACAACGCAGTAGACACGCCAGAAGAAATTGCTTCTTATCCAAATGGAAACTGCCCTGACTGTGGGCAATCTTGGACAGGCGCAGAACGGCGCAGCACAAGTATTACTGTAACTGCCCCAGAAGCGATTTCGGGAGAGGCGTGATGGCTGAAGAAGAAAAACAAACAGAAAAGAAAACTGGCGATCTGTTCTCCTCAATTGGCGCACTCGTTGGCATGGTTGCTAGCGGCGGTAATCCTCTAGGCGCGGCCCTTGGCTCCGGACTTGGTAGTCTGTTGAGCGGCGGTTCCATGCAGGACGCATTCCAATCTGGTATCGGCAGCTTTATGACGGGTTCTACAATGGGTCGTGCAGGCTTGGCCCTTGGTGCGCTGGGCGGAGACTCTCCTCGTTCACGCGGCGAGATGCTGACACAAGGCTTGGCATCACAGAAAGGTCGAGAGGCAGCAATGCAACGTGGCGCAATGGGCCTGATTGGCGGTGGTCCAACAGGCGCGGTGCAAGGGATCTTACAAGCCTCCGGTATTTCACGGCCTGACGGCAAGATGGACCCTGTCATGGGTGGCTTGCTGATGGAGATGCTAAACCAACAGCGTCGTCCACGGTTCGAGAACGTAATGTCAGAGACAGAATTAGCACAGTATCGCACAGGCGAACGTCGCCCTGACTATCGTGGAACAGCGGCCCCTGGTACTCCGACTGTGAGCTACCGTGCAGAGGGTGGATTTATCGAAGGCCCTGGGACAGGGACAAGCGATTCAATTCCAGCTATGATTTACCAGAATGGTGGTCCGGTGCAGGAAGCACGGCTATCTGATGGAGAGTTTGTCATGACGGCGGATGCTGTCAAAG
>Ga0208162_1001398_pt1 | contig 12583 bp, 12 predicted proteins | sample CB_VirMetaG_4_FD_184539 | JGI IMG/M metagenome (GOLD analysis project Ga0208162, IMG submission 184539) | Freshwater to marine saline gradient viral communities from Chesapeake Bay - CB_1508_1M Viral MetaG (SPAdes) (version 4) | ecosystem: Environmental > Aquatic > Marine > Coastal | place: USA... | reverse complement strand
CAAGATACGGCACAACCCAATCAGGCGGCCAACAGTATTGCCAATTAGCCGGCCTAAGGCAACCGATCACAACAGTGCGCCAAAAGGCGCCTGCATAGTTGCGCGTTACCTGCAGTTGCTCAAACCATTGCACAAAAAGGGGCCGCCGAAGCGACCCCGTGTGTTGGTGTGATGCTGTCAGTATGCCGTCAAAAGGAATACTTGGCGCCAATCTTGGTGCCGTAAGCATTTACGTCATCAAAGGCAGCGGACAGCTCGCCGTAGATGCTTAGCTTCTCAGCAGCCTTGACAGAACCGCCCAGCTTGCCGGTAAGGATGGTTTCACCCTCAAAGCCATTGGGCTGAACGTAGGTAGGGCCACCTTGAACGTAGAAGCTAGCAACATCGTTGCCGCCCTCATAGCCCAGGTGCAGATCGGTAGCGGAGCCGCCGTAGGTGCTACCAGCCCAGCCAGCGTTGTTTTCGACGTTGACGTAAGGGCCAGCCATTGCAGGTGCTGCGAGGGCGACGCAAGCGATAGCGGCAGAAGCGGTCTTGATCATGAGAAAAGATAAACCGTCGCCAAATCCTACTGTCCTAGATATCAACCCAGTTGCAAAACTGTCTTTCAAAAACAAAACCCCAACCGAGTTGGCGTCGGCTGGGGTCTTGCCTTCCACCCTGCAGTGCAGGATCTAGCAACTATACCTCCTGCAAGTAGCTTCTGTAATACGCCAAGGGCTTCAGGCGCTTGAGGATGCGGTGCAGCTCGGCTTGATGCTGCCTGATTGATGGATTGTCGTTGCCCCGTTCGCGGTAAGCCAGAACAGCGGTGTAGATCAGTCGCATCTCACCGTCGCTGAACTCATGCATCGCCTAAGTCCAAAAAGCGCACATCCTCATGATCTACCGGGTCTTTCCCCCCGTTGCAAATCACTAGAGCGCGCTTGTAGTAAAGAGAATCGGTTTTACCCGCAGCCTCTAACGCAACTTTGATCTTGCGCCAGTTGTTGCAGGTATGCCGATCCATTTACCTGCCCTGACCGCGATACTTCTTCCTACCGTGGCTGGCTTTTGAGTGTTGACCCGCACCTTGACGGGTTTTCTTTGGTTTTCCAGGGCGATGCTCAATACGCCCCAGTGCAGTTTTGCTTTTTACAGCCATCAGCTAGACGCCATCAATCCGTGGGCAGATGCAAATGCTAAGAGCGCCTCAACCTTGGCCTCAAGCTCCACGCAATACTCAAGCAACTCCGCGTTAGTCGGAGATGCAGCATCAGCAATCGTCACCGAGCCATCAGCCGTAGGCAGGGTGCCAGTGGTGGCTGTGGTCGTGATGTCGGCCACATGACTTGATTGAGCCGCGGCCGTCGCACCAAAGAATCCAATGGTGTTGGCGTTGATCTCTAGCTGAGTTGTGATTGTGCCAGCGGTCTGAACCTTGAACCGCAGCCGCCCATCCTCAGTGCCATCGCTGGCGTCAGCAATGCTGCCTTCAACAGCCGCATAATCGATCTGCTCAGGCGTGCCAGCGTCGTTGTGCCCGCGGTAATAAACCGTGCTCAGCAGGTCATCATCCTGACCGGCAGTGGTGTCACCGCGAAGGTGAAGCAGCGTGATGTCAGCAGCGCTCGCCGTATCGTCAACAGATGCCTCAACATTCAGCGCCGTGCTGGCAATCGTTGAGGTGATGTGCAGCGGGAAATTAGGACTGGCTTCGTGAATGCCAACGTTGACGCCATCTAGGCGAATCCTTGACGTTGGAACACCGCTGCTAGCGGTCATCAGATCAAGCGTGCCAACCTCAGCGCCATCGGTCGGGCTATTGATGCTTGCCAGAATCTGCGCGTAGTCATGCGCGTTTCCGCCGGAATCCTCGCCACGGAAAACGAGATTGCCCAGGTTGTCGTCAGCAGCAGGGCTCGCAGAGTTGCGATACAGCACCACATCAGGCGCCGTGTCCAAGCCAGCGTCCGAGTTCTCAATAATGACCTGATCAGTCGTATCAGTGCTGAACAGGTGAAGCTGTGCCGCTGCCGTGCCAGTGCCTAGCTGGAAGCCAGTGGTGGTGAACTTGCCAATGAAGGTGCTGTTATTGGTGAAAGCGGTTTCGTTGGCGGCGGTGCGATACAGACCAGTTACGCCAGCGTCAGAAGTCCAAGCCAGCGCTGGTGCGCCAACGGTGCCATTCGGCAGGTTCCGCAGAAAAACGCTGTATTGGATCTTTTTGTTTTTGTTGGCAGCCGTCGCCTCAGAATCGTCGACAATCGGCAACAGGTCAGCGGCTGCTGGAGCCGTCAACTCTGCTAGGTCTGTGATCTTCTGGTCAGCCATTAGTTAGCCCAGGAAGCAGGAACGCCGTTTTGCTTGGAAGGCGTGATCAGCTCAACAATGCGAGCCTCAAGAGCCGCCTCAACTTCGCTTACCTTATCGGCGCCCAGGGCATCCTTCACCCAGCCGATTACTTGATCCTTTTCGAGATCGTCAAACGGAATGAGGGTGTCAGGGCGCTGAAAACCGATGCTGCCGTAAGCGCCAGAGTTGTACGGGTTGCCTTCGGGATCCAGGGTGTCGCTGATTGCCACCACCGAATAGTGCGCGACGTTGACGTAACCGTCTGAAACTTCGCGTTCCAGGTTGTTGATGGTCCAGGTGAAGGTTGTTGCCATGGTGTTAGCGGGTCAGAGTGGTTAGAGAGTAGGACTACTAGCGCACAAGCCACTCTTCAACAGAGTCGCTGACATCGCGCATTTTGATCCAACGTGCGCCAGTGACCTGACCTTTTCGGATCCGCAGTTTGCCCATCAGACCGACGCAATCCCACTCAGGGCGATCTTCGCGGTTGACGTACTCAACGTCAGGATCGTAGGCGGGATTGAGTTGACGATCGCCTTCTGCATCTTTGATGTAAGTGCCAAAATCATCACGAAGATATTTTTCATTCCATTTGTTCCAAGCAGCATCACCAACAACGCTAGGGTTGCCAGAAATGACGCCGATGGGTTCTTCACCCGCAACAGCTTCGCGGATCTTATCGCCGTCTAAAACAACACTGATGCCACGACGGTCTTCGGCGTCAGGATTACTGTCTGACCACTCAAAATATTCGGCGTAGTCAGCACCGCCACCGTTCCAAGATCCGTCAGCATAGGCATTTCCATCTCCACGAAGATTATGTTCAGTATCGGCTCCAGAGGCAGACGTGGTTAGCAAATATTGGAACGCCGAATTAGCTGTTCTGCTTGTGCGAAATTGCGTTGTGTTTGTGGCAAATGATCCATTCGTGCAATTTACAAATAAACCAGTATTGTTTGTTCCCTGACCAATCGAAACTTGACCATTGCTCGCAATATTCATCCGCTCCGTCGGGCTGGTCCCTCCGTCGGCAGTCGTAGAGAACGTTAGGCGAGTTGGTTTATCACCTGTTCCGTGATCCAAATCGGCTTCGGCTCCGAATCTGGCACATTCCTGATAAGTACCATTGGCATCGTTTCCATACCACCGCAAATATCCCAGATTGTCCCCCGCAACAGTGGTTGTGTCATTCCTTGAAAGTAATATATTTGAGCCACCTGCGTTACTAAGATTTAAGGTCGAATTATTGAAATCTGCAATCGCAGTAGATGTCCCCACCAGCAGCCTGCCCGATGAGTCGATTCGCGCTTTTTCGTTGTCTCCATCAATATCAAACCTAATTCCTGCATCACCCTCTAATGCTAATATGCCACCAGTTGTAGTATGGCGAATCTTTGTCGATGTACCACCCAAAGCATCGACTTCAAGATTTCCACCAGATGTAACAATATCCAAAATGCTGCTAGGACTCGAGGTCCCCAGACCTATGCGGTTATTGCCAGCATCAACAAAGAACAGGTTGGCGTTCGTATCACCTTCAATTCTCAAATCAATATCCTCGCCACCATCGTTAAACACCACTTCACTGGTGCCAAACTCAACCCGCTCAACGCCGTTGGTTGCAATACCTAACGCATTTGCACCGGCGCTAAAGAATCCAGTATCCAGGTCAGACGCAAAGGCAAGACCCGGTGCGCCAACCGTGCCGTCCTCCATCAACAATGTGCCGTCCAACTCTTGTAAAACGACCCAGCCATCATTGGCAGCGTTCCTGATCTTCAACTGCCCAGCCGTTGTATCCGCCCACCACATGTAGGCATAGGTCGTAGTCGGCTCAGTAGCCGCGCTGTTATTGCTGACGATTGCTGCCAGAGCGTTATTAAGGTCGCTCCTCACCGCAGCGCCTGAGGCATTGCTGATGATGTAATCGTGCGTTGCCATCGTTAGGTCTGTTCAGTGCCATATCCGAGGGCGCTGTAGGTGAACGTCCTGTCAACCGGATTGTCGCCCGAGTCGTAGAACGTCACCGTAAAGCCTGATCGGGTAGGCGATGTGATCTCATAGTAGTCCCCAGACGCAAGATTGAACGCTGTTATCCCAAGCGACGGTGTTTGGTAGAACGCATTAGTGAACGTCACCGCCTTGGCACCTGCACCGCTGGCAATCGTTTGGCTCTGCTCCGATCTGGACTCCATCACCAGCTCAAAGCCCAGCTCATCAATCAACGGCGTCTCGTCAGTGCTTTGGCTGCTCAGCTCAACCTTGAACTGGAACTGGCGCCCGGCATAGGACCCACTAGTCATCGGCACCCATTCGCCAAAGTTGATGTCCGACTGCAGCTCCAGTTGATCGCCAGATTCCAGCAACAGGTTGTCGCCAGTCTCAAGCAGGAAAAACGCATCAACAGTGGCAACGTCGCTAGTGCGGAAATAAAGATCAGCCGAAGTCGCGTCAGCGTCAGCACCATCAAAATCAGTCCAGCGGTCGATTAGCTCCGTTTTGCTGTCAATCGCGTTAGCCGGATACAAGCCACGAGTCGTCAACTTGCGCTTGAATTTCGCCGTAAATTTGGCACCAAGATCAAGAATGTTGGTGAAGTAATACCGCCCGGTCAGCAGTTGCGTTCCGGTGAAATCAAGAGCGCCAACCTCATCAAAATCGTCAACCTCATCAACAGTCTGATCACCATCGATCACAATCGCGTCATACTCATCTGAATAGAACGCATTTTCAAATTGACCTTGGAACGGTGGATCCGTAGTGTCTTCCCGAACCGTTGTGATGCTCAGATTCGGAATTGTGTCCGGCTGATTCAAAACGGCGCTCTTGGCATTGGCGCTGACCTGATCGTCAATTCCACGGAATTTGATCAGATATTCGCCGTTCAGCTTGGGCAACACTGCTTCAGTCGTTTCACCAGAAACCGAATCGCTCAGCAGCGTTGAATCCGCCCACGTTCCAGTGCCGTCAGTTTTGTCAGAGTGGCGAATGATTGCCGTCAATAACGCGCCACCGTAAAGCGCGGGTTTCTGCCACTTGAAACGCACCTGCTCAGAGTTAATGACCTCCAGGGTGACGTTTTGCGCGTCTTCAGGTCTTTTAGTAGTTTGACCGACAACCGTAGAAGTCGTGGAGAAGCTTGGGACTGTAAAAGTGCCTGTGACCGTGGTTGAATACTTTTTACCGCCTAGACCAATCGCCCTAATTTCGACGGTTAGCTTTTGCCCTGACTCAAGACCAGTAACAGTGAAGTTAGGGTCCGTGGTCTCAACTGTTTTCTTGTTTTTATTGCTCGTGCTGTATTTCAGCTCATAGCCAAAGGTCGATGCTGCAGCGCCACGGGTCCAAGAAACATCAACCTGGATTTTCGCGCCAGTGCCATCGTTGATCTGACCGGCATTGAAGGTGATATTGGAAACCTTAGGTGGCGCCTGGTCAAACGTGGTGATATCAAGGAACTCAAGTTTTTCGCCTGCATCGACTGCGGCATAGATCGTGTCGTTATGGGCAACCCCGGTGATTGCAAATGTTCCATCGCCACCGTCCGCAACGCTGATGCAACGGAACTTCTGATTGGCTACGCCATCGGTGGTGATTGACCAGATCGACTGTGCGTTTGGCGCAGTTGAGAAGCTGCTGCTCAGCGTGATCGTGGCATCAGAAACGCTATCGATTGCCACCGTCTCAACCGTTCCATTCGGCAGAAGGCAGGTGAGCTTTGGATTGGCGCCAGACGGAAGAGTGATGTTTTGATCAGCAACTACAGAGCTAGTCGTAGCTGAAGCAATACGCCCTGAAATCCGAGTTCCTTGGCGCAGCTCATCGGCAACGGCAAAAATTTCACCAGGCAGAACGACTGCACCTTGTAAGCCGGTTGTGAAGCTGACAACTTCCTCATCGAGCTTTTCGGTCAGTAGCGCCCATTTGCCAACGCGCTGTGCTTGCCACTTTGAAGTGCAGCCAAAGCCGATCAGTTCTTTGACTTGATAGCCATATTTGGCGATAAGGTCCGCATCCTCAAGGATAAGGATATTTGGTTTGAAGAAGTTTTCGGGGTCGTTGTAGCGAACGCGAACGCTTGTGCTACGGGTCGCAAGCGAACTGCCCGAGTATTCAAAAACCCCGCCGATGACGTTTGAATTGGAATAGATGTGGGAAACGCTCAGATCGCTGCCATCTAAATTCCCGTGATCGGCTGCAACTTGGATCGTGTTATTTGCCCAGAACAGGATGCCCCGGAACACTGATGCCATGTCTTGTAAAACGCCGTAAGCGTCCGCCTTGTCACCGATGACGACATTGCAGGCAAAGCGTGGTTCGGTGGTGCCGTCAGGGTTGGTGACAAGTTGATTGGCGTATTTAGCGATGGGGTAAAGATCGACCCAGTTCAGGTTTGCAGCCGCGACAAACTGACCAGCTCCATAGCGGCGATTGGTGAGCAGGTCGTAAAAACAGCAGACCGGGCAGGTGGTCCAAACTTCTGCCGATTTCAGCGACCCATCAAACTCGGCATCCTCAAAGGTCAAATAACCATCAGATGTAGCCGTTGAACCCTTGGGGATTTGTACTGTGCGACCCTTGATCAGATACGCCCGATCAGGCAGCTCAGGGAATGATTCAGTCGAAAGCTGCAGCTCAACAGTTGCCGAATAGTTGTAGTTGACGCTCTGGGGGATGATTTCCGTCATCGATGCCCAGATGATCTGGTTGGCGCGACCCTGAGCTAGCGGCGTTTTTTGGGAGATCTCTTCAAAGCTTTCATACTTGACCTCAAAGTGATTTTCGCCAAGGTCAATTTTTTGGACTTTGATGTTCCAGGGTCCTTTGCCGTAATCGGCAAGCTTGATATAAGAGCTTTGGAACTGGTAATTATTAGTCGAAATACCGGTCTTTTCGTAAGTTGCAACTTTGGTGAAGCCGGTGCCGCTGCCCTTGGCTTGAACGTAAATCTCAATCTTGACTGTGCCGTTAAAAGGTTGACCCTTTGCCAGACCTTCTTGAGCAACTGAATACAGCTTGGGGATCGTGAACAGAAGCTGCACCGCGCTGACTTCTAAGTTCGATATTTGGCGCGTGACAATTCCAGGACCGTAGTCCCTGCTGACCACTTCGTTGTTTTCGTCTAGCTCTTCGCTGTAGTTTTCGCCAATCTCCTGCCCAACGCCAGTGACAACGTTGACGCCATCATTGCCCTCAAAATACTGGGTTTTGTTTTGCTGCTTTGACCCTATTTGAATTGTTGTTTTGACGTGGTTTTTGTCAAAGTTGTAGCTATTGGCTTCGTCATCATTCTGAATTGATGTTTCATTCAGATAAATTCCTTTCTGTCCGCCGATAATGCCACCTATCGGACCCTCGCAAAGAAGGTCAAGCAACTGAACGGAAGTGGTTGAGTTAAGAGCCATTAGCTGAGTGCGAACCCGATGGCAGCCATTTTCAATACGCTACCCGGACCGGCGTCGCTATCAATTAGCGTGACTCTGACGCGGACATATTGGGTTGGTTCGTCAAGAGATGGCAATTCTATTTGGTGCATATACGCAAATCGATTACTTGCGCTGTCATCTAGGAGTCCTTGAATCGTCACAATGTCAGATGCAATCAAGTTGAAGGCGTCTAGACCATCCCCTCTAAAGCATTCAACCTGATACGTCGCAAAGGCATCGACAATCGTCGTCCCAGAGCCTGCTACTGGGCTTGAGAGACCTTTTTTAAGAACAAAAGCGACATTAAAGTTGTCTTTGTAGGCATTAAATTTGACGACTTTTTCGGTTACGCTTGTGTTGCCAGCATCTTCTGGGTTTAGGGCTATTTCAAAGCTGTCGCCTAAATTGACGACAATATCGCTTGGTGCCTTGAATTGCTCTTTGAAGGGCTCAACTTTTTTAATGACCGCGCCAGATACATCGTCAAATGTCGTAGTGAATTTCTCGCCGCCTACAAGCATCGTATTGACGCCAGGCTTTTTGATATAAAGCAGCATCGGATCTGTTTCGTCCGTGACCTGTGTCTTAGAACGCAATAGGTGGCTGCCAATTAAAACCTTGCCGTAAGCCAAGGGGACAGTGGCTCCAACTCCGACAGTATTTGCCGCGCCTGTGTAGGCGTAGGACTGTTGACCGTCTAAACCACGGTTAATGCTGGTCGGTCCATTGGTGCGGTTACGGCTGCCAAAGCGTGCGCCACCGCCTGCAAAGCTTCCGCCGCCAAAAGAACCACCACCGCCAGAACCACCAATTGAGCCAATGCTTTGTGGGATTTGAGGTTGCGGGGAAATTAGCTGAGCAACGCCACTAAGCGCCAAGAGTCCGCCAACAGCAGCTACCGCCGTACCGACTGTGCCGATGCCCAGGAAACCACCCAAGGTAACACCAGCCGAAGCAATACCGCCGGTAACGACAGCAGCTACAACCAATGCCACGCCCGCAATGACCCTGCCGACAGGTCCACCACTGCCAGAAATTACAGGGGCAATCACCAGATCATTGCTACCAAAAGGCAGTAGCAGATCCTCAAATGCCATATCGACATTTGCTTGGATCACCTGGAACGCTATGCCGTTCTCTTCGGAGTTGAGCAGATAATCCTTAAATGCCGGGCGGTTGATGCAAAGCATCTTGATCGCATCCGCCGGGTGCCGAAGGTTGTAATAGGTAAACTCGGCGCCAAACAGCTCGCCTAGCTCACCCAGCAGACGAACCCGCTGCATATCGAAACACCGCAGCAATCTGTTTCACATAGTAGCTCGATAGCCACTCCACAGCACTCAGGCTGTCTTGCTTCTGATGCAGGATTCGCCACGGCTCAACAAAAATTGCCGCGTGCATTGGCGCCACCGTTCCAAGGCGCATGATCGCTACGTCGCCAACCTGCCGATTTTCAAAATCCACCCGCTTAAATCCCAACGCTGCTGCTTCGCGCAGATAAATGCTGGGCGTTAGCTCCAGGTCTGCCGGGCGCTCAAAGTCCGCCAGCTCGATCCCTTGCAACGCGAAATACTGCCGAAGCAGCGTGTAGCAGTCCTGTTCGCCGTACTTCCACGGCAGGCCGATCAAGGTTCGATAGTCAGCCATTCATCCTGTGGCACTTGATAGATGAACCATGTCAGCTTGCTTTGTTTGCAGGCTTTGCGATCCATGTCGCTTGGCGGTTCACCGTTCGGGTGGCTATGCACCACCGCAACAATTTTGCCCCTGAGGCTCGTTTTGTAGTAGCCGACAGGATCTAGGACAAAATGCTTTTCAGGTTCATCGCATAGGTTCTGGCACGCCTGATAGCGCTGCTTGCCCTTGGCGTCAACGAACACGAGCCCGCAAGCTTCCAGCGGTGCATCTCGTTTGGCGTGTTGCTCAGCCTCAGCCTTGGATTCTGGAGCCAGGGAAACCGCCATGGGGGAGATTTTTGTCGGCGCCAAATCGGATCTTGCAGCTATTGAAGCGCTTGCCGCAAACGTCATTGGCTTGCGTGGTGGAAGCGTCCTGAGCCGTGAAATACTTGGTGCCGGTGTAGCCGCATTCTGGACCGCGATAAACCCAGGGGCAATACTCAACCACTTGGCGGGTCGGTAACTGCAGGTTGATCAGGTCTAATTTGCTGGTCAGTTCAAATTCGACGAGTTGTGGGTTTTCCTTGGTAACCCTGTCGATGTAGTAAACCTGGTCTTCAAATTTGGCGGTGTTGTCCGCAGTCGGATTGGTGCCGCCGCTGAAATTGACGCCATCTAAAAACTTTTTGCAGGTGCGAATCCTGGTCAGTTCAGCTTTTAGCGGGTTGTAGCTAGTGAGCAGAGCTGAGATTGCGCCAGTCACGTTGGCAACGCGCATCGTCGGGCGAGGCAAAGTGCCCTTAGAAGTAGCCTCAAAACCCTCAACCTCAATAGGTGTAGCGGCATAAGTGATGCTGTTAAACACCACGTCAGCAGTCAGCCCATTGGTGCCCGCGTGATAGTAGTAGGTGACATCAATGCCATTGACTGGCGCGGTCAGCTTTAGCTGGAACAGCTCAATAATCGCGGATGGTTCCAGCGATTGAATCTGTTCATGGATTGAGGTTGGTGTCGTCATGCCTCAAACACCTGCTCAAAAGTGGCGTCAATAGTCGCCAAGGTTGGATGATCGATTGACTTATTCCATTCGCTGCAAACAAATTTGTAAGATGTTGTGCCATCAGGCGGGGTCCAATCAAAAGCCTCTTGCCCAGCCCTGGCATCTAGAAAATCTTCAATAGTGTCAGAGTCAGTTTCAGTAATGTTTTCCCAGCGTAGGCGCCAAGTCTTAGGGTTTTGATTGATTCCCCAGACAACCCTTTGGGCATAGCCTGACCCAAACTGAATTTTATTAACGTTTGGTTTGCTGGATTTTGAGATTCCGTAGCTTGGCGAAATAGAAGGGAATGTTGCCATGATTAGTAGAGCAAGCCTCCGGGTTTCTTCTGCTTGATCAGCTCGGCTTGAACAGCAGCGCCGATAGCAGCGCCTAGAGCCTTCTGCTGCTTGGCGTCGCCTTCCACGTTAGTGCCGGTCGCATCAACGTTGACAATTACATCACCCACACCTCCTGTAGCCTCAACACCTAGGCGGCCGCCGCGACCCCGCTTAAGAGGCATGATTGCCTCTGGGCCTGCTTCGCCCATAAGACCGAAATTGCCCGCGCCACCATTGGCGTAAGCAAACATTGTTGGCCTATTGACAATGCCGCCTTTAGCAAAAGGCGCGACTCCAAAACTTGGATTTGTGAAATAGCTAGGGGCGGGACCAAAAGAGGGATTTGTGTTTAACCCAGTTGTCCCTGATTGAAACAACGATCCACCGCCAACAAAACCCAAGGCCCGCATGATTGTCGCCAAGATGGTTTGTTGAATAATCATGCGAACAGTGGCCTGAATAATTGACCTAGCAAAATCCAAGAAATTACCTTTTCCGGTAGTCACTAGGCTTACAAGCGCATTTTCTAAACCTTTGAAAGCAGTTCCAGCTAAGTCGGCCACTGCTTCACGCATTGTTCCAATACCGTCTAAATATGCCCCAACTGCGTCTGTAACACCACTAAAAGCGTTAGTCTGCTCTCTTACTGTTTCAACTACCTCAAAGCCAATATTGACAAATGCTTGCGATGCTTCGGCAACTTCTTGAAGTTGTTTTTTGTATTTATCAAGCGGTGTTTCTTGAGAGGTTTCGCTTTTTTTCTTTTCTTCGGTCTTAGTGCCGTCAGGCATGGTAAAAAGACCAGTGCCTTGTCTTTGTGTCGGTGCAGCTGCAGTGCCAAAAGCCAAGCGATCAAACAAGGCTTTGTCTTCGCCTAACTGCTGGCCAAACTGCTGGTAATATCTCCCAGCCTCGTCAAGAGCACCTTTGAAATCAAAGGTGAAGACCTTTTTAAGAATTTTGGCACTGCTAACAGCAGATTTAATGATGCGGTCAAACAGCTTAATTATCGCCATCAAAACAATGGCTACGCCACGGATCCCGCCTTCGATAATCATGAAGAGCGAGGTCCAATCGTTCTCGCTATCGAACAGAGTCGCAAACGATTCAGCGATTACCTGAAGTGCCGGCAACAGCTGATCCATCAGCTGCATTCGGAAGCCTTCAAACTTAAAACCGATCTTTGTGAGAGTGTCGTTAAATAGCTCTGCCCTTGGCGCGAACTCTTCGCTCAGGTTGTAGTTGAACTCTTCAAGGCTTTCAGATCCGCCGTTCAACAGCGTGATCATGTCAGCGCCAGATTTACCAAAAAGGCGCATCGCAATGGCCGCCTTCTCAGGCCCGTTCGGCAACTCTTTGAACTTGTCTGCCAGTTCGCCCAGCAGAACGTCAGAACCCTTCAGGCTGCCATCAGCAGCCTTAACGCTTACCCCCAAGGCGCTGTAGGCCTCTGAGTAAGTCTTGATGCCTTGGCTGGCTTCAAACTGCGTCCGAGCAAGAGTTTTTAGGCCAGTCTCTAATTGCTTCTGTGAAACATCGGCCAACTTTCCTGCGTTGACATAACCCTGCAAAGTGTCTGCAGCGATGCCGGTTCGAGTGCTCAGCTTGCCAAGCGCATCAGCAGCATCAATGCTTCCCTGAATGAAACGAGTAAAACCGCCAACAACTAAAGCAGCGCTCAGCGCTTTGAATGCTGTATTCAGGCCACCAACGGCCATCTTGAGGTTGTTGACCTTGCCCTGCACTCCCTGCATGGAGTTGCCAAGGCGCTTGATATTGTTCTCGCCCTTGACGTTGGCGTTGATCAGCAACCCAAAGGTGGTCGCC
>Ga0208162_1001397_pt1 | contig 12584 bp, 15 predicted proteins | sample CB_VirMetaG_4_FD_184539 | JGI IMG/M metagenome (GOLD analysis project Ga0208162, IMG submission 184539) | Freshwater to marine saline gradient viral communities from Chesapeake Bay - CB_1508_1M Viral MetaG (SPAdes) (version 4) | ecosystem: Environmental > Aquatic > Marine > Coastal | place: USA... | reverse complement strand
ATTACAGTTTGAATTAGAATATACAAATCTTTTAATGTGTATGATGAAAGGCCGTGCAGGTCAAATACTTGGTGGTGGTTTTTCTAAACGAGGAACACAGTTAGGTGTTCGTATGACCAAACAAGTAAAACGTATTGGTTGTTCTAACTTAAAATCTCTACTTGAAGGTGATAAAATAATAATACAAGATTTTCATACAATACAAGAATTATCAACCTTTGTAAGACGAGGTTCATCATGGCAGGCCGAAGAAGGTGCAAATGATGATTTAGTTATGTGTTGTGTCATTTTTGCATGGATAACAAATCAAAGATACTTCAAAGAAATGACAGACCAAGATGTACGTGCTAGAATGTACGAAGAACAGGCAAACGCAATAGAACAAGATATGGCACCTTTTGGGTTTTTAAACGATGGTTTAGATGACGACAGTTTTCAGGATGACGCAGGTGAACGTTGGACTCCTGTAACTGTAAGAAAAGGAGAGATCCTGTAAAGAAATATAATATACTAAATAGTAATGAGATTAATGATACTTATTAGCTAATAAGGAGAACAACAAATATGGCATTTCAAGTTTCACCAGGTGTTCTCGTACAAGAGAAAGACTTAACAAATGTTATTCCAGCAGTAGCAACTACTATAGGTGCTATCGCAGGACAATTCTCACAAGGACCGATGGGCGAAGTTGTGTCTATTGCTTCTGAAAAAGAATTGGTTGAAACGTTTGGTAAACCTGACTCTTCAACTTTTGAATACTTTTATAGTGCTGCAAGCTTTTTGCAATACTCAGCAAGTTTAAGAGTTGTACGAGCAATTAACACAGGAGCATTAAATTCTACTGCTAATGGTAGTGGACTTTTAATCAAAAATACTTCACACTATTCAGATGGTGATGGTAGCACAGGACCTTTTAACGATGGTTCTGGTACTGTTGGTAACTGGGCTGCAAGAACAGCAGGTGCGTGGGGTAACAACATTAAAATTTCTGTTTGTCCATCATCAACAGTTTACGAAGAAACAAATAAAACAACAATCGCTTCAACAGATGCTGCTGTAGGAGATACAACAATTGATGTATCATCTGCTTCTGGTTTATCTGTAGGTGATATTGTAAACTTTGGTGAGTCAGGCGGATACGAATATAGAATAACAAATATCGTAAGTACAACATTAACAATTGTAAGACATCCTTCAGGAACAGGCGGATTACATACTGCTGTTGCTGCTTCTTCACAAGTTAGAAGAAGATGGCAATATTATGATTTAGTAGGCGCTGCACCAGGAACTTCAACATACGTTTCTGCAAGAGGTGGTTCTGCTGATGAATTACACATTGTAGTTATTGACGAAGACGGTGGTATTACAGGTACTGCTGGAGAAGTATTAGAAGTTTATGATTCAGTATCAAAAGCTTCTGACGCTAAAACTCCACAAGGTGATGATAACTACTACGCAAACGTTGTTTATAACAAATCACAATACATCTATTGGATGGACCATGATTCTACAAGCACAACTGGTTGGGGTAATCCTGCATTAAATCAATCTTTTGGTGCTGGTACTTTAGTAAATTCAAGTCTATCAGGCGGTGCTGATGGTTCTGCTGCTTCTATTGCAGAATTAAAAACTGCTTATGAAAACTTTGAAGATGCTGATAGTGTAGATGTAAACTTAATTATCGCTGGTAAAGGTGACTCAACTCACATTGATAACTTAATTACAATTGCTGAAAATAGAAAAGACGCAATCGTATTTGCTTCACCAGAAAGAAGTGATGTAGTTAACGTAACTAACTCTAACACTCAAACAAGTAATGTTAAATCATTCTTTAATAGTGTTAGGTCATCTTCATATGTTGTATTTGATAGTGGTTACAAATATACTTACGACAAATACAATGACGTGTTTAGATATATTCCATTAAATGGAGATATTGCTGGATTGGCTGCAAGAACAGATTTAATTGCAGACTCTTGGTACTCACCTGCTGGTTTCAACAGAGGAGTTTTAAGAGGTGTAGTTAAACTTGCTTACAACCCAAGTAAAACACAAAGAGATGAGTTATATAGAGCTAGAGTAAATCCAGTTGTAACTTTACCAGGACAGGGAACTGTACTGTTTGGAGATAAAACAGGATTGTCTAACCCTAGTGCGTTTGACAGAATCAATGTTAGAAGATTGTTTATTACTTTACAAAAAGCAATCTCAACTGCTTCTAAATTTCAACTATTTGAATTTAATGACGAGTTTACAAGAGCTCAATTTAGAAACATAGTTGAACCATTTTTAAGAGATGTGCAAGGTAGAAGAGGTATCACAGACTTTTTAGTAGTATGTGACGCTTCTAATAATACTGGAGATGTCATTGATAGAAATGAATTTAGAGCTGACATTTTTGTCAAACCTAATCGTTCAATCAACTTTATACAACTACAATTCGTTGCGACAAGAACAGGTGTTGCATTTGAAGAAGTAGTAGGAGCGTAGGAGGAAAACATGCCAAATATAAATGACTTTAAAGCTAAGTTAAGAGGCGGCGGCGCTCGTGCTAACCAATTCAGAGTAACAATGCCTTTTCCTGGATATGCTGCTGTAGGTGGGGAGACAGAATCAATGTCTTACTTATGTACATCAACATCTTTACCAGGTATGACAGTAGGAGAAGTTGCTATTCCATTTAGAGGAAGAGAACTCTACGTTGCAGGTGATAGAACCTTTGCAACTTGGACAACTACAATTCTAAATGATACTGACTTCTTAATTCGTAACGCATACGAAAGATGGTTAAATGGTATTAACAATATGTCAGATAACGAAGGATTAACAAATCCTATTGATTATCAAGTTGACGCATTTGTTGACCAACTTGACCGAAATGGTAATGTGATTAAATCATATACATTTAGAGGAATGTTTCCAACAACGTTGGATGACATTGGTCTGGATTATGGTACTAATAATGCAGTAGAATCTTTTACTGCTACTCATAGATACCAATACTTTGAAACAAATACTACTACTTAATACTCTTATAAGTATTAATAGTAATAGGAGAAATTAAATTATGGCTGAACTGTTTGGGTTTAAGATAGAGCGTTTAAAAGAACCCTCAACCGATCCAAGACAAAATATAGTTCCACCTCAAGCGGATGACGGTACACAAACCGTCCCCGCTGGTGGGTTTTTTGCGTCTTATGGTGGGTTTGATGTTACTGCTCGTAACGAATTAGATTTAATAAGAAGATATAGAGAAGTTGCGTTGCATCCAGAATGTGACCTTGCAATTGAGGATATAGTATCTGAAGCAATTGTATCAAACGAAAATCAACAATCTGTACAATTAGATTTAAGTAAAATAGAATATAGTGATTCAATTAAGAAAAAAATAAGAGAGTCTTTTGCTGAAGTATTAAAGTTGTTAAACTTTGATATAAAAGGCCATGACATTTTTAGAAGATGGTATGTGGATGGTAGATTATACTATCATAAAATTATTGACAAAGACTCACCAAGACTAGGAATTACTGAAGTAAGATATATTGATCCTAGAAAAATTAAAAAAATAAGAGAAATACGAAAACAACGAACAGATGGAATGCCATCATCATTTGCATTTGAAAATAAGTACCAAGAGTATTACATTTTCAACGAAAGAGGAATACATCCAACTGCTACATCTAACGCAGGTGGATTAAGAATAGCAACAGATGCTATTTCTTATTGTCCGTCAGGATTAGTAGACCAGACTCATAATCAGGTCTTGTCATATTTACACAAAGCAATTAAACCAGTTAATCAATTAAGAATGATTGAAGACGCTGTGGTTATTTACAGAATTGCTCGTGCACCTGAAAGAAGAATATTCTATATTGATGTAGGTAACTTACCTAAAATCAAGGCCGAACAATATTTGAGAGATGTTATGGCTAGATATAGAAATAAACTTGTGTATGACGCAAGTACAGGTGAAATAAGAGATGACAGAAACTATATGAGTATGTTAGAAGATTTTTGGTTACCTCGTAGAGAAGGTGGGAGGGGAACAGAAATCACTACATTACCTGGTGGTCAAAACTTAGGTGAGATTGCTGATATAGAATACTTCCAAAAGAAACTATATCGTTCTCTTAATATACCTATTAGTAGATTAGAAGGTGGTCAAGGTTTCAATCTTGGTCGGGCTGCAGAAATTAGTAGAGATGAAGTTAAGTTTACTAAATTTGTAGGTCGTTTAAGAAAGAAATTCTGTATGTTATTCCACGACCTTTTAAAAACACAACTAATTTTAAAAGGCATTATTGCACCTGAAGAATGGGATTCAATGATGGGAGATATTACATACAATTTCTTACAAGATGGATATTTTGCTGAATTAAAACATAGCGAAATGATGAGAGAAAGAGTAAATCTGGCACAACAGTTAGAAGGATATGTTGGAAAATACTTTAGTAATAAATATATAAGAACAAAAATATTAAAACAAAATGAACAAGAAATTGAAGAAATTGATAATGAGATAGCTGAAGAATCTGATGGTGAACGTATTGACTCTCAAATGAAAGCTAATAAAGAAAAATTACAATCAATAATTGGTAACGGAACACCAGAATCAGAACCAGAACAAGAACCAGAGCAAGAGAAAGGTGCAGAAGAAGGTAATCAATAATGTCCGATCAATCATACGATAGAGTTAGACAACAGATTAAAAATCTAGGTCTAAAACACAAAGGCGGCGGGTCATACGAAAAAGATGGTAAATATTTCGGCCGTGTAACCAAACAAAGTGGTCAATATATACTTAAAAAAGCAGGTGAGAAAAAACCAGGAAAAGCGCTTTCTAAAGCAAAAGAACCTTATAAACCAGAAGTAAAGAAAAAACTTATAGGTGTTATTAATAACCTACCAAATCCTGACTCTAATTATCCAATGGACGATCAGCCAGATTCTGTTAAACAAGATTTAAAAAAATTAGGTTTAGGAACAAAATACGATGGTGATAAAGTATATGCCAAGATGATGAAGGCTTTTGACCAAGCACTTAAACCAGATGATAAAGAAGGTCAAAGATTAAAAAAGAAAATAGAAGATAAATGGAAAAAAACAGGTACATTAGGTGGTACCAAGAAAAATGATAAATTAATTTTTGGTGGTGAGGAACTTATTGGTGATCTTTTTAACCATATCAGATTATCAGGAGAAAGAGAAGGTGATCAGGAAGGTCCTGAAACAGATGTAAAAGACGATCCTAAAACTATTGATAAAGTAGAAAAGAAAACCTATGAGGTAAGAATTACAATACCTTATGAAAATGTAGAAAGTGGTATGGGACAAGATACAGACGATCCTGAAGATGAAGAAGAACAACCTGATGATGTAGTAATCATTAAAAAAATTAAAGCTGCAGATGAAGAAGAAGCAAAGGCAAGAGCAGATGTAGAAGCTGATGAAGCTTTTGACAAATTAGATAAAAAGAATAAATACAACTATCACGAGCCAGACTACGACATGATGGATGTAGAGGTGGATCAGATAAGTGAGAGTTATGAAAGGAAGATTATGGTAAAAGAAAATATTAATAAATTTGTTAATTCACTTGAAAAGGGAGATAACAAACAAGCAGGAGAAGACATTAGAGATGCTCTTGCTGATAAAGTTAGCTCTGCTTTGGATGATGCTAAAGTTGATGTGGCAAAATCAATGTTTACAGGTCAGCGTGGAGTAGAAGTTCCAGAAGCTAATCCATTTTCAGGAAATGATGCTGCAGCTGAAACACCAGAGGTAGCAAGTGATGAAGTGGCTCAGTAAATTTAAAACTGAAAACATTACTGAAGGAAACGATTACAAACGTACTAGGCAATACAATAAGTTATCGCCTAAAATGAAACGTGCAGTAGATATGGTCTTTAGAATGGCCGATAAGTCTGCTGACGTTATTAAAGATTTTGAAAAAAATGTCAATACTGCTTCAAAACAGTATGGCGTAAGTAAAGATGATTTAATGAATTATTTTGATAAAGAAACATTAACAATTTTAAAAAGGTAAAAAAATGGCACAGACATTTATAGTAAAAGGAGCTAACGTAGATAATCCAAGTGCAAACACTATTGGTAATGCCGTATTTGTAAGAATACACGCAACAGCAAATACTACTTGTACAGTAGTTGATGGTGACGATGGCGCTATTGGTTCAGTTTATATCGCAAGTGGCGACACAGTAATTATTGAAAAACATCCTAAAGATAAAATTACTTGCGCTACATCTAAGGCATCTGCTGTAGGTTCACCGAGAAGTTAATATGGCAATTACGTCAACAACGTTAGTTGACGATAGTTTTAAAACTATAGTCAAAGCTTCAGGCATTGGTAATGAAACTAAAGGCGTTTTGTTAGATGCTTCTGAATTGTCAGGTGCAACGGCAAGTCCAAACTTGTCAATTGCAAAAATATATTATGAAATACAAGGTTCAGGTACTTTAATATTTTATTTTGATGCTGAAACTGACGAAGAGGCATACTCTATCACAGGTAAAGGCGTTTATGGTTTAAGAGTAAATGAACCTAAAATAAAACAAGGAGATACAGGTGTTACATTAACAAATCCTACTGGAGATGTGTTGATAACAACTGATAATAATTTAACAAGATATAATTTAGTAATTGAATTTATAAAAGAAAAAGGTTTTACAAATGGCTGATACAGTTTCATCACAAGTTTTAACAGACACTACAGGTGTTAAATACGCTGTTAAATTAACAAATTTTTCTGATGGTACAGGAGAAACTTTAGTTAAAAAAGTTGATGCTTCAGAAACAACTTTTATGACCGAAGACGGTAATCGTAAAATATCAAAAATTTTTTGGTCTATTAACACAGCAAATCCAAAATCTGCTGTTGAAATAATATGGGAAGGTGCAACAAATGCTACCGCAGTTTTGTTGAATGGTCAAGGATTTTGGGACTTACGAGCAGATGGTAATGAAATAACTAACAATGCAACAACACCCACAGGTGATGTTTTACTATCCACAAAGAATTTTGCAAACGGTGATAATTATACGATTTTAGTGGTTTTCAGATAATAATTTGTATAAATATTAGAGAGAAATTAGAGATAGATACAAATGAAGTTAATTACCGAAGAAATAGAACAAGCAGAATATATTGTAGAAGAGGCTGGTAATGGAAAGAAAAACTATTCCATTAAAGGTATCTTTATGCAATCTGACGTGAAAAATAGGAATGGAAGAATCTATCCTAAAGAGATACTTCAAAAAGAAGTAGCACGATATAATAGAGAGTTCATCAACAAAAGTAGAGCATTTGGCGAACTAGGACATCCAGACGGACCAACCGTGAACCTAGAAAGAGTATCGCATATGATTAAAGCTCTATATCCAGAAGGCAATAATTTTATAGGTGAAGCGCGAGTATTAGATACCCCATATGGAAAAATAGTGAAAAGTTTAATTGATGAGGGTGCAAGACTTGGAGTTTCAAGTAGAGGAATGGGCACACTTGCAAATGTAGGTGGTGCTAATGTAGTCAAAGACGATTTTTACCTTGCAACCGCAGCTGATATAGTTGCAGACCCTAGCGCTCCAGACGCTTTCGTAGAAGGCATTATGGAAGGCAAAGAATGGGTTTGGGATAATGGGATTTTGAAAGAAGCAGAGGTTAAAGAATTAAAGTTACAAGTAGAAAGTAAAGAGAGAATGGCAAGAGCAGAAAAGAATGCTCGAGTATTTGAATCTTTTCTTAAAAAACTGTAATTTTATAAATAATAATTGACGCATTCCTAAGGGATAGGTGTCATTATTGCAATAATAACAACTAAAAAACTATTGAGGAGATAGAACAATGGCTGATAATACTGTGGCAAATTTGCCAACTAAAAACGCCGCTCCAGCTGAACCAGCAAAGTCGTTGGCTGCAACTGTACAACAAGTAATTTCAAAAGCAGTTACAAGTCCGACTGATGCTAAAATAGATTTCGCACAAGGGGTTAACCACATTACTGGTGACCCACACCAAAAAAGTGCAGGTCAAGCTGATGCTATGCAATCTCTAAAAGCAGAAAAAGAAGCAGACAAAGAAAAAGAACAAGTTGCTGCTGCCTATGAAGCTGACGAGAAAAAAGACGAAAAAGAAAAAGAAGATATGAAAGAGGCAGAACACGCTGATAAAAAAGATGATGAGAAAAAAGAAGTGAAAGAAGGCGAAATGCCAGCTGGTCTTAAAAAGTACCTAGACAAAAAGAATGGTAAAGAAGATGAAAAGTCTGAGGAAAAAGAAGACGAGAAGAAAAAAGATATGAAAGAAGCTGAAGACAAGAAAAAAGACGAAAAAGAAATGTCTGAAGCTGAAGATAAAGAAGACAAGAAAAAAGACGAAGCTGTCCATGATAAAGAAGATAAGAAAAAAGAAATGTCTGAAGCAGAAATGAAAAAAGATGATGAAAAAGAAATGAAAAAAGAAACTGCTAAAGATAAAGTAAAAGACATGGATATGAAAGAAGACGTTGCTGCTTTAACTGATGGTGAAGACCTATCAGAGGAGTTTAAAGCAAAAGCGGCTACAATCTTTGAAGCTGCTATTAAAGCAAAACTTGTCGAAGAAATAGAAAATTTAGAAAGCGAATACGAAACAAAAGTTAACGAAAAAGTTTCTGAAGTTAAAGAAGAAATCGTTGAAAAAGTTGACGCTTATCTAAACTATGTTGTCGAGGAGTGGATGAAAGAAAACGAATTGGCAATAGAAAAAGGCTTAAGAAATGAGATTACTGAAGACTTTATCGGTGGTCTTAAATCTTTATTTGAATCTCACTACATTGATGTTCCACAAGAAAAATTTGATGTAATTGAGAATCAAGCTGCTGAGATAGAAAAGTTAAAAGAAGAAGTTAACAAAACTATCGAAAAGAACGTTGAGTTAAATCAGAAAATCGGTGAGTTTGCTAGAGAAGACATTATCAATGATGTGTCATCTGACTTAGCAATTACTGAATCTGAAAAACTTAAAGGTTTAGCAGAAAGTATTGAATATAAAGACGCTGCAAGTTTTAGAAAAAGTGTAGAAACATTAAAAAATTCTTACTTCCCTAAAACAAAGGCGAGTGATAACGAATCTAATGAAGTAGCAGAAAACAATGCTGGTTCTGATATGAATTTATCTGAATCAATGGCTGCATATACTGCTGCAATTAGTAAAACAAAGAAAAATCCTTACATTAAGTAAGGGTTAGTTAACTAACTAATAAGGAGAGATAGAAAAATGTTTTTATCTGAATCAATACAACAAAAGTGGCAGCCCGTTTTGGATCATCCAGACCTTCCAGAGGTTAAAGATGCTTACAAAAGAGCCGTTACTTCAATGATATTGGAGAACCAAGAAAAAGCGTTAAAAGAAGATGCTGCTTTCTTATCAGAAGCTGCGCCTTCAAACGCAACTGGTGCTTCAATACAAAATTGGAATCCTATTTTAATTAGCTTAGTAAGAAGAGCAATGCCTAACCTTATCGCTTACGATATTGCAGGCGTACAACCTATGTCAGGACCAACTGGTTTGATATTTGCTATGAGAAGCAGATACTCAACTCAAGGTGGTACTGAAGCTCTTTTTGACGAAGCTGATACAGATTTCAGTGGTAGAAATGCTGCTGGTTCATCTGTAGATGGATTCTCATCAACAGCACAAACTGGAGAAAACCCAGCTGTACTTAACGACAGTATCGGTACTTCAACTGGTTACACAACTGGTACAGGTATGACTACTGCTGCTGCAGAGGCATTAGGTGATGCTTCTGGTAATGCGTTTGCTGAAATGGCATTCTCAATTGAGAAATCAACTGTGACTGCTAAATCAAGAGCGCTTAAAGCAGAGTACACTATGGAGTTAGCTCAAGACCTTAAAGCAATTCACGGCTTAGATGCTGAAACTGAATTATCAAACATCTTATCTGCTGAAATCCTTGCGGAAATCAATAGAGAAGTTGTAAGAACAGTTTACAGAACTGCTGAAGTAGGTGCTGCTGATAACGACAATTCAAATGCTGCAATCAACACAACAACAGCTGGTATCTTCGATTTAGATACTGACTCAAACGGAAGATGGTCTGTAGAGAGATTCAAAGGACTAATGTTCCAATTAGAGAGAGATGCTAACACAATCGCTCAAAGAACGAGAAGAGGAAAAGGTAACATGATTATCTGTTCTTCAGATGTTGCCTCTGCTTTACAAATGGCTGGTGTGTTAGATTACACTCCTGCGTTAAACAACAACTTAAACGTTGACGATACTGGTAATACTTTTGCTGGTGTATTAAACGGTAAGTATAGAGTTTACATTGACCCATATGCTGCTAATTTAGCTTCAAATGCGTCACCGACTAAACAATACTACGTTGTTGGTTACAAAGGAACTTCACCGTATGATGCTGGACTTTTCTACTGCCCATATGTACCACTACAAATGGTAAGAGCAGTTGGACAAGACAGTTTCCAACCAAAAATTGGATTTAAGACAAGATATGGTCTTGTTGCAAACCCATTTGCTGGTGCTGGATCTGGTGATTCAATCACTGCTGACGGTGTTGGTAATATCAACGCTAACAGATACTACAGACGTGTTCAAGTAACGAACATTATGTAATATCTCGTTGAGATATATTTTAAAAAGGGCGGCCCTAAAAAGTCGCCCTTTTTTTTAGCATAAATAATAATGCTATAAAACACACAAACACACAGGAGGTATATTATGGCAGAGAAATCAGGCTACGAAATAAGAGCTGAACTTTTAAAATTGGCAAATGAAGTAATTAATTCTAACAATTGTCAAATATCAAACAAATACTACGAAGATAAATTTAAAGCAGAGCAATCAGGTAAAGAGTTACCAGACTATCCTGCTAAAGATTTACAAATATCTTCAGAGCAAGTTATTAACTTAGCAAATAAGTTTAATGACTTTGTATCAGACAGTAGAAAAATGTAAACAACACAAGGGCGACCCTAAAAAGTCGCCCTTATTTTAACATAAATATCACTATGAAAAAAATACTTATTCAATATCTTTACATATTTGTAATAGCAGCTGTAATACTGTTTTTCTTTACATGGGCAAGTGCCTGTGAAGTAGAACAAGTTGATGAAACATTGCCATTGTGCGAAGAATATCAAATATCTACTGAAGAAAATCCTTGTAAAAAAGATAATGTAAGTATAAGTACAATAGGTGAAGCATTAGAGAAACTTGGCGAGTCAGGAACACTTCCTAAATAGTATATAAATATTAGTATGACTACTACAAATAGTTACAATAGACAACCTACAAAATTAGACTATGCAAGCCCTACACAGTTTAAGTTTGGTATTATTAAACTACCAAAAGTAGAATATTTTTGTACGGCTGCAAACATACCTGGTATTACACTAGGTACTGCCAATCAACCTACACCATTAAAAGATATACCTATTCCTGGTGATAACCTAGATTATGATACTTTAAACATATCTTTTTTAGTAGATGAAAATTTAGAAAACTATAGAGAAATACATGGTTGGATAACAGGTCTTGGTTTTCCAAAAGACACATCACAGTTTCGTACTTTACAAGGTGCAAGTGCTGATAGATATCCAACAACTACAGATACAGGTATTAATAGAGAGTTAGGTAAAGTTTCAAAAGCAGTACAAGATGATGGTGGATTATATTCAGACGCTACACTCTTTGTACTGACAAGTAAAAATAATGCAAATATAGAAATAAGATTTAGAGATATATATCCAATATCACTTTCTGGATTAGACTATAATCAACAGGCCGCAGACGTTGATTATTTAACTGCTAGTGTTACATTTCAATATAAAATATATGAATTTGCAAACGTATCATCTAGCACTACTGTGGAAACGACTTCATAAGTCCTTGACTAAATAGTTAAAAATTGATATAATGGAGATATTATGACCTTTGATGAATTGCAGGCATTAGCCGAAAAAGACCTAAAACTCAATGATACTGAACTAGATTTAGAATCATTAAAAACACCACAACTACACAATAAGTATTGTAAGTTTCATAATCAATACATCAATCTATTAAAAAAATCAGAGCAAGATAGAGATAGATTGTTAAGAGAAAAATGGGAATACTATACTGGCAAGGCAGACCCACAAGTCTACCAAGAAAAACCTTTTAATATAAAATTACTTAAACAAGATGTGGATAAGTATTTAAAATCTGATGATGATTTAATTAAGTTAGAACAAAAGGTAACTTATATTCAAAGTGTTGTTGATTATTTGGATAGAACAATCCGTATTATATCTAATCGTACATTTCAAATTAAAAACGCTATAGAGTGGAAGAAGTTTACTTCTGGCATCATCTAAAATGCAAAACATTATCGTTGATAAAATCAATGACGTATATATTCGGATTGACGCCGATGCCTCTATTCGTAGAGAACTTTCAGATTACTTCTCGTTTGAAGTACCTGGTTATAAGTTTACACCACAGTTTCGTAATCGAGTTTGGGATGGCAAAATAAGATTATATTCTTATGCCACAGGTCAAATGTAT
>Ga0208162_1001396_pt1 | contig 12592 bp, 11 predicted proteins | sample CB_VirMetaG_4_FD_184539 | JGI IMG/M metagenome (GOLD analysis project Ga0208162, IMG submission 184539) | Freshwater to marine saline gradient viral communities from Chesapeake Bay - CB_1508_1M Viral MetaG (SPAdes) (version 4) | ecosystem: Environmental > Aquatic > Marine > Coastal | place: USA... | reverse complement strand
AACAATAGTGTTTCTTACTTCTAGCGGTAGTTTACTTAATTCGTATTCTTTACCGTCAATTGTTACTATGTCTTGTGGTTGTTGATTATCTGCCATAATATTCCTTTCTATTATTTATATAGTTTATTCTACTTATTAATTAAAAGTTAAAGAATACTCTAATTTTCCTAGTGTACCTTTACAAAAAGTATTGAATGCTAGTGAGTATCTATAATCATTATTTAAGTTTTCTGTAACTGAATGATTTAAATGTGATGGAAATATTAATATATCTCCAGGTTTAACACGAAAATAAACAACTTCAGTATTAACCAAATTGTCTTCTGTATATTCAAATTTCAAACTTTCATTGAATAAATTTTTGTTAAAATGTTTATGAAATTTTATATCACCTGAATCTTTTCGAGTTTTCAAATAATATACTCCACTGACTAATGAATTTGTATGGTGATGCATTCCTGACCAATCACCTTTTTTATGTCTAACTAACCAAGATGAAGTTAAATAAAAATTTATATTTGAATGTATCTTTAACCAATCACGTAAATACACATTTAAATGAGTTTCAATGTCATTTTTTAAATCCATTTCATTTAATATATTTCTATTTTTAGATATATCACCATTACCAGTTTTCATTCTTTCATAATCAGTATTATCACATAAATCCAACCATTTTTTTTGTACTTCTATTCTGGATTTATAAACAGGTGTAGGATATAAATTAAATTTTTTATAATCAATGGGACTGCTCATCTTGTATTCCAGCATAAAAAAAGTGAGTTATTGTAAATTTGCCATCACCTTCATTATATTTTTCGTAAAATTTTAAAGGATTAACTTTATGTAAAAACATTGAGGGAAATAAAACTGCTCTATTATGTTTTAACAAAATTTTAGTATTTGATTCTTCAAATGTTAAATCGCCACCTTCAAATTTTTTAGGTTCTTTTACAAACCAAATTAAATTTGTCCAATGGTAAGAATCAAAATGAGAGTCATAAAAATCTGTATCTTTGTAATATGAAACAAAAGAAGATATACCTGTAGATGAAAAAAATGATCTACCATAATGGCCACACTCATTTATCCTATGATGTAATTCTAACATTTTTAGTTTATATGTAAAATTTAAAATGTTAGATTGTTCTCTTGCGTTTAGTGAATAAATTTTATCTAAATAAAATCTATAATGTTTTCCCTTATCTTTTCCGTGTTCATCTCTCGCTACAATACCACCTTGAGCTTTATCAACAGGATTAGAAGAATAAAACTCTAACTCTTTCCACACTTTTTTTTCTTCTTCTGGAGTGTACCAATTTTCTACTAAAATAAATGGAAATAATGGATTATCTTTAATGACTTTTATTTTCCAAACTTGAGGTATATTTTTTGTATTTTCAAAATCTACTTTAATCATTATTTAATAAACTTTTTGTTTATTTTTTTCTATGGTTTCTTTGACTCTTGTTTCTGCATACTCTATTTTTTTAGGTAATCCTATAAATTGTCTTCCATCATAAAGTATATTATTTTTACCGTCTTTTTCATTATAGTGTAAAAACACTTGCGCATGATTATTACCTATAAATGGTTCTCTCCAATGTTCAACATCACAACCTTTATATATTATCATATCTCCAGGGTTTAAATGAACAGGAGTTCCTTTAGATGCTTTTTCTCCAGTTTTTGGACCTAAAAACATTGGCCAATTCCAATTTTCTCTTTTTGATTTATCTAAATTATCAATATCGTATCCTAGGCACATTGTTGTTGAAATCTCACAACTAGGTCTATCTTTATGTCTTTTTAACTCTGTTCCTTTAGTATAAAGTCTATGATACGTATAAGTAGGTATCAGTTTTTTATTTGTATATTGTTCCATTTGTTCAGTTATTAACACCATTACTGTATCAAATATTAAATCACCATATCTACTAAAATCTCCTGGAGCTTGTTTATCTGCAAATGTACCCCAAACATCTTCGTGGAAATTATCATATCCTAAATTTTTACCTAATGTACTTAATCTTGTTACAGCAAATTTTATATGATTGTACAAAATGAAAGCTATATTTTCGTCAATGACTTTTTCTATTTTAACCCAACCATTTTCTTCAAAAAACTTTGCTGCAGGATGCATATTATTATTAATCATATTTTATCTAAAGGGTTTTCCACATATCCATAATACTAAAGAATATCTAGTTCCTTTAGTAACAGGAGTTACTTGATGATATGTAAATGACGGAAAAAATATTATAGAACCTTGGGGTCTTATTTCTTCACACTCATGGAATCTTTTTCCCTCTGCGTGAGGACCAAAATCAAATTTTAAATTTCCTCCTTCATAATCACCTGGTTTATTTAAATTAATTGTCATTGATATTTTTCTTACTTTACCAACAAGATTTTCATTTTTTGTATATTTAGTGCTATACTCATTATTTTCGTTTTTAGGCGTTACACCTTCAATTAATCTTTCATATGCATTTAAATGACAACCTCCACCATCTGAGTGCCATCCATAAAATTGATTTAACCCATATTTTGTAAACTGAAAGTCTTCTCCAAAATCAAAATCATATTTCCATCCTGCCCGTTTATTTGCTTCTGTTACATATGGCCATATTAGATCATAAACCCATTGATCGTTAAACCAAGCAACTTCACTATCTCTAATATATGTTTTGTTTTTACTTTTTTCTTGTTTAAACTCATCATGTGTTTTATCTGCTAAAGGTACAGCGTCTATTCCTTTTTTATCAAAAGCTTCTTTATGATTATTACCAAAAGTAGTTGCTGCACTACTTTTACCTTGCTTTTTATTTTTTTCTATGATTGAAGTTCCCAGGTCAATTATTTTTTGACACTGGTTGGTCGTTAGAGCAGATTTAAAATAATAATATGAGTAATGATTTTGCATTATATAAACTAAAAAATTTATAATAAATTATTTTTGTAATTTGTTATAGTTATTAACAATCTCTTTAATAATTTTTTCACCTTGTTCAACATCTACACAATAATTGAGTATGGGAATTTTTACTTTACCGTTAGGTTTTGTTGCAATTCTATGACCTTGTATAACGCCTTCAAAATTTTGAATATCTTTTGTACATTGTGTCCATAAATTTTTCTCTAAATCTATTAAAGGATGGTCAGTAATTTTATACTTTACTTTGATTTCTTGAGCAATCATACCCGCTGGGATATCTGATCTTTTTTCTAAATCTCTAACTATTTCTTTTATAATACTTAAAAATTTTTCATCACGTAATATGTCTGTGTCAAACACTTTTTCAATTTTATCTTCACTTGTCATTTTTATCACTCCTATGTTTAATAGTATTTATATAGTACAAAAAAGGCGTCAAAGAAGACGCCTTTTTTAAATTTTGATTACCCTTTGATAATTACTATTCCCGAACCACCTGTGGATCTGGAAACGTTTTCTGGTCCTGTTGTTTGTGGTCTTCCAGCACCACCAGAACCTCTTGCATCTAATCCATCCTGAGGATTAGGTACCGAAGGAGCAGGATTAGGACCGCCACCACCAGCTCCACCAACACCGGTCGCACCTCCACCACCACCAGCATAGTATATTGGAGTAGAACCATCACTTATAGTATAAGCTCTTCCGTCACCACCTTTACCACTTACTCCTGGTGAACCTGATTGGCCAGCGCCACCACCGCCACCACCAGCACTTCCGCCAGAGTTACCATAACCTGTTCCACCTCCGCTTGGTCCTTGCGTTCCTGAACCACCTGGGCCTGTAATACCTCTACCGGATTGTCCACCGCCACCACCAGAACCACCTGGAGCACCTGGTTGATAAGCTTGAATGTAAAATCCTACTTTACCGTAACCACCACCTTGAGCAGTAATTGTTCCGAATACTGAATCTTGTCCATTTTGTTCATTGAAACCACCATCGCCGACTGTGACTGATACAGTACCACCTGGGGTTACTGGATAACTTGTTGCAAATACCAAACCACCAGCTCCACCACCACCATTATTTCCATGAACTCCTGGATCAGTTGGAGGACCACCTGGCTTACCAGAAGTTCCGGCACCACCGCCAACTACTAATACTTCAACAGATGTTGTACCAACTGGAACTGAATATGTACCAGATGATGTAAATGATGTATAACTTGGACCATTTGCTGTAATTGAAAATTCTCTAAATGCTACGTTTGAGTTTGCATCAAGTGCTTTTAAAGTAAACGTATATACTGTATCACTTGCTTCAAGAGGTGAAATTGTTCCACCAATTGTACATCTTCCAGAGTCAGTGTTTATAATACTCATACCTGGAGGAAATGCACCTGAAGAAAGTTCAAAAGTTGGATCACTTCCTGATTCAGGATCGAAAGCTTCAACTATAAAATTATCACCATATCTTGTGTTACCAAGAGAACCAGCAGCTGTGACAAATGTTGGAGCAGCATCTACATAAATTTGATCGTCTAATTGTGTTGTTAATCCTGAACCGCCTGTGACAGATACACTATATGGCTCGTTTGCGTTTGTGAAAGTTGATCTTGTCAATGTGCAAGTTAATTGTGTTTCTGAATCAATTGTGACTGAATCAAATGCTTGATTGGAACCAAAATTTGTAATTAATTTTGCTGTAGTTCCGGCAGTAAAACCTGTACCTGTAATTGTAAATGTGATAGTACCTTGACCTTCTGCCGATGCAACTGTGGTAGGTGAAATACTAGTTATTTCGGGTGCTGTAAGACCTATATTACCTACATTTGTTTTTCTTAAACTATTTGTAGTAGTATCATAAATCAAAAGTTTATCATCATTTGCAACAGAGTCCGAACCGACGTTTTCGGTGTGACCAGTGATTACACTTTGATTTAAATTTGTATTTCTTATTTTTCCTGCCATAATTCCCTCTATATAGGCATCTCTCTAATGACTAAATCATCATTAGAATCTGGTGCCGTTGTCATTGTTAAAGTTGTTCCCGAAATAGAAAAATCTGCCGCCTTTGATTGTGTCACTCCGTTTAAAGTAACAATGACTTTATCTTCCGTCATACCTTGTGTAACAACAAAACCTGTAGTAGATCCATCGCACACAGGCGCTCTTGTAATTATTTCTGTCGGTCTATCTTTTCCGTTTATATATCGGACCATTTTTATTCCCTTTAATTCTATTTATATTATACGTCTTCTAATACAGAACATACAACATCAATAGATGAACCTGCAGAAGCCTCTGCTCTCAATACATCACCTGTTGTACCGTTATTTTGAAGAACGATTTTGTTACCTTGCATTATTTCAACTGTTGTATTACCAGGAACTTTTAAATCTTTTACGATATAACCGTCATTAGTTGCATCGTAGTTATCTAAAAATAAACCTACTGTTCTCTCTGATGAATTTTTGTTACAGACTGAAATACCGATAACAATTGACTCTAACGCAGTTGAACCTGCACCTGCCGGAGTTGTATATATTGCATCTCCAGATGCACCGGTACTTGTTCCTACATCAGCTTTAACTTCTCTTTTAAAATCGTTAGCCATTGTTTTTTTCCTTTATTCTCTTATATTTATTTATAATACTTTTTGTCTTAAACTAATTTTTTTTAGTAAAAAACAAAATTATCCCAATGCTATTGACTGAGCAATAGCGAATGGTTGAGTTGCCACTCTTACATTATTTTCAGTAATAGTAGCACCCTCAATTGTTCCTGAAGCAGTTAAACTACCAGTTCCAATACTAGTTAAACCGGATATAGTAGAACTCATTGAAATTGTTAATGTATCCGTTGCACTAACAATCGCATCAATATTACTAGAACCAATAACATTTAGTGTATCACCACCAGTAATAGTTTGTGTTGATGAACTTGAATCTCTTAAAGTAAATGATGAAGTGGCACCAAATGCCTCATTTACAGCGGCAACTAAACTAGTCTTGTTTGTAGTATTTAGATTATCTAAATCCCCAGCATCAGTACCCAAACTGTTAAATGTGGTTCTAAATGTTTCTAAAGTATCTGATGTTGCTACTGATCTAATCGCCATTTTATTTACTTACAACTCCTTTTATCAAATCTTTTATTTCTCTTAATTCTGCCTTTAGATTATTTATCTCTTTTACAGCATTTCTTATTTCATCACCTTGTTTCTCTCTCGCTCTCACTCTCGCCATATACATTTGATATTCAGTTGTATTTGTATTGACGATACCATTTGATCTAGTATCTCTTACTAAACTTTCATATCCGTGTACTTTTAATCTTGTCATTATACTGCCAATGCTATTGTTCTAAAGTCTTTTAATCTTGCTGGTAACGCTGATACCGTACCATTAAAGACTACTTTAATTTGGAAAGATGTAAATTCAGGTAATGCACTAGCGCTGAATTTGTAATCTTTGAAATCTAAATCTAATACAACATCGCCATTTGATGGATCTACTGTTACATCAGACGAACCATCTGTATTAAATGGTGTAAATGGTATATCTTCTATTCTTCTTGTTTCTTCACCACCTGATAATCTGTAGAAACATTTAATAGATGAAGTTGATCTTACACTTGCCGCTAATCTTACATCTAACGCTGTCGAAGCATTTGCTAGATTAACTGGTTTAGTGATATAAGCACCAGCAGAAGAACCACCTTCTGTCGCTGCATCATCTTCGTAATCAACTGTGTTTGTTAATTTCGCTATGACTTTTGATCCACTTGCTGGAGCAGTATCTAAAGTTAGTGTTGTACCTGAAACTGTAAAGTCATCAACAGGTTGTAATTTTTTACCATCTTTTTTAATAGATAATAAATGTACACTAGTTGGTGTACCTGATAAAGTAAATGCAACTGTTGAACCATCTCCTGTAAATGTATCTGTAAATGATACTGTAGGATTATTTAATCTATTTGAAATTGCGAATGCATTAATTCGTTTTAAGTCAATCACTGGTGATAAGTTAGCATTATCTGAACTTATAGTTAAGTTTGTTACAAATGATTTAGAACCTGACATTTCGTTTGTTTGGTTTATATCACTAGCAACTAATCTTGGATTATCAAAATATAAGTTATCACCTAATACAACATTTTCAGCAGCAGTTGAAGCTTGTAAACTAAACGCTGTTTCAGAACCGTGAACTGATCGACCTGTTGTTGTTCTTAAAGTAGTTGTTAAATTTGTTTGAGGGTGTATGACGTGACCAATTTGTAATTGGAGTACATCAAATAATCTATTTTGTGTAGCAGTTACAGTCGAACCACCAACATCACCTGTTGCTGTTGCTGTACCTGAAGTTGTAACATCATAACTATCAAGTGTGATGTTTGAAATACTTGTATATGTTCCGTTAATATCACTATGTGCGATACCATTGTAAGTACCTGACGCTAAACCAGCGATTGTAACGTTATCTGTTGTGGAATGCATTCCGTGATTTTTGTGGAATATTCTAATTACACCTGAACCATTAAATGTTCTAATTGGATTTGCATCTAAAGTTTTACTTGGTAAAGAAGCGTTTGATAATGTTACTGTACCTGAACTCGTAGTATCAAATACTGCTTTCTTTAATGTAAACTTTAAGTCTTCCATTTGTTCAGGTGTCCAAGTACGATAGTTAGCAGATTTAAATAATACTCCGTTTGCAGGTTGTTTAGATACTGTTCTATCTGAACCAATAACAGTATCACCTAGTCTTGCAATATAAACTGTATAATCACTTGAATCTGAGTATAATACAACACAATACTCAACTCCCTCTTGTAAATAAACTGGTGAGTCAAAAGTAAATGTTGTTGCTGTTGATCCATCTGTACTTGTATTGATAGAACTTGGATTTAGATATTTTTGTGAGAATGGAACCACTTTTTGGCCTGGGTAACCATTAACCATATTTCTAATTTCTGCTCTAACAGGAACAGTGTCAGATTTAGTTGCAAAGAAAACATCTAAACTTGTAACAAACAAACCATCTTCAACATCAATTACAAATGATTGAGCTAATGGATCTCGTCCTCGATTACCTTCTTGGTTACCACCCTGCCTTTGAGGTTGTCTAGTTGCGATTGTTCTACTTGCTGTTCTAGTAGTTGATCTTGTAGATGTTACATTTTCTCTAACCGTTCTTGCTTCTCTAGTTGAAACAATTGCTTCTTGCGTTGTTTCTAATAAACCTTTTGCGTCATAATCAGCTTCAGCTGATGTTGCAACTGCTGTTCTATCATCACTATTTGTAGATGAACTTGTTAATCTGAATACTCTCTTACCTGTTCTCCATCTTGGATTAGAAGAAACATTTGGATCAGGAATAGCAAATGTTCCTGTTACAAAACCATTTGCGTTTGTTACAATGTTTCCACCTAATGCACCACCATCTGGAGTGATATAAGCAGATACATCAATGTTATCAAAGAAAGGATAAACTTTTGTATTTGGTCTCATACCGTATGCTTCAAATGTAACTGTTCTACTTCTAATAAATGGAACAAAGGCAACTGATATTACTCTATTACCTAAACTTTGTCTTACAGTTTGTGGAACGATAGTTGTTCTAACACCTGCTCTTGTTTGTACAACATCTGTACTTGTAGTTTGTACTAAACTATTTCCTTGCCATCTAGCACTTGATCTTGGATTTCCTGACCATTGATCTTGCCATTCATTCCATTCTGTACCTACAGGTATTTCAGAAATACTTGTATTGTTAAGTCCTAATTCTCTCGCTAAATTATCAAATGTACTATTAATATTTACAACTAATTCTGGCGCAACTCTTGTTTCTTTCCACTCATCAACTGGTGGGTCTAATTGAATATCACCAACCCAATCAAAGATTAAGAAAGGATTTAAGTTTTCTGTTTTAGTTGCATATGGTTGTTCTAAAAATGTTGTTTCTGTGTAAGGAAGAGTAATTAAATCACCTGTTTTAGAATAATTTGCTGCTGTTCTATCAGCGGCAACAATCGCAGTAAAATCATCATCTCTTTCCTCTAACTCAATTACATCTTCATTAAATGGTGTTCTTGCTTCACCTCTACTTCTATCAATTGAAAGTTTGTAGTCATTATTTCCTACATCACCAACATTATGACCCGTAAAGTTATCAACAACAAATCCATTCTTAAATCTATCAAAACCATCAGCGTCTTGTATTTGTAAACTTTGAGCATCTGCTTCTAATAAAGACAATTGAGTGTAGTATTCTATATTTTTAATTCTATTTTCTAACTTACCAATATCTCTCATTGTGTATCTAATGTTATCTTCTTTTTCTACAATAACATCAGCTGTATTCAATGTGTAACTTGGAATTGTTAAAGTCGCTAGTAATAAGTGACCATCTAAATTACCTGGCTCTAAAGGATTAAGTGCAGATGCACCTTTTAATACTTTTAGTACACCTTCTCTTGTAATAAAAATTTTGTCGATTCTATTTAAATAATATTCAAAATCTGTAGTTGCATCTGAATTAAATTGTAATACGTCAACAATTGATGAACCTGTACCGTCAAAACTTCTATCTGAATTACCAGAGTTTATAGTTGAAGCGTCATCAACTCTTGGTCTAAAATCTAAACAATCTCTTAACACAAATCTTTCACCTGTAGTATCAGAAGTGTAACTAGGTATGTTTTCATAATCAATTACACCTGAATATGAGTCAACATCAAAGTGGTCACCAGAACCGTGTGAGAAGAAATCAAAATTAACTAATAATTGTCCTGTTGGTCTAATAGCACCAGGTTTTAATTTTAATCTTCCTATATCATAGAAGTTATCTCTTTGTCCTGTGTCTAAATCAAAACGACTTGTAATATCTGTATCACTAACTGTAGCAGCTGAACCAAAACCACTAGACATATAAACATTATTAATTTGATATACGTCAGCTTTACCTAAACCGATAACACCACTTTCAATAGTTGATTGAGATGAAATATTTACAGTTGAACCAGAGTTTAATGTTTTACTTTTTGAGTTTGATACAGTTGTTCTTTGAACCGTTGCTAAAATTTTAATTTTGTGACCTTGAAAATCAGCACCAAAATCAAATTTTAATGTTTTACCTACAGGAGAACCACCTAATTCTAATATTGGATCGCCTTCGTGGTTATTACCTGCTAGATTTAATACATCACCAACTGCGCCAGTTGTACCAGCACCTAGTGTCATAATAGTTGCAGTAAAATCATCAGCGGCATAAGCAGCAAATGTTTCATTTGTACCTGCGGTAATTGTTTCATCACCATTTGATGATAATGTAATTGTAAATTGTCTTCTTACATTGTAACTTGTATCTGAAGCACCACCGTTTGCTGTAGTCTTTAATGTTTTTACAGTGACGTGTGGTAACTTAAATATTGAAATATTGTTTTCTGGATTTGTAAGTTTAGCTCTTCTAACTGTTAAAACGGAAGCAGTCGTTACATCAGCACCACCTACATTAGCTGTTAATTCTAATTCTGTTTGTGATACAATGTATTTAACTAAACCAGTTACAGTTGAACCAGCATCATTGACAAAAGATATTGAGTCACCTATTTTCAAATCTGTAGTAAAGTTTGTACCTTTACCTAAAAGTGTAGCATCTGAATTTGCTATTGAAACGTTACCTGTAATTGTTGTATTTGAACCATAAGTAGAAGTTAGATCAGCGTCTGCTGTGTATGTTGGCGAACCAGCCATACCTATTTGTTTAACAGCTGATATATCTCTTGTTCTAACTGCTTTAAAACCTAAAGCATCTGATTGTAAAGTTAAAGATGAATTAGATGTTTGACCTGTTACAACTTCTCCAGCACTAAATGTACCTTCTACATTTGAAACAACAATTGTTGTATGCTCTAAAGTAGGAGCAGCACTAAATGATGTTACATTAACTGCTGTTGTACCATCTGATTCATATAATTCAAAAGTATTCGTTGTTGTATTTTTAGCAGTATATACTGTAGCATCATTTGTCGCTGATGAATCTATTTGCCAAGTACCACCTGTTAAAAGAACTTGTTGTCCATCTTTTATACCGTGATCGTTTAATGTTACAACACCTGGACTTGCCACTGATATAGAAGTTACTGCTGTATTTTTAGTTGCTGTTACACTTTGAACTACACCTGTTGCAGCAGAAGTTGCACCTGATACAATTTCACCTGTTGTAAAAGATGCTGTACCTAAAGCGTTTAAGTGTGTAAACATTTCAATATCAAACAAGTAATGTCTGTATACTGAAGATGTATCGTTAATATCTAAACTTTCTGTCGCTGAAACTGTTTCAAATCCACGAGATTTAGCACGACCAATTTGAGGTACTGTAGTACCTACTGTATTTTGTTCTGTTCCTCGTACACTTGTCGCTGTGTCGTATAGATTAACTGTTTTAAACGCTTCTACATCACCAGAAACAAATCCTACATCTGGCGATCCATAAACGTTTGTTACGTTAATAAAGTTTTTTACATTAAATCTTGTTTTGTGATTATTCGCTGTTTCAAAATCTCTTGCTTTATCTACATCAACAAAAGTTGTTCCTAATCTTTCAGCCTCATAACCCTTTACATATGCTTTGAAAGGAGAAACTCCAATCGCTAATTTCGCAGCGTCACCACCATTTCCTGAAGTATAGATACCTCTATTGTTTCCTGATATTAAATGTTGTCTTACATCAAAGTCAGGATTAGTTAAAACATAATCACCTGATTCGTCAAATGTTCTTCTTGCTAGTGTATCTTCAAGTACAGCATATTCGGTGTTTCTTACAATTGTTTTAATTTCACCATTTTCAACTCTAGCAATTTCAAAAAAGTTTTCATCTTCCGTAGATACTAATGTTTTTTTAGCAAGTGTTAATAAAATTTTAAATCTATGAGCGCCTGGAGCATTAGTATTTGATGAACCAGCAGCGTTATCATTTAAACTTGCATCATCATTTGGAGTTACAAAAGATTCTGTAACTGTAAAACCTATTCTATATGATGGTGTGTTTGTATATTTGTCTAAAATTAAAGTTGAAGTATCAACTTGTACAAAGAAACCATTAATATAGTATATACCTGATTGAATACCAGCAGCAGAACCAGTTGCTGTTGTATCTACTGTAGCAGATAAAGAAACTGAATCACTATTTGTACCTGTTAATGTTTCACCATCAGTAAATACTAAATCAGCATTATCAGTACCTGTTTTGTTGTATTTTACATAAAGTGTATCAGGATCAGTACCATCTGTTGCTACCGTATTTACAATTTCCGCTGTAACACCTGAAGTGCCACCTGTTAAAATTGTTCCTGTTGTAAATTGTGCTAATGTGTTACCACTACCCAAACTTGATAATTTAACTGCATAGTAACTAGTGTCAATAGATACCTGTCCTGGTATAATCATTGCACCTTGTTTGAAAAGGTGGTCACCAACTCTTTCGATTTGGTTTTGTAAGATTGTTTGTGACTGTGTTAATTCTCTCGCTTGAACTGCAAATGACGGTCTAAAAAGTATTCTATGAAACTTCTTCGACTCATTAAAGTCATCATAATAAGGCGAGAGGTTAAAGTCTGTTGGACTTGGCATTTATTTCCCTCTAAAATTCAA
>Ga0208162_1001395_pt1 | contig 12594 bp, 34 predicted proteins | sample CB_VirMetaG_4_FD_184539 | JGI IMG/M metagenome (GOLD analysis project Ga0208162, IMG submission 184539) | Freshwater to marine saline gradient viral communities from Chesapeake Bay - CB_1508_1M Viral MetaG (SPAdes) (version 4) | ecosystem: Environmental > Aquatic > Marine > Coastal | place: USA... | reverse complement strand
GTTAGACCTTGGAACATTACCAAATATGTGTTAATTTATCCAGAGAACTGGGAAGGTAACTGGGAAGATTGGCCTGAATGTCGTATTCATTTTGTAGACGGAAAAATTAAAAATTATCAAAACTTAACTAAAGGTGGAGAACGATGAAACTCATTCAATTTGGCATCCGTGAAGATTATGGTAAGGAGTATTATATGACAATCCTTACTACAAAGAAATATTCCCTACTTCAGATGGCATTTGACATCGGTGAGTATGGTAATTGGATCGAGTTTCCTTATCTCCAAATCACTATGGGATATGGTAGACTGTTCTCATTCCTATTCTCTCTTGGTAAGTTGGGATTTAGTTTTGACATTGCTGGTCGTAACTGGCGTGATGAGTTGTTTTATGCTTCAAGAGATTACATGGAGTTGAAAGGTGACTGAAGAATACGGACACATTTCTGATGCCTTTGATAATCTACCAGAAGAAGAACTTCTAATGACTGAACAAGAAAGAATGGCATTACAAGCACTTGGTATTGATTATGAAGACTTCAGGGGTCAAGATGATGTAGATTATGAGGCACCGAATGGTGATTACATTAAGTCTTATCCACTTATCACTCGGGTAGAAGTGATTGGTAAAGATGGGCGAGAGTATGTTAATTACGAATGCTCCAATGTTCAAGTATCAGAACAAGATCAGGGACGAACACTCAAGGTATTTCTATCATGACTGAAGACGATAAGTATGCTTTCAAAGAGTTTCGTAATGGTGTAGCAGTTACTCTTGGTATTGTTGGTTTTGGTATTATAATCATTGCAGCACTATCAATGAACGACACACCAATCAATGAAGCATCATTTGAGGTGGTTGACAAATACAAAGAGTGTGATATAGTAAGATATGCTCCTAATCAGGCAGCAACATACAAGTATTTCATGTATTGTGAGAAGAACAAATGAGTATCCCACATTTCAAATCTAACCACGACTGGGAAGCATTTACCCAGATCTTTGATAGTCAATGGCATTGTAAGCGAGCATTGTTGAATCGTGTCAAGGATGATATGTTCCCTAATACATCATGGAATGGACTATCATCTGGACATATGGAAGTGATCAATGACATCGTACAAAATCTTCTGTATGATGTAGATCGTAAGTTCAAAGAGACACACCAGGACTACAAGACCGATGATGATGAGATCTTCATTCCTTATCGTACATTCAAGGAGAGTGTGTTGGAGGCATTGAACGAAGCACTCACACCTTATGAGTTGCAATACAAGAATGAATGTGATACACTTGCTTGTGTAGACCACCTTACCGACGAATAAACATGACACAAAGAACTTTTACTGGAAAAACTGGAGATGTATGGACTTGGGAAGAAACTCCTGAAGTTACAGCAGCACTCAAAAAACTTCACAACACTGTGGTTGAAAATAGGGTGAACCGTCCACATAACTATGAAGGTCCATTGTACGCTCCCCACCCAGATATTGAGAAGAAATGAAACTTTTAACACTTGAAGACTATCAAAAGGCTGGTGAAACCTTTTGGCCAAAATATTGGTATGTTGCCAAAGAACTGGGTGAAGATGCTAAACCAGAAGACATTCTGAAAGTAATGGAAGCAGTCGGTGGTGTCGCACTAAAGATAGCACTGGAAGAAAAAGAAGGACCTTTTGGATTTAACAAACATAATGAAACAGTCGGACCCGATGAGTGCTGAAAAGAAACTAATTGATGATTGCTTTTATGTTGTAAAAGCACGATTCCTTTGGCACAGTTATGACAAGGAAGACAAAGGATTAGTTTCTGCTCTAAGTGAAGAAACTTGTATTCGCATGACAAGATTTTATCTCAAAGGATTGCAAGATGGATGGGATGAAAAAACAAGTCGCGTTGTCAATGATGGAGTGGTAGGTGGTAAGTTGTAATGTTGTTCAGTATTAGAGTCTTTCTGTGGACCATAGCAGCAGAACTTGAGTATCGATTGTACCCATGGGTAGAAGAGGCACCACCACAAGATATTGCTAAAAAATATAATCTCCCCGAAGAAGACTTTAATAAAAACTTACACTATGACTGGATACAATCCCATGATCAAAAAATTTCTAGACTTCAGGAGGAAATGATATGGGTTCAACAAGAAATTCACAAACTTAATGTAGAATTAAAGACTCATGACTAAGAATAATCCTTACTGGTTCTTTCAAAAGTGGGATATTCGAGAACCTACCCCACTTGAAGTTCTTGCTGAGAAAGTAGAACAACTAGAAGAACGCATCAAACTCATCGAGCAAGAGATGGTTGGACAATCTAATGCTCTATATGAATGTTGGAACTCATTAGATGCTCGCATAGATATCCTAGCAGAACATAAGACCGATGTATGAAGATTTGGATTGTTTCGAAACTGCTCTAAAACACTTTGGTACAAGAGTTGATGTTATCATTGCTATGGAAATGGCAGATAAGATTGACAGCGAAACAGCATACCAGAATATCAAAATGGAACTCAAAGAGTTGAAGAGAGTTCGTAAAACTTGGAAACAAAACAGGGAGTGTGGTGATGACTGCTGATGATAGTCTAAAAATCTCAGAAAATGAGGATGGATCTTTTTCTATTGAGTGGAGTAAAGAAGATCCACGATGGAGTTTTCTGAATGGGTTGACATCCAAGGAGATTCAGGTTATGATAGAGCAAGCAATCAAGGACTACCTCGATGAACTCGACCAATCCGCACAGTAGTGACTTTTCCTACAAGAAGTATTCTCTTGAACAACTTGACAACTGGGTTCATGATGCTCTGAGTTGTGAGGATCTCACTCCAGAAGACATCTATAACACTATCGTAAAGTGTGTAGATGAGAGTGTAGAGTATCACAAGAAGAATCTCACCAAAAGTATCGAACTTCTTTCCTTTCTGAAAGGTAATCGTCCAGTTAATTTTGATGTAACCGATAAGGATTGGGAAGACTTCTGGAGTGAGCAGACTGAGATCTCGCAACATTATAGTGATGAAGATCTCAATGCAATGTGTGATGCTGCTGAAGAGAAGGAAAAAGAGAAGTGTCGTGAATACAATCTGCGTGAGGCAGAGTATTATAATAAACGTGCAGAACTTGATGCCCAGCACTCTAAGTATTATAATGATCCTGGTCGAAACAAAACTTATGACGAAATGATTGCCGATGGGTGGCAAATGACCGATGATGGTTTCTGGACTAAAGAAAATGATAAAGGAATTGCATCGGTATCGTCATAATGTATACTCTCAAACTTCTTGCTCCCTTTGTTGCAGCAATGTGTCTTGAAGGAATTACTACGGGACAGGGTGATCATTGTGTTATTGACAATAGTCCACCAAATGTAGTAAAATACTATGAACCTGGAAAGTCCTGCTATGTCAATGGAACTTTCTATCGTAAATGTGAGGATCGTAATGGCACTATCTAAATCCGTAGAAGAATCTCTAAAAGAAGCAGAAGCATCATTGCGTAATGCATTAGCATTTGCTGCTCGTCAAGAACGCCCAATGGTTTGTAGTGTGATTGCCGATTTAATCTCCCGTATTGAATCAATGCAGAGCACTGATGCCATCCTGGATAAGTTGGAAGATCGTAAGTTTGGCGACTCTGGATTCTTTGGAACAACATTTGGTGAGTAAAGTAATGTAACTCAATCCCAAAGAAAATATTAAGTATCCTAGATATTGTGTTATAGAATGCTAACATTGGGTTACATCGCAAAACACTCATGACTCTCGCAAAAACTGGCACTGAAATCCTTACCGAAGAGGAATGGAATGAACTTATTGCTCTTAAAGAGGCAATTACTTATGCCCCACAGACAGTTTCTGCCCAAAAAATGGAAAAGTTTGCTGAATTGATGGTGCGATCTCTTGAGGGCAAAGAGTCTAACACCCCTCAATAAAATAAATAAGTATTATCCCGATACAAAACTATGGAAAACATCGACAAGCACATTCAAAAGGATGAGGATCTTTTGAATGACCCCACTATTTCCCCACAGTCACGCCGACATACAGAAGAAGAACTAGAAGCACTGAAAGCATATAAAGAAAATCATCCTGGCGAGTCACACGATCCTACACCACTTGAGTTGTATTGTGACACCCATCCTGATGCTTCTGAGTGTAGAGTTTACGACGATTGAGTGTGACAGTTGAATAGGTGGCACAGGGCATCCTGAAACCCATCCAGGATGCCCTACAATGTATCCATACACAAGGGAACCACCCATGACAGAATTCGTTGCTCAGCAGGATGCTCAGAATACCATCGAACTGAATGTCCGTAAGTGGACTCTGATGCTCTGTGATGCACTGTTGAAGAACTACATTGATTACAGTATCAAGTCTCATCAACGTTATGTTGAACAGTATGGAGACATTCGTGCAGATCTTAACATTACAAAATATGATTATCATCAAGCATGTATTGAAGACCTGAAGAATGGTCAGTGTGGTTATGAGTTTACTGTGGAGTCTGGTCGCAAGTATCACAAAATCATGATGAGTGCCAATGGTTCTCGTTCCGTTCATGCTTTTGTAGACAAGAAGACTGGTGAAGTGTATAAGTCTGCCAGTTGGAAGTCTCCTGCCAAAGGTGTACGTTATGACCTGCGATTGATCGAGCAGCGTGAGTGGTTGCTGGAAAATGCTGATTGGGCAGGTTCTTACTTGTATGCCCGATGATATACGTTACTATCATCCTTGCTAGTGTTGTTTGGGCAGCACTAGCACTCTTTTCCCCCTGGTTTAATCATCTCAACAAGGAAAATGACCATGAATGACAATCTCACTCCAGAACAAGTAATCGAATCTCTCAATCGGATGAAAATGACTCCTGAAGAGAGAGTAATTGCTGATGCCCAGGAAGCAGGTAAAAAACTTGGTGAAATCATCGCCAACATTCTCATTCTCTTTATTGCCCCAACTATTATTTGGTTAGCACTTACTTATCTTGTTGGTTTTCAAGTTGCCTGGATAAAAGTGTTTGGATACTACTTCATCTTTAACTTCATCAAGAATATTATTGTTCAAAGTTTCAAAAAATGAGCGTTTCTAAAGAACAACTGATCGACGCACTCTACAATGAGTATGTGTTTCTCTGCCATGATGATTTCGATCCAGATGAGGATACTACTCCTGAAGAATACCTTGAAATTTTGAAAGAAATGAGTTATGATGAGTTGGTAGAAGAGACTGGTACTGATGAGATATTCAGTATGGATGAGTTTATGGGGGCATGGGGATAATGAATAGTCTTTTAGCAGCATTATTTGTTATATCTCTACCCTCTTCCGCTCAAGCAATTACTTGGGGCGAATTCTGGGAACCATTCACACATAATGATAGTCATCATCATTATCATTATCATCATGAAATGTGTACAGAACGTATTGTCCGAGAGCAATACGTTCCAGGAAATCGTTGGAGAAGTGGATTTGTAAGGACATGGACCGAATGGATCACCATTCCATGTCATGAACGCCGTTACTACCCTCAATGACAAAAACTGACAAATTAATTTTCATTGGTTCTTTCTTATGGTTTCTACATTGGGGCACAAATCTTACATCTATCATGGTGGATATGGTTATCGCAAGAGGTTATGTGAGAGTGTTTCCTCTTGGTTTGTGACCAAATACTTTCCACGACACCAATTGGAAATTGAAATCTTTCATCGTGGACTAAAACGTGAAGGTGTCGTCGGATGGTGTGATATGATAGGTCCAAACTATCGCCCTAGGGAGTTTCTGATTGAACTTGACACATACATGGATGAAGAGTTGTACACCAGAACCCTTCTTCATGAACTCATTCATGTCAAACAATGGGTCGATAGATCACTTACATACTCAAACCAACATAGATACTTTAAATCTGTCAATGTTGATGAAATGGACTATGAAGATCAGCCTCATGAAATAGAGGCACAAGAAAAAGAAAAAGAGTTGCTTGATGAATACAAACGTGAAATTGAGAAACTCAAAGAAAAAGCAAAACAAATCAATCGATCCGTACCACGACATTTATTATGAATGACCAAGACATTCAAGAATTCATTCTTGCATTTGATGATTTCATGAAACATGCAGAAACTGAAGAACTCAATTATGAAATGCGAAAAGAATATGAAAACTACAGTAAAATGGTTGTAAATAGGGAAATTGAACAAAAAGCAGCAGAACTTGAAGTAACGTGCGATTATTATCTGCAGGAATTTATGTGATGGATCAGAAATCTAAGTTAATTTTGGCGCTTATACAAGTCGAAAACATTTCAAATTTGATGCACAAAAATGTCTATGAGGGGTTTATGACATCACATTTATTACCTCTAAAGTATGAATTTGAACGACAACTGGTTCTATTGACAAATAAAAACAAACAGTCTAAAATTTAAAAGCAATTTATTCAAATCAATGTCACAAAAGTATCTTTACATTGTTGATCACTACATTCCATTCCCACGTTCCGAATATGGTGGTATTTGGAATGTCATTGCAGAAAGCGATGATGAATGTTTTGACATTATTGCAGAAGAAGATGGTGGTTTAAATGATGATTACTTCAATCGACTTCGCGAGAACATTATGAAAGCACCAACATATGCTCTTGCTGAAAATGTAGAATCAGGTATTGTGGAACAATTCACAACATGAGTTATGTGCCACAAGTAGATGATTATGTAATATGGACTGATTCACTTGGAAAAGTTATCAAAGGGTGGGTTTATTTCTTTGACAAACAATATATCACCATTGAAATTGGTGTTAAGGATAAACAAGATGAATTAGTCCATTTTCACAAAAAAACACATGTTCTTGTTCTTTGTTATAATCGTGACTGGCATCAATTAGAATATGTCAAGTCCAGATCAAACAAAGAAGACGAATACAAGTCTCAACCTTATCGTGATTCTGATCTTTACTAATGAAGTACCAAGTCATTTACCAACAACCGAAGAAAAAGGGTTTTGTCACCCACAAAGCAACATTTTACAAAATTGAAGATGCTATGATGTGGGAACAACACGTAGAGAAGCAAAATTGCAAAGAAATTAAAATTATTCCAGCATAATACATATTAATAAGGTTACAATATTGTCTATGGATCACTATCTTATACAACCTCATCAGACGATATTAGTATTAAATGCGACCTATGAACCAATCAATTTTACCGATTGGAAACGAGCAGTTGTGCTTCTCCTCAAAGAGAAAGCACAACTGCTTTCTTCTAGGGTGATACGACTTGTAAACTACATCAAAATACCATTTTATAAGATTATGACTCACAAACCATCACGATCAATGATTTATGAGCGTGACGATCACACTTGTCAGTATTGTGGGGCAAAGAAACATTTGACGATTGATCATGTAATTCCAAGATCCCGTGGTGGCCAAGATACCTGGGAAAACATGGTTGTTGCATGTTCTACATGTAATACCAAAAAAGGAAACACATTGTTGGAACAAACTGGCATGAAACTGCGAAGAGTTCCAAAACCAATGGGAAATAAGATGATCGTAAAGTTAAATAAGTCGAATGTTGATGAATGGAAAGATTATACGTTTATCTGATAGTCAATACACACATATCTGAAGAATGTATCGTCTTTTTTCATAATTAAACGATTTATTGCCCTTGCAAGTAGAGTATACCTGGATTCTATTTTGTCTACAGTTAAAGACACTCTTTTTCTGTCAAAAAGTATTGCTTCATTATTAAATAAATCTACTTTTTCACCACCAACAGTAACCACAGTGTTTAATCTTGAGTTAGTATCGATTTGAATCAATAAACTCATATCACTGTGATCACTTAATTCAAAATGATTATATCTACTACAAAGTTGATTGGTAAAATTTAATATTTTAAATTCTTGGCCAAAAATGGTGGATAAAATGGATTCAGTTTCATCTAAATCAATATCTTCATCTGGTTTAAAAAGATTTGAAATTATACTGTATCCATGATTGTCAATGTAGTGCTTTGCACCAGTCGGGGCAGGTTCTGATCCTGGATCTAATGAACACATTAATCTTCGATCATCATACTTAAAATGTGTCTCCATCAGGGGTCTAATATTCATGAGAGTTCTATCAAAGTCCACGTTTGATCTCCATCATTCCATATATATTCCTTTCTTTGTTGTATCTCTTCTTCTGTCAATTCTGGTTTTGGTATTGGTGCTTCCCATTCTAAAGTCTCTTCATTTAAAATCCATGAATCATATGGACTTTGGCGTAAAAAAGCATCGTATTGTTCGTGATAGAACATACCTATTCCTGCATAATTTTTTCTTATGTTGGAATTGTATGATGTTTGTTTCCAATTAGTGTAACTTCCAAATAAATTTTGACAATATTGAATTCCAATAGATTCTTGTTCTTGATTATTTTCATCTAAAAGATTTTTATTATCAACGACAATAACAGAAATAACTACATTTTTGCTATTTAATTGTGCAAAATGTGCCATTTTATCCTCCGTAGTAATAATATCCTATAATAATAATTCCAGGTCCACCAGCTCCACCCAGATTTCTAGTAGAACTAGGAATATTTCTTGTTCCACCTCCTCCACCTCCTCCGCCAGTATTGACAACACCATCATCCCCAACGTGAAGACTAGGTGGGTATGTAGATGTAGGAGAACGATAAGCATATCCACCATCTCCACCCCCATCTTTCCCATTACCAAAAAGTGTCGGCTCTGGCTGCGCTGCTCCACCTCCTCCACCACCAGCAAATCTTCCATTAACTCCATAAGCGGAAGGTAATGAATCACCAGCAAAAACACCAAAGGATCTACCATCACCTCCGTCGCCAGCACCGCCAGGTTGTGATCCAAATCCACCTGTAGTCCTTGCACCTCCGCCGCCGCCGCCTGCCCAGTTTCCAGAACCACCATTACGTCCTTGTGGGGGTGTAACTGGTGGAGAATTGCCAGTACCGCTAGATCGGTATCCATTTCCACCAGATCCACCACCACCCGATCCTCCAGGTTTACCTGGAGTTTTCCAAAGCTCAGACGAAGGTGTATATTGTCCTCCTTTTCCACCACCAGCAGATTCGATCGTTGTAAAACTTGCTGGACCAGATATGTAAGATGGTGTTCCACTATCATCCAAAAATCCAGGTCCACCACTACCTATACTTACTGCATATGGTCCTGGAAAGACCTCTGCTAATCCCGATCTAAATCCTCCACCTCCACCGCCACCGCCGGCAGTATCAGTAAAACCTCCCCATCCAGAACCTCCTCCTCCACCACCGCCAATAATGGTATAAGATATTATTCCGCCGTTAGTAACAGTAAATGTTCCATCTCCCGTAAAGATGTGATATCTCACCGAATTTGAATCATTCTGTACTACTGTAACGGTTCCTGTTGAAGATGCCGATACAAATGGTCCCCATCTACCATCTTGTTTTAGGTGATATTGTTGGGCAATATTAAAAAGTCCTTGATCATTCCAAAAAGTTACTCCAAATCCAATTCTATTTCCAATAAATTTTGTCATGTTATCATAACTCCAGTACACGGACAATAATTATCCCAGATCCACCAGTTCTTCCAATAGAAGAACCACCTACTCCTCCTCCACCGCCACCAGTGTTAGCGTCACCATTTGTTGCAGAAGAACCAGGTTTACCACCACTGCCGCCACCACCATATCCACCATCTCCTAAATTATTTGAAGTTGGGTAACTTCCTCCGCCACCGCCACCAGCAAAATATCTACCAGATCCTGGTCCTGGAGTTCCATACGATGGTGGTATTGTTGTACTATCATCAAATGCAGATCTACCATTACCACCATCACTTTGAAGTGCTGAAGCAGAACCAGGATTCCCACTAGAGACTGCTCCACCGCCGCCGCCACCAGCATTAAGTGGTTCGCTACCAGAACCACCAGAATTTCCTTGTGGGGGTGTAACAGGTGGAAAATTTCCAGGGCGACTAACACGATTTGAAAACACACTTGACGAAGATCCACCACCACCCGAACCGCCTGGAGTTGTTGAATAGTATGAAAAGGAGGTAGGTCCAGTACCACCACCCCTTCCACCACCAGCGGATTCGATCGGTGTAAAAATTTCTGGACCCGTTATGTAAGATGGTGTTCCATTAGAATAATATGCTGATCCAGCACCTACACTTATTGTATAATCTCCAGCTCTACAAAACACGATACCAGTTCTAAATCCTCCAGCGCCACCGCCACCGGCACCCTCAAAAGTATAATAATTGTATCCACTGGCACCGCCACCGGCGACAATCATGTATTCAACATTTGCACCACTACCAGTTAATGTAAATGAACCAGCACCAGTGAATATGGCATAATTATAACCATCAGTAGTTGCTGGGATAGAAAGACTTTCACCACTTGAACTAAAGGTATAAGATAATAATCTATTTGTTTTAGCAAACCAATAGTGTTGTAGTGTATTAAAGATCCCACCATCGCCAACCAAGTTAAAGACAGTTGATCCAATTCTATTACCAATATTTCTAGTCATTAGTCTGTAATAATTTCATAAGATGTTATAATATCAACTCCAGAAGCAGTATCTGAATATGCTGTTAATGAAGTATTTTCTTCCATGTAGATAGGAGTATCTTTACCAAGAAGTGCAATAGAAGATCCTACTGGAATGGTTAAATCTTTGCAGACATAAGCACTTTGGTACAGAAGACTAACTGTTAATAATGATGTGCTTTTATTGGAGGCAAGAACAGTATTAATTTTATAGACATCATCACTTGCGGAAGCATTGCTTAATACTGTAGTAGGAGAACCACTGCTATTAGAAATGCTAGTGGATACGTCTGTTTTACCAGTAATTGTCGTTACTGCGACTATATTTGGTGCGGCCATGGTATAATACTAATTTTTTCTATTTATTTTTAACCAGGAGACAACCAGGCAATAATGGCAAGACCTAATCCAGATGGACCAATAATTCCTTGTGTTCCTTGGAAATCATTAAGTGGTCCTTGTAGTCCTTGAAGACCTTGTACGCCTTGGTTTCCTTGATTACCTTGCAATCCTTGCAATCCTTGGAGTCCTTGTAGTCCTTGCGATCCTTGATTACTTAGACCTTGATTACCCTGTAATCCTTGTAGTCCTTGATTACCCTGTAGTCCTTGTAATCCTTGGAGTCCTTGAAGACCTTGTACGCCTTGGTTTCCTTGATTACCTTGCAATCCCTGTAGTCCTTGAAAACTTTGAGTACCTTGAGAACCCTGGTGACTTAAACCTTGCAATCCCTGTAGACCCTGAAGTCCTTGAAGTCCTTGGAAACTTTGAGTACCTTGAGAACCCTGGTGACTTAATCCCTGTAGACCCTGAAGTCCTTGAAGTCCTTGGAAACTTTGAGTACCTTGAGAACCTTGATTACTTAGACCTTGGTTACCCTGTAATCCTTGTGTACCTTGAAAACTTTGAGTACCTTGAGAACCCTGGTTACTTAATCCTTGGTTACCTTGTAGTCCTTGACTACTCTGTAGTCCTTGAAATCCTTGACTTCCACGAGTAGCCTGATTACCTTGAAGACCTTGATTGCCTTGTAGGCCTTGAATGCCCTGATCACCAATAAAACTGTTACCGAGTATTTCTGATAGTTTGGGCATTATAATAAAAGGGACCTTATTGTGATATTTATCATAAGTACTTCCACATATAACCTTTATAGGTATAACGTAATCCAGATTTCAAACAACGAATAATACCACTACGATTGGTAGTAGGTTTACCTGGTAATTGCTTTACTGCATCTTGTATGCACTTAAAGTGATGCTCTTGCCAGGTTATTTTATTGATTGCCGCAATGGGTACATTCTTACCACGACCTTCTATTTTGACACGATATCCTTGACAGTGATAACCTTTACGAGCACATGTTAATATAAAAGAGTTCTTATTTCTATCACCACAGATATGTTCAGCAGCGTCCATTGCATTATCCCATTCATATAACATACCAGTTTTTAATTCAATTCCTTTAATCTTAGTACCACCAAACTTACCACGATTGTTTATATCATAGAATCCATAGTCTTTCTTATCTTCTTTTACTTCAATTAATTCTTCTACTTCTTCATCAGTATTGAAAGTATCATCATTGTATTCACTCTTATACTTGTCTATCCAGTATTGTTGTCTTTCATCTAATAGTTTAGTATCACATTCTTCTAATTGTTTAATTCTAAATGTATGGGTATTATATTTACGAATGTCTTTATGTAGTGGTAATGGAGACATTTTCCTGGATTCAAGAATGTGATCTGCCCAGTCTTTGTTCATTCCACGAGTGGTCTGTCCCACGAACTTGTGTCCAGTCTGTTGGTTGATGATAAGGTAGATCTCTCCCTGTGCCATGTGATGTATTGTGTATACTTATTGTTGTAATATGTAGTGATATGGATTTCTTATGTAGTAATTTTGTTATGGAATCCTTATGTTTTGGTTATAAAAAAATATGATCTTTAAAAAGTTTATAAATATTCTCTTATCTTTAATTTAAATCCTTTTTATTCTTGTATTTTTGATGAC
>Ga0208162_1001394_pt1 | contig 12605 bp, 14 predicted proteins | sample CB_VirMetaG_4_FD_184539 | JGI IMG/M metagenome (GOLD analysis project Ga0208162, IMG submission 184539) | Freshwater to marine saline gradient viral communities from Chesapeake Bay - CB_1508_1M Viral MetaG (SPAdes) (version 4) | ecosystem: Environmental > Aquatic > Marine > Coastal | place: USA... | reverse complement strand
GTTAAGAGACAATATACTAGCAGGTTCTACCTCAGGTACAGTAGAAAGTATTACATTTGTAGCACCTTTAACAGGTGGAACTATAACAGACACAGGTAGTGTCAGTCTACCACAAGCTAATAATTCTACTGATGGTTATCTATCTTCAACTGACTGGACAGCATTTAACGCTAAACAAAACATTAGTGAGAAAGGCCAAGCAAATGGCTATGCACCACTTAACGCGTTCACTAAAATAGACGTTCAATACCTGCCTGACAGCTTTGTAGGCGCGGTAGTTTACCAAGGTACATGGAACGCAGGGACAAACACACCCACACTTCCAACCCCAGATCCTAACAACAAAGGTTATTACTATGTAGTAAGCGATCCTGGTACTTATCTAGGCGTAACTTATGGCATCGGTGACTGGGTTATTTCAAATGGAACTGCATGGGAAAAGGTCGATAACTCACAAAGTGTAACGTCTGTAAACGGGCAACAAGGTGTAGTTGTTTTAACTACTACAAATATTACTGAAGGTACTAATCTTTATTATACAGACGCTAGAGTGGCGTTGGCACCATCAGTTGTAGCTAACACAGCTAAAGTATCTTTTCCAGGTTTTGGAACTACAGCAGGTACAGCACTTGAAGGTGATACAGTAATACCAGCTGCTTACACAAACGCAGATGTTGATGCTCATTTAAACGTATCAACAGCTCAACTTGATCAAGTTTTATCTTGGAGCGGTGTTGATTATACTTGGGTAGATCAATCTAGCGGTGGTAGTGGTAGTGTAACAGAAATTACTACAAGTGGAGGTTTAACTGGTGGTCCAATTACAAGTACAGGTAATATATCAATAGATCCAACTGGTACTATTGGCGCTGGTACTTACGGTAGTACATTTAGTAGTGTTAAGATAAACGAAATAGAAGTTGATGCTTACGGTAGAATAGTATCTATATCAACTGGATCAACTGGATCTGGTAGTGGTACAATGTCTAGCTTTAACGTTACCAACGGGACAACGACAGGTGTCATGTCTGACAACGGAACGTTTCAAATATCTAGTGGTAGCGGGATCAGCGTTTCACTTGCTGGGTCCGGCAGTTCAGCGATATTTACAGTAGCAAATACTGACAGAGGTTCTGCGCAAAATATATATAAGAATTTTAGAGCGGACACAGGTGGTACTGCTACAGCTAATATTAACAATGACACTCTTGTTATAGCTGGTGGTACAAATATAGAAACAAATAGAAGTGGTGATACTATAACTATAAATGCTACAGGTGGTAACACTGACACTACTTATAGCTACGAATCGACTCAAAGTACTAATGACGTAGATCTTACTCTCACCGGTTCAGACGCTTCAACAAACACAGTTAAGCTTGTAGCTGGTTCAAACGTAACTTTAACAGATAACGGTTCTAACCAAGTTACTATTGCTGCTGCTACAGGTACAGGTGTTGGTGGTAGTGGAACAGCAAGCTATATACCTATATGGTCAACTGGATCTACGATAAGTGATAGTATTATATATGAATACGATTTTGGAGGTGGTCAACGTCAAATTGGAATTAACACAACATCTCCATTTGCTATGCTAGATGTTAATGGTGATCTTCAAGTTAATAGCGACACGTTTACACCAGCCCGTATTTATCGTGAGCTGCCAACTACTTCTGGCACAGAACAAGCTCTTCACATTAAAACATATACAAACTCAGGAGCTATACAAGACGGCTTTGGTGGAGGTATAACTTTTTCTTTAGCTAATTCTGGTATTGATACTAATATTGCGGCTAGAATATATGCTGTAAGAAATGGTGGTGACACTACAGGTAGTTTACAATTTTACGGTGGATTAAATGGTAGTGTGAATATTGCTAACATGATTAGCACTGGTCAATTAGAATTACCAGGCTATGGTGGAGGTTCGTTTACCGGCACTGCCACAAAGAGTTTAGCTGTAAATGCCGGCGGCGATGTTATCGAAATTGACGTTGCAACATCTAATGTACAATCAGATTGGAATGCTACAAGTGGTGCCGCTGAAATATTAAATAAACCAACAGACCTTGTTTCTGGTACAACACAAAGTCAAACAGCTGTTACACAAATAAGAACACTAACATCTGCTGAATATCAGGCTATAACCCCCGCAGCTGATGTACTATATATAATCGTATAATATGGCTGATTTAAAATTCGGAAATGTAACGCCTGCTGTAGGTAACATTAAGCTAGGTAGTAATAATGTTTCTGAAATATATCAGGGCACAACTAAATTATGGCCACTAGGCTCAGCTCCGCAGCCAGGTGAAGTTACTGTGTGCGATTTAATATGGACAAAAACAAATTCAACGATTACAGCAACAACAACTGGCGGTAATATACCTATAGTTACTAATCAAAGCGATTGGGTAACTAAGTGTCAAAATAATGAGCCAGCTGCTTGTTATTGGCAGTTTGATTCTAATAACGCTTTTAGAGGTCTTTATTATAATGTTTTTGCGACAGAAGTAATACAGCCACCAACAGGATTTAGACTTCCTACACAGCAAGATTGGCAAGATTTAATAAGCTGTGCCGCAACAGGTTCTCCTGATAACAATAGTGATGTAACTTCTTTAGCTAATAATTATTATGGTTTTTGGCCTTCTAACGTAGCTTCTAATTCAAGATTCGGAACAGTAGATTTTAATTCAATAGGTGCCGGCTATACATGGACATCAAGTATATCTGTACCACCGCCAACTCCACAAGGTTGGTTTAGCCAAGGTGTAAGAGATCTGTATCATCAACAACAATCTGGCAGCTTACCAAATAGTTCTTACATAGTGACTATGTTTTGGCATACTCAAAACCGTGATTGGCTTGTTGCATATTCTACAGCTAGTTTTAATGATGGATTCGCTACTGGTAAAAATGGTGGGGCTTTTATGAGATTTGTTAAAGATGCGCAATTACTTGAGCTTTATGATAACGATACTCAAACCGGACCAACTGTTAGTTCTATAACAGAATCAATACTTAGCCCTCCTCCAAGCAGCCAAGGCCAAAGAACTTTTACTAGAGATGCTGGGTCTGTAGTTGTTCCATCCGGTGGTGGTGATGTTACTTTATTTCAATATCTAGATAATTCTACATTACCAAATATAACAGATGCTCATTTTGGTGTGGTACCTCCAAACTCTACAGCAATAGTTGGTGGAGCAATTAATGTTTATCCTAACGCAAATAGATATGCATTCCAACTATCTTATAGCTTAGAATGGAGTAATGATAATCAAGGTGGAGTATGGAGTCCTGATGGTTTTGCTAATAGAAAAACAGGTACACTTACATTACCACAAGGAACTTGGTATTTAGAATTAGAGTTTTTTGGTGAAAAAACGGTTTTTCCTGGTCAAGTTGAATTTTTTACTGGACTTAGCATTTAATAAAAAATAACTTATGCCCATAATATCCTCGTATAAAAAAAATAATACGCCAGATCCATCTGATATACTTATAGGAACAGATGTATCTAATGGGCAGACTAAAAACTTTAGCTTAGGTGGAGCATCAGTTGTTATAATAAACGACTTTTTAAAACACTCTGCCTGGAAGTTTATTATACAAGACCCTGATCCAGACCCTAGACCAGAAGGTACTATATCGTTTGAAAACTATGGTGGTCAAGCTACGCCTTGGCAAGATATAACTAGTTTATATATAAACGTGCAAATGCCGGTAACGGTGCCTGTAGTTTTACCTTATTTACAAAGGTTTATAGGTTACGATATAATCATACAAGACGTAAGATCATTAGGTAGATTTGGCGTTTATACGTTAACAGCTTTAACTCAAGTTCAAGGTAATGTTTATAACATGGAGCTAGAGTTTGTAACTGGTAACAACAACATACAAGCACTTCAATATTATTCAATACAAATAGACATAGTAGAAGGTTTTGATTCTCACTATGAATTCGTACAAGGCGTACCAGCTACAACTTGGGACATAACACATAATTTAGATAAGTTTCCTTCAATATCAGTTGTTGACACAGCAGATACAACTGTTATAGGTAGCTATGAGTACATAACAAAAAATAGAGTAATATTGAACTTTTCAGATGCTTTCGCTGGAAAAGCATTTTTAAACTAAAAAACAATGGCAATACAATTTGTAAATAATGTAGATTTTAATGCGAATCAAGCGCAATCTATAAGAATAGAAAACTTAGCAACAGATCCTACTACAGAATTAGTTATTGGTAGAATTATATTTAACACAGCTGCAGATACACTTAAGCAATATGTAGCTGACGCTGGAAGCGGTAGCCCTGGTTGGGTTGAAGTTGGTAGCAGTAGTGGCGTAGAAACTTTAACAGCAGCTCAAGGTACTTTTATATCTTTTACTACAGCTAGTTCGGCAACTGGCGATGTTGATTTAGGTACGTTTGATCTTTCAGCTGGCGGTTCACCTAGTGCAAGTACATTTTTAAGGGGTGATAATACTTGGGCAGCGGCAGGTACAGTATCATCTGTTGGTCTTTCGATGCCAGCGGCTTTTACTGTAACAAATTCTCCAGTAACTGGATCTGGAACTTTAACTGTAACAGGATCTGGTACCACGTCTCAGTATGTAGACGGAACAGGTGCGCTGCAAACATTTCCAACTATACCAACTGTACCTTCTAACATTGTAGAAACAGTAACTACTACAGATGGTACATACATAGATCTTACACCAAACTCTCCCACGGATGGTGCGGTAACAGTTACAGCAGACTTAAGCGCAGTAGACGGCACAGCTGGCGCAAATGAAAGATACTTAACTAAAAACAATACTTGGGCAACAGTTGCTTCGATACCTGGTACCTATGATTTTAACGTAACTGCGGACTCTGGTACAGATCAAACTATTGATAGTGGTAACACTTTAGACATAGCAGGTGGAACTAACATAAATACCGAAGTAGGCGCGACTGATACCGTAACAGTAAACTTAGATGATAGTATATCTTTAACAGGTAGTTTAACAGTTGGAACAACAGGTGATTTTACAGGTCAAGTTACAGTACCAACCGCAACAGCTTCAACAAGCGCGCCTAACTTAGCTCAGGTTCAGTCTTTAATTGCTGGAGTTGGTGTATTCCAAGGTGGTTACAATGCTATAACAAACACACCGGCTTTAACAGGTAGTAGTAACATAGCGTTAGATCAAGGTGATTACTTTGCTGTAACCGATTCAAATAATACTTCATTTTTAGGTACTATTTTAGAGGTTGGTGATTTAATATTTGCTAACAACGATATAACAGCAAACTCAACCCCAACTGCTTCTGACTATACTATTGTACAATCAGGACAAAGTATAGCAGGCGAAGGTGCTACTGATGGAGCTACAACAAAAGGTATTGCTGGCTTCAACTCTGCACACTTTAGTGTTACAACAAACGGATTTGTTTCAGCTGACGTAGCAACTGCGAGTTCAATTGGTATTGGTAACGTTGCTGCTTCTACAGATGTTGAATATGATGGTTTAAGAGTTGACTATTCATCTGGTACAGCAACTGTTGGTTTAGATATAGCAAGTATACCAACAGTAACATCAACTCCTTCTGGAGCAGCTGATGCTTATTTCCCATTTGTTGATGATGGAAGTGGTGAGCAAAAAACAATATCACTTGAAGATTTAGTTGCAGAAATTGATGTGTCAAACGGGGTTAGAGTAGATCTAAACGGAAGTGACACAGGTGTTACAAGAACTGAATCTGGTGGTATAACTAGATATGACATAAATGTATCTACCGTTGAAGATATAGATTCAGGTAACGCTTTTGGAGCGTCAAAGGCTTTTAATGTTAAAGTAGAAGTTATAACATCTGGAGGTCAAACAGTTTATGCGGATATTCTTAGAGGGAGTGGAACAAGTGGATTACTTAGCATTTTATTTACTGGAAGCGTAGCCAACAGTACATATCAAGCCCTACTAGTTGACGTAGGATAAAACAAATAAAATTTAATGGCAATACAGTTTAAAAATCTAGTAGACGTATTTGAACAGAGAACAGGAGCTATAGCGACAGATGCTTATACGCTAACTGTATCTACTGAACAAACATCAGGAGCTACACCAAACCCTGGCACAGGAGGTTTAAAAGTTCAATACTATAGCGTTAGCAGTGGAACCACTCATGGTTTTGGTTTAGTTGCTGGCTCTAGTTCTAGTGATTTTTTAACTAGTGGCCCAATGCATTTTTATACTAACTCAGATTTAGATACAAACAATGCTACAGGGCTTGCAATGGTTATTGATTCTTCTCAAAACGTAGGTATTGGGACAACATCTCCGACAGGCGATTTGCATGTCAAGGCAAGGGCCTCTGATGGTTATACCGATATTGTATTGCAAGATAGCAACACCGGAGGGTTTTATGGCCAACATATATCTTTTCAAAACTGGGTTGGTTTAGAAGCGGCTAGTATAAGCGTAAATAGTAACCCTGCTGCTGCTGAATTAAAGCTTCAGTATGGTTTTTCTGGCGTGACAGACGTAGGTGAATTTAGAATATCGAGTGGTAATTTTTCTTTTAGAAAAAACGCTACAAATGTAATGTTAATCCAGTCAGATACTAATGTTAATATAGGAATGTCTAGTCCCGCTGTCAATAAATTAGATGTTGCAGGCGACATTGGCATTAACGAAAGTATAATACATAATGGCGACACTAATACTAAATTTGGTTTTGTAGCTAATGATAATTTTGCTATAACAACTAACGGCGTAGAAAGAGTAAGAGTAACATCAGGCGGCAACGTTGGAATCGGAACGTCGAGTCCCAATACTGCATTAGAAGTTGACGGGGCTATTACAACAACTACTTCGGACTACGTTCAAGGGTCAACAGGTTCAAGACTGATATTGGAAACTTCAGGTTCGGGCAATACGAATTCATATATACAAGCACAAAGTAGTGGGGGGACATCAAGCGCAGAAGATTTAGCGCTTCAACTATTTGGGGGCAATGTTGGCATTGGAACGGCTAGTCCATCTGAAAAATTGGATGTTGCAGGAAATGTCGGCATTGACGAAAGTATAATACATAATGGTGACACTGATACTAAAATTGGTTTTGTAGCAAATGATAACTTTGCTATAACAACTGCAGGTGTAGAAAGAGTAAGAGTTACATCAGGTGGCTCTGTTGGTATAGCTACAAACAACCCAGGTGCTAAACTAGATGTTGAAGGTAATGCAGTTTTAGGATCTTCTGGTAACACAGCAACCGGCAGTTATGCTGTTGCTTTAAACCAAAATAATACAGCTAGTGCTTTAGATTCATTAGCTACTGGAGAAAATACTACTGCATCAGGTAGACAAGCTTTTTCAGGCGGCTTTAACACTACTGCCTCCGGAGACGCTTCGTTTGCAGTTGGAGCACGCACAACAGCTTCAGCTTATCAATCGTTTGCTGCAGGTGCAGAAACAAATGCTACTGGTATAGCTTCGGCTGCTTTTAACGCGTTAACCGACGCAACTGGCGTAAATTCATTTGCTATAGGCGGAGACACCACGGCAAGCGGAGAATCATCTTTTTCATTAGGTGTAGGTGGTAACGCGCAAGGCTTAGGTTCAATATCTGCAGGTTTAAGCTGTAATACTGGCGGTAGTGCTAATGGTGCTTTTGCTGGTGGCACAGCGTCAAATGCTAATGGTCAATATAGTATAGCTTTTGGAGATGTAGCAAATGCCTCAGGTAGAGTCTCGCAAGCCTTAGGATATATAGTAAATGCAACAGGACAATATAGCTTTGCCGCTAACTTTAACAACACAGCTTCTGGTCAAGCTTCTGCTGCCTTTGGTCAGCAAAACACAGTAAGTGGTACGCAGAGTATAGCTTCGGGTTTTTTAAATACAGAGCGAAACGGCGCGTCAGCAACATTCGGCTCTTTTAATGGGCAACAAGCTCATTCAGTAAGCAATAATCAGTTTATGTTTGGAAGGTATTTAAACGTACCTAGAAACAGCAGCGGAACTCCATCACAAGGCTGTATGGTAGTAGGCGAGCATAATACATATTTAAACCGAACTGATGTAAAATTTGCAGTAGGCACAGGTGCAGGTGTTGGAGCTGAAGCAGATTCATTTACTGTATTAAAAGACGGTAATGTTCTAATGGAGCAAATAGTAAATAAAAATTATTCAAGTGATTCAGCGGCGGCTTCTGGCGGAGTGCCGGTTGGTGGTATATACCACAACTCTGGAGATTTAAAAATAAGACTTACATAAAATGGCTAATACATATAATTTAGAAATATTAAAACTAGAAGTTAAGCTTTTAGAAGATACATTAGAAAATGTAGTTTTTCAAGCAGACTGGAGATATACAGCTACATCAGAAAACGAAGAGTACACAGAGCAATCTGTAGGTCTATCTAGTATACCAGCTCCTGATCCAAATAATTTTACACCATTTGATGATCTAACAGAAGAGCAAGTTAAAAGTTGGGTAGAAAACGAAGTTGACTTTAGTAAATTTAAAGAATACTTAGATAATAGAATAGAAGAAAAAATAAACCCACCTACTGAAGTTAAAGACGTACCATGGTAAAAATCACTAAAAATAAGTGATATATAAAGTATACCCTGCTCGGGAAAGAGCAACCAAATAAACTAATATAAAACCAAAACCAATGACACTATATTACAAGACTCATACGTGGAGTAGTCAACCGCAAATATCCGAAGACCAAATAAACTTTTGGAAGCATATCGCTGATAAAACAAATTGGCGAATAGTACAATTACCAAATGGATATTTTCAAACTGAATACAAAGATCAAGATGGAGCTTGGCAAGATGTTACTCGTAGAGAAACTATGGACGGCGCAGAGGCGGCTATAGATGGTAGCATCGAGCATTATACTAAAAAGCTTGAATTTGTAAAAGGGCCTAAGGTAGTTAAAACTTTTGAATAAAAATAAATTGGAAAATCCTCAGCGCCCGTGTACTAAGAAGGTGTCTAGGAACGGGTGGCACTTACGGGTTTTCCATTCAATACGCTACTCGCGAAGAGTAAATTAAATTAAATTAAATTAAATATGTCAGATAAAATTGTTAAAAACCTTAACTTTGGGGAAGACGCAAAGAACAAGGTGTTTAAAGGTATAGAAAAACTCACAAAAGCTGTTAGCTCCACACTCGGGGCTAGCGGCCAATGTGTTATACTAGAAGATGATCAGGGTAAACCTGTCATAACTAAAGATGGTGTAACTGTCGCAAACAGTATTACATTAAGAGACCCAGTAGAAAATATGGGTGCTACGCTTCTGAAAGAGGCTGCTAGAAAAACTGTGCAAGAAGCTGGAGACGGAACAACAACAGCTACAGTACTAGCGCACTCAATTTTAACAGAGTCTTATAAAAATTTAGATAAAGATAATACTCGTAACATTAAAGAAGGTATAAATAAAGCCGTTAATAATGTTATTAAATACCTAGAGAAAAAAGCAATACCAGTCGAAGGTACTATGCTTGACGACGTTGCTACTATTAGTTGTAATAACGATAAAGATCTAGGTAAGATAATTGGGGAAGCGTTTAAAGTTGCTGGTGAAAACGGTGTTGTTGTGATGGAGCCAACAACCGAAGATACTACAGAGCTTGAGTTAGTTGACGGTGTTCAATATGACAAAGGTTTAACTAACTCTCATTTTATAACAAGCAAAGATAAGCGAATAGCTGAGCTTGATAATCCATTAGTATTACTACTAGAATCACCTGTAGAATCTGTACGTAAAATACAGTCGGTGTTGGAGTATGTAATTAAAAATAAAAAACCTTTACTTATAGTGGGTGATTTAGAAACCGAAGTGCTAGCGACACTAGCTATGAACAAAGTAAAAGGTAATATAAAAGTAAATGTAATAAACGCTCCTACGTACGGTATAAATAAGAAAGATACACTTTCTGATTTAGCTTTACTAACTGGCGCCACTGTGGTAAATGAAGATCTTGGAGATGATTTAGATGTTATTAATCCAGACTTTCTAGGCGCTTGTGATAAAAGTATTACAAGTGATACAGAAACAATATTACAAGTTGATACATCTACTGATGAAGTTAAAAAATTAATTAGCTCAGTAAAAGATTTAATAGCTAAAGCTAAAGCACCCGGTGAAGTTATACGTCTTGAAAAACGTTTGGCTAGACTTTCAGGTAAAGTCTCGGTTGTAAAAGTTGGTGCTAATTCAGAAATAGAATTAAAAGAAAAATCAGATAGAGTTGAAGATGCTATCTGTGCTACTAAAGCCGCGGTAAAAGAAGGTATAGTATCAGGAGGCGGTATAGCTTTACTCGATGCATCTAATGAAACTAAAGCCAAGAGCGTTGGTGAAAAGATTCTTCTCGAAGCTATTAAAGCGCCGTTTAAAACTATACTAAATAATGCTGGACTGGAAGAGGTTGGTACGCCCGAAGAAGGTATGGGTGTTAACGTAATTACAGGTGATATTGTAAACATGATTGATAAAGGTATTATCGATCCTTTGCTTGTAACTAAAAGTGCACTTAAACACGCGGCTTCAGTGGCTACCACTATATTATCTACAGATTGTGTAATCAATAATTTAAGAGTTGAATATGAAGGCAATAGGTAGAAATATAATTATAAAAAAGAAAAAAGAAGATACCGTCAAAAAAACAGACGGTGGCCTTATGTTGACTGGCTCACAGCGGGTTGATATACGTTACAAAGAAGCAACTGTGCTTCATTGTGGTGATGACGTTAAAGGTATAGAAGAAGGTAAAACTATATTCTACGATAAAAACGCAAGTCACCGCCTTGAAGTTGATAAAGAGGTTTTTCATGTTATACGTGATGTTGATGTAGTTGTTATACTATGAAGCTAGACGCTAGTGACATTAGGGATTTAAATCTTCTTAAACACTATCGTATAATACGTAAGTGGGCTTGCAAAAACAACGATCTTAACGATGCAGAGCTAGAGTTATTAATATATTTAGACTGCATGGATATGTTTACACGTAAAGATTTTGAAGATGGTACATATTCTTTTAGTTGGGATAATAGACGTTGGAACAAGCTTTTACAAAAAGACTGGATTACACTTTGGAGAAAGTATAATAGAACTACACAAAAGTATAATATATACAAAGTATCATTTAAAGGTAAACAGTTAATATCACGCATGTATAGAATTATGCTAGGTGAAGAAGATATACCTACTAGCACCAGACGTAATAGCATAATGAAAGGCAAGACTTACAGTGATAAAGTTTTGTCATTTGCTATTAATAAAGTTAACAAAGATAAACAAAGATAATTATGGCTAAACATAAAACAATGGCATACATGGTAGATCCTACTATGGCAGCCGCAGGTATACAAGCTCAAGCAGCACCTATTAGTCAACCTCAAGCTTTTAGCTATGACGTTCCTATGCAGGCAAATATGATGGGTAACGCTAGACCCGTATTCAATCAACAAACGCAAGGAATGGCTCAAGCGGCTTTTGGAACGCCAGCAATGAGACAAGCTTCTGTTGGGGCAGCTTTTCAAATGACCCAAGCTCAAGAAGATGCATTTGGACCAGGTGGTCATTCTGAAAACCCAGGTTTGTATAAAAACTTAAAATAAAAACTATGGATCACAAGATAGAAAAATTAATTAGAAAACCTGTTCTTGAAGGGCAAGTAGGTGAGTCTCATGTTTGGGATGGGCCATTAAACACTGAAGGTTTTCCAATGGGAAATGGCAGCAGTTCTGGTATTACTGGTATGAAGATTAAAATGGCTAAGTGTAGCTACACGCCAGGGCCAATTACTAAAAAGGCTCAAGGTGTCTAAAGTAGATAAAAAAACTTTAAAGTGTAACAAACCTAGAAAAACACCAAGTCACAAGACTAAATCACATATTGTTAAAGCTTGTGAAAATGGTAAAGAAAAGATAATTAGGTTTGGTCAGCAAGGCGTAAGTACCGCCGGCAAGAAGCAAGATGAAAAATCAAAAGCAAGACGTGCTAGCTTTAAAGCGCGCCATGCAAAAAATATTAAGAAAGGTAAAATGTCTGCCGCCTATTGGGCCGACAAAGTAAAATGGTAATTATGGAAAAAGGACACTTTGGAGAATACACTGGTAACGCAAGATGTTGCAAAACTCCAGTTACAAAAAGTAACTATAGAGCTTCAGTTGCAGATGATGCTGCTCATATTCATTATTTAAAAGAAGATATTGATTATGATGATAAACATGGCCATAGCGATGAGAATATGACTGCAGATGAAAAGCACATATCTAAGTTAGCAGGTGATATGAAGTATGATGAAAAACATCACGGATCACCAGCTAAAGCTCATTGTTATAAATAATGAAATCAAAAGGTTTAGGTGACGACATAGCTAAGTTTACTAAAGCTACTGGTATTAAAACAGTGGTTGATAAAATGGCTGAAGGTCTAAACATAAACTGTGGCTGTAATAACAGGCAAGAATGGTTTAACAAAAAATTCCCATACAGAAACTAATGGCATTTAAACTAACACCTCCGTTTCCAATAGACAATACACCAGTATATCATGTTGATATGGAAGATGGTGTGT
>Ga0208162_1001389_pt1 | contig 12643 bp, 14 predicted proteins | sample CB_VirMetaG_4_FD_184539 | JGI IMG/M metagenome (GOLD analysis project Ga0208162, IMG submission 184539) | Freshwater to marine saline gradient viral communities from Chesapeake Bay - CB_1508_1M Viral MetaG (SPAdes) (version 4) | ecosystem: Environmental > Aquatic > Marine > Coastal | place: USA... | reverse complement strand
GAAACTCTACCAGAACAAACTGCACAAACAGATGGTTCTGTTCTAAGAACCAGATGGGATGGTTCTAAGTATGTTGCATACTGGACACACGATCTCGACGCAAACTATAGACTAGAGAACCCAGATCAATATCCATTCCGTTATATCATTAACAGAGGATACACAGTTGCTGGTTATAAAAACGCTGCTCCATGGAGAAATGGAAACAGAACTTCTCACCCATCCGATGTTACTATTTCTCTGGGTGATATCATTGACAGAACTGCAGCATACATTGGTGGTTCTCACAATGGCGTTAACCTCTTCGTTTATAACTGCGCTAACTCTTGGTTGCCTAATGATGCAACTACATGTTCGTTCAGCATGATCACAGAAACCAACAGAGGTCAGAACTCTTCTTGGAATGATACCAGAGCAAGAAGATACTCTGGTGCATGGCAAGATTTCCTGGGCAATCAGTGGAGAACAAATGGTGGTAGAAACAGAGCATATATCACATCTGGTAATGGCAATACATCTCGCCATGACTTGAATACCGAGTCTATGCTTTCTGAAGTTGGTGGTAACCTTAACCACGTATCACACGCAGAAGGTGAATACTACGCTTGGGTTTCTTCTGGTCAGCATAGATTTACATTCTCCAATGAAGGTTATAGTGCTTGGAGTAGTTACTCACCAGCTCCTGGTAACGATGGATTTAATAAACACCTTGCAACCAGAATCGGATTCTTCTATTGTTCTGAAGCTGGTAATACTAATAGAAACGTTACTAAGAGAAGAGATAACGATGCTGTTATTCTGAGGAGTGGTCTTTCTAAACCAGAAAATGGTGGTGAAGAAAACATGCACACTGGAATGAATAAAGGATATAGTATTTCTAACTACAACGGAGCACAGAATAACAACGCTTGGATTTACTTCTATTATCAAGATGCTATTCGATTTGCAGATGGTACTCTAACTTATCGTAAGGGTATCCCAGGAGCGTCTTCTGGAACAGGACAAGAAGGTGGTGATATGATGGGTGCTGGTGTTACACCAAGAACCTACATGACATATAGTGGAAACACGTTCAAGTCAGCACCTGGAACTATCACATATGGAAATACAATTTATGGCGATTATGCTGGTGAAGGTCTTGCAGACGCATCAGGATCAACAGGAGGCATCGGTAGCTACTAATGGAAAACTCAATGGAAACAAACTATCCCGCACCTATAACAAAGTTAAAAAGATTTTACTTTTTAACAAAGGATATTCGCCTAGCAAACAGTATCCATGATTTAAGAGTTTTATATTCTAACATGGATTGGTACGCTGTGTCTATTCCAGAAACAGAAGTAGTAATTTTTTCTACTAATGTTCAAGGAAAATATTATCCAATTGAACGCGATGTAGCATTTAAAGGTTTCAAATCTTTTTCCGATATCAGACCAGAGACAAAAGTTCTTAGACAAGAAGTTGATGGCGAACTAGTGTCGTTTGATTCTGAAGGTATTGCAATGGCACCAGATTCCGATGAAGGGAAAAAAATTGCAGTTCCTATGGATGAGCACAGAACTGAATGTGTTATGAAGGCAATGAAGTTGATTGCAAAAGCTGTTATTGAAGAAGAATTTGATAAAAGATTTATGCTTCTTGATACTGCATCAACAATGGAAGCGTTAACTTTTGAGCTACAATACGAAGAAGCAAAAGCATACAAAGAAGATAATACTTCCGAATGCCCACTACTACATGAAATGTCTATCGCAAGAAACGTTCTTTTAGTTGATATGGTCAATATGGTTCTTGCTGGAAGAAAGAAGTATAAAGATCAAGTTATTGATTTGATGAAGAGAATGAATGCTGTGAAGTATAAGTTCAAAATTGCCTCTTCTATTAGAGAACTAAATAGATTATACGAGGACTACCTTGGTGTTGCAATGCCCGAACAGCAAGCAATGGAAGAAGGAAGAGTTGTCGAATTCGAGAGAGTAGTACCCGTTAAAGTAGGATTTCAATTTTAATTATTAACCTTTGGAGGTAGTTATGTTAAGTAAGGAGCAGATCCTTAGTAACGCGATTAAATTTGCAACTGGACAGACTGATTATCAGAACGAACATTTTGTAATGAATTCTCATGTTACTGGGTTTCGTCAAATTCGTCAGGCTCTGCTTGAGATCGAGAACCGCTATCATGGTATCAGAAAGATCAAGCTTGATGTAAGACGAGATGAAGTTAGATTGAAACAACTTCGCAAGGACATTGCGGAGTGTGAGGATCCACTGGAAGCAGAACTCTGGCAAATTGATGTCGAAGATGTCGAAGTTGATCAAGAAATTAGACACAGAAAGATTGCAAGAGCAGAACAAGAATTAGACATCTTTATTAAAAAGATTCAAGAATGTGTAGAGAACGAGGAAGATATTGCTCGTTACTTTGATGGTGATCCAGAAGAAGAAGAGAAGTATTGGGTTGCTCGTATGGGCAAACAAGCAGCGATGGATATTCTATCGTTTGGCAGAATTAGTGTTGGAAACTTAGATTCAATTTCAATGCTTCCAGAAGAGCAACAGTTGCAAATTCTTTCTATTGGTTTCCAGTATTCTAATTTGCTTGGTGGTCAACTTGCCAAGATTGAAGGCAAGACACGAGAGTATACAAAGCACTTACTTGCGGATGAAAATAATTTAAGACTTCCCACGTTCGAAGGTATTGAAGAGCAGATGCAAGTTAAACTACTAACTTCACTGCAAGGAATTGTGGGAGGAACAAAGAAAGGAGAGAACCCACTAATTACAGGAAAAGAAGAGTGATATATTATGAATCAAAACTTTTGGGATTACTCGGTTGAGCAAAACAAGACCGAGTTGAAATCAATTCATCATACTTTTCCAACACCAATTTTTGAAAGTGATATCACAGTTTCAAATACAGATGAAATCATTGGCGATTTGTTGGAGAAGTATAGTAAGGCACCAGATTATCAAGTAACAAAATCAGTTGGTGATCATTTGCTTCCTGGAGATGACGAAAGAAAATTAGAGAGAAATAAAGTATCTTTTTACACAGAAGATACTCTGCACGAAACTCCAATCTATTCCGAATTAAAAAATAGCATCTTGGAGATTGCATCTAGCGTTTTTAATGCATATGCATATATTGATATTGAACCACATATGGAAACTATGTGGGGAAATGTTCTAGGACATAGCGGATATATTCATCCACACTCTCATAGCAATTGTATGTTTGCTGGTGTTTGGTATCCACAAGATCCTCCACATGTTGCAGAGAATTCTCTCTCAAATTACATCAGGTTCATTGATCCAACTAGAATGAAGTATTTCTATATGCCCAAAGTGGAAGGTAGAAATGAATTAAATTCTGGTGAGATTTACATGAAACCTAGAAAGGGTATGTGTTTAATCTTTCCGTCCTGGTTGGAGCATGACACGGTTCCAAATGAAAATACTGAAGAAACTAGATTTAGTATTTCATTCAACTTATTCTTTAGAGGAAGTTTAGGTTTCCCAAATTCATTGAACAGATTGACAGTATTATGAAGTTTGATCGCATCGTTATTGTTGGTGGTGGTTCTGCTGGATGGATGAGTGCTGCAACGCTCATCCATTTTTTTCCAGAAAAACAAATCACTCTTATTGAAAGTCCAGATCATCCTATCTCTGGTGTAGGAGAGAGCACACTAGCGGGCATTCGACCATGGATGTTTGCTTTGGGTATCGAAGAAAAAGACTTCATGAAGTATTGCGATGCATCATACAAACAGAGCATTAAGTTTGTTGATTTCTATAAGATTGGTGATGGTGGATTTCATAATCCATTAGGACATCCTTTCTATGAAAAGAAATTTCTAGGATTAAATGATTGGCAACTGAAAAAACATTTTTATCCTGGTACACCAAGGCAAGACTATTGTAGAACGTTTTATTCTATGATGCCTTGTATTGAAGATAATAAAATCTACACAGGAACAGATTTAGAAAATTACAAGTTTGAAAGAGATACAGCATATCACTTTGATGGGGTTAAGTTTGGTTTGTATCTCAGAGATCATTACTGCATTCCTCGTGGGGTAAAGCACATACAAGCATCAATAACATCTATTGACACAGGAGAAGATGGTGTCGAAAGAGTTTTTGTAAACGAAGAAAGATTCATTCCAGCAGATCTATTCATTGATTGTACAGGAAGTAAAGCGTTGCTTCTCAATGAACTAGAAGAACCATTTGTTTCTTATAACGATATCATTCCAAACAATCGTGCGTGGGCAACTAAGATTCCATATAAGAACAAGAAAGAACAACTAGAACCATACACAACATGCACCGCAATTGGACATGGATGGGTATGGAACATTCCTCTATGGTCTCGTATTGGAACTGGTTATGTTTACGACGACAATTCAATATCACCAGAGCAAGCACTAGAAGACTTTAAAAATTATCTTGGTGATTGTGGTGAAGTTGAATTCAAAGATATCAAGATGCGTGTTGGTATTTACGAAAGAACATGGGTAAAGAATGTTGTTGGTATTGGTATGGCAGCAGGGTTTATCGAACCTCTACAGAGCAGTGGATTGTATACAGTTCATGAATTCTTACTCAAACTCGTGAGAGCATTGAATAGGGGGGAATACAATCAGTGGGATCGTGATGTTTACAATTTCACAACACGCAAAATGTTTGATCGTTTCGCACATTTTGTAGCATTCCATTATACACTATCTCTTAGGACGGATACTCAATACTGGAAAGATATTCACAATAAAACATTTGACGAAGATATGGTAATGCAGAGACCAACGTCTTCGCAATTCTATGATCTTGCCAGAAGACAAGATCTTGTGGAAGATCATCCACCAGTAGGTGTACATTGTATTTGTGCTGGTATGGATTATAGAATGATTGATCCAGTGGTGATTTCACAATGGGAATGGGATTTTCCACATGTAGATAAGAAGAAAATGATCGATAATTTTGTGACAATAAATAACTCTATAAGATCAAAGTGGCAGAGCATATCTAACAATTCCCTGTCTCTATATGAATATTTGAGAGTAAACATTTATGGCAGTAATTGAGATATTTCCAAGAGCGATTGGAAAATATAGATTAGACGATGAAAGAACTCAAAAATTAAAACAGCAGTGCATTGATCTTCTCACACAAATTGATGAAGATGAGAAGATTAGAAAAGTCAATGTAGATAATGGTGCTTTGTCTCACTATTTTAATAGAGACAATATGAATCTTCTAGACATCCCAGAGTTTGGATGGTTTGAAGAATGGATTACAGAAAAGTCTCTCGACTATGTTGAGAACGTTCTTGGGTATGAACTCAAGGGAGAGATGATTGTCACTGATTGTTGGCTCAACAAATGTGATGCTGGTGGAGAGCAGTTTAATCACACACATGCAAACTCATATGTGTCTGGAACTTACTATGTAAATTTCATTAAAGGATTACACGCTCCCATTGGATTCAAGAACAAAGACTTCAATCCAGAAAACTCTGTCATGCAGACTATTGATATACCCATCAAATACCCAACAAAGTATAATACATGGGGAGCACATGTAGATTATACAGAGGGAGATTTGCTTTTGTGGCAATCAAACATTTCCCATGGATATGTTGATAATAAAGAAGACAATAGAATTTCTATTTCATTCAATGTTATGCCAAGGTATATCTACAACCATTCTTACAGTTTTAGAATTGAAAGACAATGATTAAATTTGATAATGAATATTTGGAATCTGTTTGTCAAATAAACGAAGATGCCAAAGTAGAAGATGTAATTTACGACACTACCAAGTTTAAAGTCATTAGAAATTTTTTAAAGCATCCAGAAGAATATAAAAATCTTTTACTAAATTTTCCTGCAGTAAGAGATAGTACATATTCACCTGGGTGGAGACAAGATGTTCCTCCATGGGCAGCAAAATTTATTACAAATTTTGTTAGAGAAAACGTATGTGATTGGAATCCAGCAAGAGTATCTTGCAACATCTACAATGGCAACATGCAGATGAAAAAGAATTCTCACCTGCCACACTCCGATGCTTGGCCAGGTATCTGGAATATCTGGTTCAATAAAGAATGCTTAGGAGGAACTGCCTTCTGGTCTTATAAAGGAAAAATTCATGTCAATGAATTGACAGAAGAAGAGAATAGTTATCTCTTTGATAAAACAACTAAAGAGAGTGGATATGAGCAATGGAAAAACTTTAGGGGCGATGAAGACTGGGAGTTATCCTGCATCGCTCCTATGGAGTACAACACTCTTCTATTTTATAACGGAGGATTTTTCCACTCTCCATGGATTCTAGAAAACTGGTATGTAAACGAAGATAGATATAGTATGATAGGAATGGGCGATTATGAACAGTGATCCAAATGCCTGGGTTGAACCAGAAACAGCAGAAGATAGAATTAAAGAAATCTTTGGAAACAAAGAAAAGCACACTCCATTTGCTCCAGTATACTCTATTCCATTTTGGAATAGTAAAATTTTGATTGAGCAAGAAGCGGCATATCTTTCCAAAACTATCTTAGATAAAGAAGAAAGTATCATTAAACTCAATCCACATTTAATGTATGATGGTGGAACAGGACTAGGACCTGATAGTCTTACTGCAAAGTTTCCAGCATATAATATTCTCAAGTGGGATGACTATGATGAAAACTATGTTGTGAGAAAACTAAAGATTGAGTTGCACTATGCAATTGCAGAATTGTGCTATCATGTTGGTGCAAATGTCATGGATATTAAACCATGGGCACAATGCTGGGCAAATGTAATGAGGAAAGGTCAGAAGATTAATCCTCATCAACATAGTGGAGATGGATGGAGTTTTCTTTCTGGAAATCTATCTTTACAAGTTAGCGGAACTAGCACAGTGTATCAAGATCCATACACTATGAATTCTGCAGCACTAGAGAATGAGGTTGGAACTCTGACCCTATTCCCAGAGTATGTTGTTCATTGGACCACAGAACATCAATCTGATGTAGAACGTATTACACTTGGTATTGATATTTTGACGGAAGAGTCTTTGTACAATGCTCCAGATAGAAAGAGAAACCCTGATCATTTCTTTAGGTTATACTAATGTTTAGTCTTCCAATTAATCCCAAAATTGATGAGGAATTTGCTAACGAGCATCTAATTCCTTTTCTCAGAAAACACAAAGAATATATCTTTGATTTGTATTTTACTTGCAGAATGCCACCATTCATGCAGGATGCAATGGGAGATGTGTTTGAAGATGATTTACGCCAAACAACTTTCAATGCAATCTATGTCCAAAAAGAAACTGGTATTCCCCTATCAGCTACTTTCAATAACATCTATGTAAGACCATCACAAGAATTGTTGGATTTGTGGATTGCAAATTTCAAACCTCTGTATGAAGCAGGTATTAGAACAGTTACTATACCACATACTTCATGGGTATTGACTGGTCAGATTCAAAAAGAGTTTCCTGAGTTGTACATCAAGAATACAATTCTACATGAGGTTACTAAAGCAAATGATGTTGTGTCTCTTGCTAAAGCAGGATTTCACTATGTCAATTTAGACAGGGACTTAATGCGTGATCATGATCAGTTGCGCCGTCTGAAAGAAGCAAAAGAGTATTGTGCTTCTATTGGTAAACCAGTCAAGTTCTCTATGCTTGCTAATGAAGGATGCTGGGGTGGTTGTCCAATTATGCCAGAGCATTATCATTACAATAACACCAGAGAGAATCACGAACCTCCATACTTTGGAAGTATTATCAGTCGTGTTTCTTGTTCTAAGTGGGAACATGAAGATAGTTCTGTAGCATTAAAAGCAGCAAACCTCCCACCCTGGAAGAAGGACTGGGAAGAGATGTTTGATCTTGGTATTGATGTTTTCAAAATGCATGGTAGAGAATCTGTCATGCGTCTCAGGGAGAGTATGGATATTATTGAGAGATGGGCAAACGATGAAGAGTTGTTGTTCCCAGAACTCAATGCTTACATGGAAGACAAAGATCTCAATGAGAGACCTATTGATATCTGGAGAGAAAAGATTAAGACATGTCAGTTTGACTGTTGGGATTGTAACTACTGCGAATCTGTGATTGATGCACACTATCGCAAGCAAGATAGGATTCAGCATCCTCTGGTTGAATTGACTCTAGAAGCAATTGATAAATCTGGAACTGGTGATACTAATTTTGTAGAGGATGGATATAAAATTGAAGGATTGTCTTCTCACAGAGTAAGGCATTTCCTAAATCACCTGTGCTCAGATCCAAAGAATACTTATCTAGAAATTGGATCATATACTGGAAGCACATACTTTGCTGCTATCATGAATAATAATCTATATTCATATGCAGTTGATAATTTTGAACATGAGATTGCACCAGCTAGGGATGACCTCAAATGGAAAGGAGTTGACGATCCTAAATCTGCATTCATGAGAAATAATATTATGTTTGGAAGTTTGAAATCGACACTAATTGATAAAGATGCAAATGAATTAAGTGAAGATGATTTCAGCAGAAAACCAAACATTATTTTCTATGATGGAGATCATGATGAGAGTCAAGTCAAATGTCTAAATAACTTACTTCCTTTACTAGCAGACACTTTTGTGTTAGTATTGGATGATGCCAATTTTGATGGGGTTATCCGAACAGGAGATAAATTTGTAGAGATAAATAATCTTGAACTTCTATTTGAGAGACAAATATTAACTCCTGAATTGGAAGATTCTACCAGTTGGTGGAATGGAATGTACATTTTAATTCTTAAAAAACGTTGAGGTTACCATGGATCAAGAAACACTGAAGAAAAATTTTGAGGAGCAAATTGCTACCACAGAAAGACAGATTAGCGAACTAGAAACAAATCTTGCAAAAGCAAGAGAATATAAACTGAAACTTGAAGGCGGTCTAGAAACTCTAGGTCTGCTTGCTGGAGAAGGCACAGAAGCAGAAGCAGAAGCACCAGCAGAATAAATACTAAATCCCTTCTTCCTAAATAGGTAAGAAGGGATTTTTTGTGTGTAATGGCATCTCCAAGTTCTAGGGCTGATCTTATCACTTATTGTAAGAGGCAGCTTGGTGAGCCTGTCCTCCAAGTTAATATTGACGACGAGCAGGTCAATAATGTTATCGACGATACCATCCAGTTCTTTCAAGAGAACTGCTACAATGGTATGGAGAGAGCATACCTAAGACACAAAATCAATGCTGATGATCTAACAAGATTTGATGGTGAAGATACTACATCATCTGGAACTACGAACTGGGAAGAGGCGACAAATTACATTCCCATTCCAGATCATGTTGTAGGTGTCACCCGAGTATTCGGTCTAGTCAGCAACTCAATCCGTTCAAACCTTTTTGGTGTTGAGTATCAGTTGTTCCTGAACGACTTGTATGCGTTTGGATCACTTGACATCCTCAACTACTATATGAATAAACAGTATCTGGAAACTCTAGATATGGTCCTCAATAATGGATCATTCCAGCAGTTCAGATACACTATGCGTCGTGATCGTTTGTATCTTGATATCAATAAGTCATTCCTCAAAGAGGATACCTGGCTCTTGATTGAAGCACATCGTCTTATCGATCCTACAGATGCGACGGAGATGTATAATGATATGTTCGTGAAGAGATATGCTACTGCTCTGATGAAGAAGCAGTGGGGTCAGAACCTAATCAAGTTCAACAATGTTCAACTGCCTGGTGGTATTACACTCAACGGCAGAGAACTATACACAGACGCACTAGCAGAAATTGAGAAGATCGAAAGCGAAGTTCTCAGCAAGTATGCTATTCCACCTATGGATATGATCGGATAAGATGCCTACCAGTCCTTACTTTCCAACATACTATCAGGGAGATCCTGGAGAGCAAAACCTCTACCAGGATCTAGTTGACGAGCAAATCAAATTGTTCGGAACAGATATCTATTATCTGCCCAGAACTATGCTTCAAGATAATACTCTTGAAGAGGTAAGATACTCAAAGTATAAGGAGCAGTTTCAGATTGAGATGCTTCTACAAAATGTAACTGGATTTGCTGATGGAGCAGAGTTTGTCAGTAAGTTTGGATTGAGAATTACAGACGAGGTTGTATTCCGTGTCTCAACTAGACGTTGGGATCAGGTAGTAGCAGCAGAGCAACCAACTCTAACTTATGATGGAAGACCTAATGAAGGAGACCTTCTTTACTTCCCACTTACACAAGATATCTACGAGATCAAGTTTGTAGAGAAAGAAAGTCCTTTCTTCCAGTTCGGTAAGATTCAATTTTACATTCTAACATGTGAACTCTACGAACTCGGTAGTGATAGCTTCGAAACTGGCGTTGAGGAGATTGATGATATCGAATTGGAGTTTGGCGCTGCTATCAAACTCGTTATGGATCCTGGTGGCACAGGAGCATTTGTTGTTGGTGAAGAAGTTGTTGGCGATGAGTTCCTTGCCAAGGCGACAGCAACAACAGATGGAGATGCTGTAGATAGCATCACGATTACTGATAGTGGATTGCATTACAATTCAGCAATTCCACCCACAGTTACTATCTCTGGCGGAGGAGGTTCAGGTGCAACAGCGACTGCTTCGGTTAGTTCTACTGGTCTTGTCACTGGCATTCTTATTACATCTGGGGGCACAGGTTACACTTCTGCTCCTACTGTCACGATTGACTACTCCCCCAAAGATAATAGAGCAGAAGTCAAGTCCTGGGATGCTGCTACCAGATCCTTACAGGTCATCAACAGAACAGGAACCTTCACTACCGCTGAAGTAATTACTGGTCAAACATCTGGTGCCAAGTGGAGTCCTGAGTCCTATGACACTCTAAATAATACGAGCACTACATACTACGCCCAGAATAGGGAGATTGAAGATAGTGCTGATGAGATTATCGACTGGACGGAAGGTAATCCATTTGGTGAGTATGGTAATTTTACAGGTAGCCTCTAATGTTAGGATCACATTTCTACAACCAGATTGTTCGTAAGAACATTATTGCGTTCGGAACGCTCTTCAATAATATTGAAATGAAGAGCACTGATCCTGATACGGGAGAAGTGTTAGAAGCACAGAAAGTTCCTCTTGCTTATGGACCTAAGCAGAAGTTTCTAGTTCGTCTAACCGACAACTCAACTAGCAAAGTATCCATCACCCTTCCTCGAATTTATTTCGAGATGACTAGTATTGACTACGATTCTTCCCGTAAGACATCACCAATTCAAAAATACAAAACGATCGTTGCTGATAATGGCAATGAGGTCAGAGTTCAATATGTTCCTGTTCCTTATAATATAGGATTTGAACTAGGAATTATTGCTAAGTCTCAGGACGATGCTCTACAAATTCTAGAGCAGATCTTACCATACTTCCAACCATCTTTCAGCATCACTCTCAACATGATCCCAGACATGAATGAGAAGAGAGATGTTGCTATTGTTCTAAACAACATTAGCAGTGAAGATGAGTGGGATGATAGTTTTATGCAGCGTAGGTATATTGCTTACACTCTAAACTTTACCGCCAAAACTTATCTCTACGGTCCTTACAGCACTTCCGATATTATCAGGAAGGCAATCATCCACGAAACTATTGGAGATCTTGCTGTCAACCGCAGAGTTATTACGAGAACTTACACACCAAAAGCAGTTACAGATATCAACGAAGATGGTGTCATTGATGTCAATGATGATGTCTTACTTGATGCTGGAGATGACTTTGGATTTAATGAAGGAATTGAATTCTTATGAGCCTAGAAGAGAACATGGAGGATCTCCTCAATATCAGTGCTGAGGTTGTTGAAGAACCAAAGCCTGTCAAGAAGGAGCGTGAGGCGGACAAGGATGACCGCACAAAAGACTATGAATATACCAGGGGTGAGTTATACACCCTCATAGATCAGGGTCAGGAGGCGGTCAGAGGCGCTTTAGAGGTCGCTCAGGAGTCAGGGCACCCGAGAGCGTATGAGGTCGCTGTAGCGGCAATGAAGCACGTTGCAGACATGACTGAGAAACTACAGGATCTTCATAAGAAGATGAAGGATCTTGACGAGGAAAAGAAAGGTCCAACCAAGGTCACCAACAACGCTATGTTTGTCGGTAGCACTTCCGAACTTCAGAAGATGCTGAAGCAGATGAACGGCAACCAGAGATAAATAAAAAGAAAACGGTATTGTCGTGCCAACAACCAATATCAATTATGTAAGACACACTATATTATGCGCTGTTGATCCTAACCAACCTGCTTCCACTACAGTAAATCACTTTAGTGGAACAGAAGGATGGACTACTATACAATACAAAGATTTCAATGGTGATTATGAACCACATGACCATCTGAATGCGGATAGAACTCCTGGCACATACCAAGCAAGGAACTACGACAATACTGTTAGAACACCAGCGCCGTATCAGCGCCACGATGTAAACAACGATCCCGTAGAAATCTAATGGCACAGTGGAACAAGCAGGACCAAGCATATAGGGTTCAGGACACAACAAACTTTGAGGTAGTGATGATTGCCGATGAAGACGGCAACCCTATCAACTCGTTTGGTGCTGCTTCAAACATCCCCATTGCTGGTGGACAGATTGAAGGATACAATTACGTTCAT